>ENA-OPSJ01000490-OPSJ01000490.1-human-gut-metagenome-genome-assembly--contig:-NODE-490-length-35705-cov-3.698401_pt1 | contig 35705 bp, 25 predicted proteins | sample MGYA00241801_ERZ501893 | MGnify/ENA primary metagenome ERZ501893 (study PRJEB25962, sample SAMEA2042219) | human gut metagenome | biome: human gut; feature: human-associated habitat; material: faeces...
ATACGCTCCTTTGCTTGTTCAGACGGCGATAGCCGCTGTTAAGGCTTTCAATGGCGTTGGTGGTGTAAATGACCTTTCTGACCTGTGCTGAAAATTTGAAGATTGGCGATATCACATCCCAGTTTTTGTACCAGCTTTTCATGGCGTTTGGATAATCTCTCTCCCATTTTCCAGTTACCCTCTCAAGCTGCTCAAGAGCAGCGTCCTCGGAAGGCGCATGATATATCGTTTTCAGGTCATTTGCTAACTCCTTCTTGTTTTTCTCTCCGACGTATTTCAGCGTATTTCTTACTTGATGAACGATACAGCGCTGAAGCTCAGTTTGCGGAAAGGCTGCTGATACGGCTTCCTTCATGCCTGTGAGACCGTCTGCGCAGATGACAAGAACATCCTTGACTCCGCGATTTTTCAGCTCGTTCAGAACGCCGAGCCAGTACTTGGTACTCTCGTTTTCACCGATATGTATTGAAAGAACTTCCTTGTGACCTGTCATGCTGACAGCCAGTATCACATATGCGGCAAGCTTCCTGATTTGTCCGTTATCGCGTACTGAGAAGTGTACTGCATCGATGAATACTATCGGATATACTTCGTCCAATGGACGTTTTTGCCAGTCCTCTATCTGCGGGAGAAGGCGGTCTGTGATATCTGATACCATACCGTCGCTGACTTCAAAGCCGTAGATATCCTCGATAGTTTCGCTTATCTGGCGTGTGGTCATGCCTTTAGCATACAGTGATATTATCTTCTGCTCAATGCCTGAGATATCCTTCTGACGCTTCTTTACGACCTTGGGCTCAAAACTGCCGTCACGATCCTGCGGTACTTCTATTTCAGTTTCTCCGAAGTTTCCGCGAATTTTCTTGGTTTTCCTGCCGTTGCGGTAATTGGAGTTATCTGAGCGTTCGTATTCCTGGTATCCCAGATGCTCGTCCATTTCGGACTCAAGCATTTCCTGGATCGTCCCTCCAAGAAGGTCTTTGAGGGCATCCTCAATATCCTTTGCAGACTTGATGTCGTATTCCTCAAGCAGCATTCCTATGATATTTTTCTTTCCCTCACTCATCGGTTCCCTTTTCCTTCTTGCCATAAAAAATCAGCCTCCTGTGTTATTATTTCTATTTTATCACAGTTTGCTGACTTTTTACAGACTTTTTTTCGGAGGGTCCTGTAAAGTCGAACACTGCGCCATGCCCCCGCAACGCCTATTAGCACATAAAACAGAAACTTACTAGAACATAAAACCCACCGATACATTTTTTGCGCTGTATCGGTGGGTTTTGAATATACTTACTTGATAAAATTTCTGATCTCTTTGCTTATCGCTTCGTACTCATAGTCGTGAATATAATGCGGACAGTCTAACTCAATACAGCTTGCGCTGTCATGATCTGAGATATATTTTTCGGGGATACTTCTCCACTTTTCTTTTGTAAAACCAGTGCCGCCCGAGCCGTCGGAAATAAACAATAACATCGGCACTTGCGGGATACCGTTTTCTTTTACAATCTTCGCATTATCTTTTACGACTTTGGCTTCATCTATCATGGTTTTAGTAGCTGTTTTTTGATAAAATACTGCTCGGTAAATGTCTTTTTCCTTTTCGGAAAGCGTTCCGTATTTGATAGCGTCGCTTTCTGCAAGGCTGGGTATCCACCTTGTGATACCCAAAACAGCGGCATAATGCCCTAACTCCATCGTAGGGATACTTATGTTCATTTCGTCGTAATAGTCAGGTACTGCCATATCTAAGCCGACGATCGCTTCGACCTCGTCGGGATATTTCTGCGCCCAGTATAAAGCTTCAAGTCCGGATAATGAATGCGGACAGAGCACATACGGCCCATGTATCCCAGCTTTATCGAGTGCCATTCTCGTTTCGCTCAACATAGTATCTATATCTCTTTTTTCATCTACAATATCGCTAAAACCGTAGCCGAATTTTTCTACCACTGCGATCTTATATTCGCTGCTTAAAAGCGAATAAAGCGATTTGAAGTCCAATATTGGTGAGCAAGTTCCGCCGCCTGACATAAATACAAGTGTTTTATCGCCCTCGCCCTCTGTGTATATGCTCATATTGTGGCCGTTCACTTCTACAAGTTCGCCAAGAGGAGCAAGCAGGTCTTTTTCTTTTGAACTGCATATTTTATGCCGAACAAAAGATATTATTATAAATATTATAATGATACCAAAGATCAAAAATAGAATTTTCAATGATCTGCCCAATACTTTTTTCACTTTATCCCCCACATGATCAAAATTTTGCTGATCTATATTCAATATTCATTATACCATATAATAAACATAAAGTCAAACTTCTCTGTTCGCAGTTTCAGCCTATTCTAAACGCACCGAAAAAGTTTCTTGCTATTGCCGGCGGCGGATGATTATCGCGGTCAAACATTTTTTGATAAAATTTCTTTTTTATTTGTCATATTAACATCTTAGTGCTTGATTTTTTTCCTATTTTATTTTATAATACATAATGTATAAGTGTATGCATTCGGCGAGGTGGAAATTATTGTGAAAACTAGAAATGAAGAGGGACATATCTCAAATATTGACGCTGATAAAAACAAACGCAGAACTGCTTTTATAAAATTTGCGTCTTCTGCCGTACTGCTGTGCTTGATCATTTTTGTCTATACATTTGCATGGTTCACTATGAATAAGAACGCTGACGTTGCGGGCGGCAATATGAAGTCGGCATCACTGCCTTTTGAACTAAAAACTGAGGGCACGGAGGGCTTTTTAGACAGCTGCCTCGATTCATCATATAAAAGACTGGGCGCTGACAGCGGCGTGCTTACTACTGCCGATGGACAGAGCATACAGTGGCTGGGGACTAAGGAGAATAATGCAAATAACTATAAAGACAGCGAAACTAACGAAGACGATACCGGCATCCACCCGGGAAGCCATGGCACTCTCCACTTTTGGATAGTTCCGAAAGAACAGCAGACTATAAAAGTCAACTATAATTTGAAGATCACACCATATAAAAAGCAGTACCCTACTGATTCAAACGGAAAAACTGATTATGATGCAGAGCCTTCGCCCGTCGCACTTGGCGAGAGCGATAAAACGCTGGCGGCCTACGTTGACAGCCACATACTTTTTTTCAGGCATCATGACGGTAAATATTATTCCGATATGATAGATGATGATTTTGAAGAAGAGATAAAATTCGCCGAAAATAGCGACGGCGAGCTTCAGCCTTGCGAAGTGACCGTTTACTGGGTGTGGCCCGAAACGCTTGGAGAGGCGGTCTTGGAAAATTCCAGCAAGGGTGTAATATGCCAAACGATAAACGGCACAAACGAGGTGCTTAAAAAGCTCAATAAAGACCCCGGCGGCTTTTTAAAAGGCTATTATGGCGAAAGCAAACTTACTCAAGATGATATAACAAAGAATTATTCAAGACTTAGTATTCAGTACAATAATGCTGACGAGGACATTGGCGACTATATAATGTTTCTCATGGCAGAAATGACAGTCAGCCCGGTAAATTCAGTAAACTGATTCGCATTGGAGGTGCGGCAGCCGAGTGGTAAAATTCAAAGAACTAATGAAAAAGATACAGCTGAAATGGAAAGGACTTTCACGCTCAAAGAAGATACAGGCTTCCGCAGCAGCCGTTGTAACACTGGTGCTGGTGATAGGTCTGCCGGTATTTGCATGGTTCACGAGCGAGCGCAAAACAGCGACGGTAATAAAGATAAACGCCCCGACTACTATCAAGATAGGCGCGGGTAACGAAGAGCCTGTTGAGATGATAGACCTCTCAAATATCAACGTTGAGGAGCGTCTTGATGACGAAAACAAAACGCGCATAACAGAGGGCACATATGTTTTTTGCGTTACAGGTAAATATCTTTCAAAATATGATCTTCAAATAGCACGAACGACTAATATAGATTTTGATTACGAGCTGTACCGTGTAGACAGCAAAACATATGAAGACGTTATTTTAAAGGGCATAACCGAAAAGCCGACAGTAGGAAGCGGCTATGAGATAGCAGAATATAAGTCTGAGCTTGACGGAAATACTTATTACTACCCGTATCAGATTTCTGATTCAACTGATGATAAGACGCAGGGCAACGTAACTGTTAAAGGCGGCTTTCTGAACGCTAAGGCTGACGAAAACGGCCATACCATTGGCAACGGCGAAGAAAATATCGGCGGCGGAACAATGTTTCATACGCATAATTATAGCAGCTATGATAAAGTCAACGAATATGCCGAGCCGCTATACTGGCAGGCAACAGGACTGCCTGTAACGGGAAAAGTCGGTGACGTAGGCTTTATAGATTACTATGTGCTCAAAATAAAATGGGAAAACAAAAACCTTACTAATAATAAAGAGACCGATATGCTATATATCACCGCAAGAAAGAGCGTAGATTAAAACGGCACTGCAATATTTTTAGGAAAGGGGGCGGCTGTTATTTTGAATAACGAAATTATCGACAGAATAAAAAAGAAACTCAAAATACTGAGAAATTCGTGGATAACCGTATGGCTGATAATAGTCGCCGTACTTTTAAGCGTGGCGGCTACATATGCGGCGTATATGGGTACTACACATTCTAAAAGAGTTATCTCTCTTTCCGAAAGCGACGAGATGCTTTTTTCGTCACGATATTTGTACGTGAGCGACTCAGAAGTGCAGCGTATAGGTTTTGCGGAAAACTCCACAGATCCTGCTGTGACGATTGACGTATGCAATTATGATAAAAAGGGCATGGGCGTATACGGCTCAGATATTTATTTCCGCATAACGGCAAAACTTGTGAATTACGATGGTACAGACATCACATCTGAAACAAAAAGCGATAAATATAAGCTTGTTTATCTTGACGGAGATACTGAAAGTACGCAGTATACACTTAGTCCTATCACAAATACAGAAACTGCTATAAACGGGCCGGAGTCGAATGGCGAGTATAGCGGCTTGTTTAAGCTGCCTGCCAATACAAAGACTAAGATGAAATTTATTTTGCACTGCGACCCCGATACATTGTCAACGCCGAAGTATTCGGTAGAAATAACTGCAACGCCTGTCGGAAAATACGAGGATATAAAGGCGATAAGCGGTAAACTCAGAGCCGTTTCACGAAGCAGCCAAAGCCTTGAATGGAGCGGAGAATTTACCGACAATCTTATTACGGGTACAAAGCCGACAGATTTCGACGCCTACAATTACGTTATCAGCGGAGCGGGAAAAGGTACTATTACGCTGACGTATGATAATGCTATATTAGAATTGGATAAAAATGATCTTGAAATATTCAGCAAATTGCAGGGATATACTTTCACTAAAAACGACGGCAAAACGATAATTACATTTTCAGTAGATACGACCGTTGAAAATGCTGTCAGCCGTTATGCTGTGCATTTCTATCAAAAAAACGGCACAGCCCTTGACGAATTCAGCGAGAAATATGTTAAAACAGAATTTACGCCCTCATAAGGAGAAAAACAGATGGAGCATAAAATACTTAAAAGGAAAGGAAAAAATACTCAGCCTGAAAGCTGTTTCAGAAGAGAACATAAAGGCTTGCTGCGCCGTATTTCTGCTTTTGTGATAGCGGCGGCGGTCATGACTACCGGTATGCCAATGCAGCAGATAGCAGATAATATGCCTGATCTTGACATTATAAGCAAGATAAGCGGTCTTATCCCGGACGCAGCTATGAAAGCGGCAGCGGCGGAGCCTCCATACAGAGAGTACGCAAAAGAAGTAAGTATAGCTAGCGGTCAAGATCTGGAAGCTTATGTAAACGGAACATTAGAGGACAGCGGCGAGCTTGTCGGCTATAATGAAAAGGATACGCTCACCATAACATTAAACGATAGCGCTTATAATTTAAAAAATTTTGTCGGCATAGGTACGGCTGACCACCCCTTTGCGGGCAAGGTCACCATCGTTTTGGCGACTGAAAGTAACCCTTATGGCGTTTTTACCGGATTGACGTGGGAAAACTCTTCACTTTTCAACTATGTCACAACTGACGCTGTTGTAACAAACCAAAATAGTAGTGATAAAGATAAACCTGTTTACTTAAAAGCCGGCGGAACAGGCACTGAGCCGCTTTTTGCAAAGCACGTTGTAAAAGGCGAGAAAACCCAGACTTGGAATATCGTTGCAGACGCGTCAGCTCAATACGGCGGCGTTGTGGGCGATCTTGGCAAGGACGCTAAAGCTGATATTCATGTGGGATACCTTAATAATGCAGACGTTGTCGGCGGAGATACCGCAGGCGGCATATGCGGCACTATGCAGGATAATTCAGCGCTTTCTCTTTCCGTAACCGGAAAAATCAAGGATACAAAAGGAGCCGAAAAGCCAAGCAAGTCTTTAGGCAGTGTTTCAGCAAATAAATTTGCGGGCGGCGTTATCGGACAGATGAACACAGGGGCTGTTCTGACGATAAATGAAATGCCTAAAATAACCGCTGCGCGGACGATAACGGCAGCGGACAAAAGCAAGGGAAACGCCGCAGGAGGTCTGGTCGGCAAGGTAGACGGCGCAAAAATTGCGTTTGATAAGGACGTATCATATACAAACAGCGGAACGCTTAATGTCACGGTTACGGGTGCTCCATCGGAGAGCGGTGCGGGCGGAGTTTTCGGTGTTTACTCTGCCGCCGAGGGCGCTGAATTCGACATTGATCTGAGCGATTATAAACTTACTGGGACGATAAACGTATTCGCAAATGCAGGCGGCGGATTTGCAGGAAGATTTGAATTAAAAGGAAATGACACCGAAAGTAGTGCGGCAAAAATTACAATATACAATGAAACAGCAAAAGATGCAAATAGTGATGTTGACTTTAAAGTTAAATCTAACAAGGGTACTGTCGGAGGAATTATCGGAAAAATTCTGAATGTAAATGGTAATCTTAAAAATACTTTCACTATTAAAAACGTCAAGACAGAGTTAACTCTTAACGGCGACAATTCCCAGAACGGCGGCGGAATTGTCGGCGACTTAGGCTGGTATAAAGAAAGCAAAGGCAGAACCTATCTTAAAATCGACGGAACTAACAAAATTGTTGTAAACGAAACTGAAGCAAAAGGCAACTCCGGCGGTATCGCTTATTCTGTTTATTCTAGCTTTCTGGATATTTGCGGTGAAAACACCATTTCCGGAAATGTAGAATCTGGCGTTGTGGATAAAGTAGTCGATTACGGCAACTACGGCAGCGTTGTTCGCTTTTCGGGCAAAACAGATTTAAGCGGAGTAGAAGATGTCAAAACTGCACTTCTTGTAAATTTACTAACAGACGGTGGTAAAGACGATGGTCTGATATATGCTTTGGGAAGCGGCTCAAACTATGACCCTGATACCAAAAAAGGCTGGACTTATATAAGACCTAAGGAAGAAACCAAAAAAGTAGAAGATGTTTCTCCGTGGGGACAGGTCATAAGGCTTATAGGCGACAAAACGATAGAAGAAGCGGGCGTTGTAAAGTATGACGAAAATGCACATACAGTTACGCTGAATGGTCTTAATGCCGAAAATAACGAATATAAAATTGCAAATACTGTTGATTTTATGAAGCTGGCGCTTTGTATACAGCATAATACTGCAACAAAGTCGGGTGCATTTACTACTAGCGGCTGTGAAACTTCAGCAAGTATCTTGAAAAAGAATATCACGCTTACGGGCGATGTTGATCTGAGCGGTACAGGTCTGCGCGGTCTTACCCGTGATGACGGCGGAAACACTGATTTTACCGGTACTCTTGACGGCGGAAACCATAAGATAACTTTGTCGATAGGCGAGGCTTACGGATACAGGGGTGCCGATGAAGCCAAAAATGAAGCAGGAAAAGACAACGGCAACACCGGCGCAGTATACGACCACAAATTTCAGGGGCTTTTTGCCGAAATTTCCAAAGCGACTATTAAAGATCTAACTCTTGACGGCAGTATCTGTATCGACGCAAACGCTGACGATATTTACTGCGGCGCGGCTGCTGCGCAGTTTAGCGGAAATACAACAGCGGAAAATGTGAAGTCAAATGTCAATATAATAATGAGAAAAGATGCGCACAGAATAGACGTAGGTACAATTTTCGGAGTGGACAGTGATACTGCGAATGTTACCTTAAATAACTGCACATCTAACTTTAAAATGACGCTTGTGGGCAATGCAAACAGTTCATATAATGGCGTTTCGGCAGGCACTATCGGTCATGTGAAAAACTCCGGCTCAAATGTTACAGTAAATGATTTGACCATAAGAGGAGAGATGAAAAACTCGATAAACTTAAAAAAAGACGGCAAAAAAGTATACCATTTCTACGGCTACGGCGGACTTATCGGCGTTGTTGAACATCAAACTACCAAACACGCGATCAAATTGAATAATGTCAAGGTCAGCAATTTTAGCATTACAGATAGCTCAGACAACAACGGCACAGGCGGTATGCTTGGCGGTTCTTGGAACAACGTGAACGTCACGATCGGCGACAATTCTTCTCATAGTAACGGCGTTACGGTTGACGGCTCTAAGATCACTGTCGAAAATTCAGCTTCAAAAACAATAGGCGGACTTGTTACAAGCTCCTATGGTTACTGGCAGGTAAATTCTTTAAAATATACCAGTTCCGGCATTACAGACTCGAGCAGTTCAGTTGTCGGTCTTATAGTTGGCAAGGGCTATGAAGACAGAACGTTGCCAAATACTACAGAAAAAAATAATACGGAAATAAACAACGCAGTTGAGCCAAAGCGCCTTTATCTTGAGATAACTGACCCAAGCGCTTATGACTGCGCGGGCATGACCTATACAGGCACTGCCGGCACTTATGATGAGATAGTCGGCAGAACTATGAAGGGCGACGACATAGGCGCTTCCGGCGAGGGCTTTGTTTCTATCCGTACAAGCGGCAATAAACTTAATATGGATAGCAGCAATTCCAACGAGTATAAGCCGAAAACTGATCTCGGAAAGACACAGCCAAACCCTTACACACGCTACTATTATGATCTTGACTACCTGCGTGAAAAGGCTTCACAGACGGGCGGAGAAAAGGCAACTCTTTGGAGCGCTTATACCTATGCGGCAAAGAATATCCGCGATGATTATTTCAGTAAGTACAGCACATTTCCTACGGATACAGATATAGATCTTACAGGGCTTTCCTACTACCCCGTTGATGTTTCTAATTCCATAGCGCGCAACAGAGTCACCTTCAAATTATACAATAAGGAAATACAGAATGCGCACGGAACGAAATATTCTACATGGGCTTACAGTCAGCACTATCTTATGCAGTGTGGTCTGTTTAGAAATGTCACAAAAAATATAACGCTTACAAACTGTACTATCTCCGGAACGGCAGCGGCATACCGCAACAGCCTTGCTTCGGCGACAGAAAAACTCAACGTGCAGGGTTCGGGCGCATTGATCTGCGGCAATTTGGAAGGTTCTTCAACTCAAAAGGCGAGCCTTACAATATCTGGACTTGCTCTTGATGGTCTTACTATCAATAACCTCAATGAAGCTGACTACAATACTGCAAATATGGCGCTCATTGTACGCAATATCGGCAGCTATACTGAAGCAAAGATCAGCGGAGTTTCAACAAGAGGCTATGCTGATAACGAAAAAGCAGCAAGTGCGCTGATAGGCACGGCAGGCAGCGACAAAGTATTGCAGATGACTATACAGTTCAGCGATATGCGTCTTGACGGCAGAAAATCTACTAGTGATGTCAAAACGGCTGCATAGACCGCTTTTGAAAAAAGTTATAAAACCAAAAGCTCTATATTCACTAAGGCTACGCTGATACATACATTGCAGTACACTTCTGAGGGCGGTTCTTCTGCGATATACAACTATAACTATGATGAAGACTGGGCTGCTGACGGCAGCGCAAAGCATAACGTTACCTACGGCAGAGAGATTTCTCACTCAAAGGAGTTTGCTCCCGACGCAGGGGATAACGACCAAAGACGTTATTTGGATATGCACGCTGCTGATGATACGAACCACTTTACTTCACCAGAAGATCCAAAAGCAACGGCGACTGCGGCTACTTCTACTTCCGGTGTTAAAGGCGGTTTTGATTTCTCAAGTTTCCTGCCTTATGTGGCAACAGCGTATGATCCAGCAACGTATAACCACGAAATAGCTGTAAACCACGTCAGCAAGGAAATGGGTGATGGCTGCGGTACATACAACGACCCGTTTATCATAGACGACGGCGCAACGCTTTCAATGGTCGCAGAAATTCTCAGCAGCGGCAACGTCAGCAAAGGCTTTTCGATGTATATAGATAACGATTATCTTAATGCTGCAACTAAAGACAAAAACTTTGAAAAGTGGGATTCTGACAAAGCCGGCGGCAAAGGTCATACACGAATCGAATATAATGGCTCAAAATTCGTTGCTGTGAAAAAATCAGGCGATGAATGGGTAGAGGATACCAGCAAAAGCATAAGCATAACAAAAGCAGATGTTTGTTCATACCTTGCGGGGGCGTATTACCTTGTTGAGGGCAATGCTGAGAATGGCGGTACTATAACCCTGTCTGAAAAATTTGCAGGACTTGGACAAGCAGGCTCAGATTACGCATTCAGAGGAGTTATTACAGGAAAAAAATATAATGGCAATAAAATGGTCATTGAAAACCCCTCTGATAAGCCTTTTGTATCTGTTTCAAACGGCTGTGTTGTGAAAAATCTGGATATCAGGGTAACGGCAAACACCATTACTTTAACAAACGAACTGAATGGTTCAAAGGGTCAGCTGACTTACGATAACGGTACGCCCGTATACGGCGCAGTAATTGGAAAAATACTGGGCGGCGACAATATTATTGACGATGTTTCCGTTTCATTTTCCAATACAAAAATACAGCTGAAAACTTCTAAGAACAACAACGACTATTATAAGTACACCACAGTTATCCCGGTAGGCGGATATGTCGGTGCGGTCGTAAACGGCGGACTTGTGTTCAGAAATATGGGCAGTGAGAAGATCTCGCCGCTCGGCAAAGATAATTTTGAAGTTTACAAGAATACAAGCAAACAAAATGTTGATGTACTGAATAACTATCTCTATGTAAATCAGATAGTCGGCAGAGTTGTAAACGCCTACTGCTTTAATGAAGCTGGCAGTTACAGTATAGCAAGCACCATTCTTGATAACAGCGATAAGAATTATCCTATCCCCGACCTTGACCCTGCTTCTGAAAACAAGATAAGCTTTACGCAGGAAGAGGGCAAAGACAAAACAACAATGGTCGTTCCCGACTCTCAGTCGCTTTTCATTCTTTCTGAGATAACGCAGTCGATGTGCGGCAATGCTGGAACTGACGGCAATTATACTGTGAAAAAGTCATACGGTGGTGAGAATAAGACCACGCACCTTGCAAAATATTCGGCGGTGGGTACAGATGATACAACACAGCCTAGTGATTTTACGCTTGCGAAAGAGGACAGCGCGGGCAAGGCTGACGCTGTTCCGTACATCATAATGCAGTATACTAAGGCTGACACAGACGGCAGTTACCCTGCAAGGGCGATAACCGGCAGCAGTAATTATCACTATATGGAGCTTGCTGAAAATGCAAAATACGACCTGCCAAACTGTTTCAGAGGTATAGGTCAGCTTTATCCGCAGGAGATGGGGGATAGCGAGATCTGTAAAAATATCCTTGCGCTTTACGGCCTTGACGGAAACGGCAGCACGATAAATCTGAATACTGATCTTAAAAACCACAGCAGTGAGTGGGATTGCTATTACAAAGATTCAAATCCCAGCATTACTGAAAGTACAAAAAACGCAGACAAAATAGGTCTTGGTCTTTTTAATGACCTGTATTTTGATGTGAAAGCTAAAACTGATGATGGTCGCAAAGAAAAATCAAATTCCATTCATGACCTTACTTTGTCGGGAACTTTAACGCAAGAGCAATTTGATAATAATAAAAAGATCACAATGACAGCTAGCACACCATTGGCGGCGAATACAGGCGGCATTATCGGTTCGTTAAGATACACAGCGTCTGATACACTCGAATACAATTTCTGGAATGTATCGCTTGATGGTTTGACTATTAGCGGCGAAAGAGTGACCGGCGGCTTTATCGGCAATGTGCCCGACAAATCGCTGTCTATTTACATCAATGAATGTTCAGCCAATAATCTTTCCGTAAACGGAACGCTGGCAGCGGCAGGCGGAGTTATAGGCTATATGTTGGGAAATGCAAATCTGTATATAAATACCCTTACCGAGAAATCAAGTGAGTTTAATGAATCTGTTACGTCTGACACTACCAAAGTAAATACCAACTGCGGCGGAATAATTGGTCAGCTGGGAGATAAAACTGCGAATGCAAATAGTGAAGTAATAATAAGAAATGTTACTGTTACAGCGACAAAAGGTAATATAGGAAATGAAAAATCAGAAGCTAATTCTGCATTCAACGGAGTTGGCGGCGCCATAGGGTTAGCAAATTCCGAAGGCTCTAACGAAAAAATTAAAATTCTTCTGATAAATTTCAACCTTGATAAAGTAAATTTGTATGGCAAAAACGTAGGCGGTCTTATCGGAAACGCTAAAAACAGACTGACAGTAAGAGCCTATAACTGCAATGTTGAGGGAAATGGTGATAATAAACTTAGCGGTATTGAACATGTAGGCGGTCTGTTTGGTTATTTTCCTGCCACTGGAAGTGAAACCGTTAAGTTCAATGAAAAGACTTATTCAAACCACATTGACGGTTGCAGCGTTTCGGGATATACGATCAGTCAAACAAACAGTATTACTTCTAATGGGGCAGGCGGCTTGATAGGAACGAATAATGCTGAGAGAAAAATCTGCAACAGCAAAGTTGAAAACTGCAAAATCCAAGGTGGTTCTTCCGCAGGAACTGGCGGTATAATCGGTTCGTGTGGTGCAAATGTAAATGCATATAACATTGTAGTAAACGGCGTAACGCTCAGCGGTTCTTCATACTATGGTCTGTTCAGCGGATACAGCGGCGGTAAAACATTCAAGATCATTGGCTGGAGCGTTCAGGGAGATAATACAAAGGCTGATAAGGTATTCGGCACTGCAAATAATACCACTACTGTTATCCCCGCCGACTACAACGGCGCTTGCCTTGACGAAAGCACAAGAGGAAAGAATTTGTCGGATATTACAACGGCGACTAACATCAGCCGCGTTGATACAACTGACGACAATTTCCCATATGCGACCAGCAGCCCTGCCAAGAATGTCGGCACAGGCGCAAAATTCCTCACAGGCGACGGAACGAGCGCAGAGGCGGTGGAAAAGATAATTGCAGAGTACAATGACACCAAGTATGGTGCAAAACGTTATAACAAGATTGGAAATGATATAGCAAATTATAAAAATCTGACTTTCAGCACAGAGCAGGATATTTTAAAGGATATTCCCGTGATCTTGATAGATAACACGAATGATATAAAAGACCAAATAAATTCGTATCTGAGTATTCTTACAAATAATACTATACCAAATGCAAGCGCTGTCAATGTCTATAAGGCAAATATCAACGGTGATAATGTTACGCTGTCAGAATCAATCAACGAGTTGACAGTAGAATATGGACTTGATGATAAGAAGCAATTCTTCAATAAATTCAAAGCCAAGTCGGATAAATTCGATAGCGATACAAGAGGACAGTTTACCCTTATCGACGTGCAGTATACCGACCCTACGGTCAGCAAATCCCCTACTGTGGTCTACCACGTCTATGTGCCGGTGATGACGCGAAAGATATATCAGTATGATTTCTACACTACGGCATTCAGCGGCACGCAGTATTACCCGAGCAAATATACAAATGAAACGGGCGATAACGGCTTTAACGGCAGCAAGCCTAAGGTACTTGTCGAAAACTATGATACCCCTGTTACCGCTTATCTGCGCTGGGCTTACCCCGCTGATACTTTCATAAAAGACATAATGGGCGGCTCTTCGGGACTTGACTGGAACTATAATAAGGTACTGAACCTGAATGTCAACTTCGGCGGAACTGAGAAAACTATACCTAAAGGAACGCAGTTTGTGCTTATAGACAAAAACAATAAGAACAAAGAGTATTATTACACTATAACAGGCAAAGAAAAGTACAATGGTGAAATACTTCAGCTTCCGTTTTCTGATTTTACAGACAGCAGCGGCAAAGTCTTTAGCGAAGCAGATTTTTCGGATATGGTAAGCAGTCAGCTGGAATTTACTAAGACAACTAAAGCTGACGGGTCTTTCGTTGAGGACGAAAAAGGAAATATGACGGTAATGATAGGCGGAAAGAAAACCACTATCCGCACTGCTAATGATGGCGACACAGGCCGCTTTGACCTCTCGACCTATACAGGAAATCTGACAGAGGACTACTATCTTACAATGACTACGGCTAAAGCGGAAAATGTCCTGTTTCATCAGTTTCAGCTAACTACGCCTTCAAGTCTTTATCCGAATGTAAGCGGCAAGATAAATGGTGCAGTGCAAAATAATCACTCAGTACAGCTAAATTTTGCCGACCTTTTCGGCAATACTATAGAGGTCGAAACGCTTGAGGGCAATACAAACGTTGTAATGGATGACGTGAAAAATGATGTAAATATCACAACTGTTTCAACTATAACGTTCAATACAACTGACAAAGGTCTTATAAGTGCTCTGAAAGCACTCTTAAAAAACAATAATATTTCCATTTACCACAGCAGCCATATATTTATGAACAAAAGAAACACTAATGGCGGAGTGGCGGAAAAGATGATCGGCGATATTGACGGTATAGAGATGATAAAAGGTGCTGATACGATAGCTGCGTATGATAGTACAGGTGTGGAACTCACAGACCCTCCAAAGCTTGAATACGATACGGTCTTCGGAAAAGCGTCAGCGAACTTTTTTGAAATATCTGAGCAAAATAACGAAAAAGCGATCGACCTAAGACCATGGCTGACGGCAGGAGAAACGGGAGTTGCTCCGGAAGTTAAGATCAAAACATCTTTTAAGATAATTTATACTCACAGCGGTATAGTCACACAGTTCCCTGAACGGCAGAATTCGGCTGAGAATACTGATGTAGGAACATATGTCAGCGCCAGATCAAGTCTTGCATATGATGCTGCCGATACTACATACAGCAGCAGCGTATCTGACACCGTGGAGGACTCCAAAAAATGCTTGTACTACCGCAACGCGATGACTGACGCAAGTCTGAAATTCAACGCTTACCACCCTATATCTTCGGGCACTCCCGATGAGGACAGAGGCGATGGACAGACAAAAGCGAACGACCAGCTGGGCATCAATACATTTGATGAAGAAACAGAAACGAAGTCGCTGATCCATACAAACGGCATCTACGATGCCTCGCAGCTTTCTGCTTTAGATAAAAAGAATCTTAAAATACGCTGGACGATCGAACTGCAATGCAAGCAGGACGGCTATACTGACGATCTGAAGCTTTCAGATTATCTGAACAGCGTTACTATCAAAGGTGTAGACGAGCAGACGCTTGAAACTTTTAATAGCGGTGAACTAGGCAAAACAAAGCTGGAATATTCAGCTGCGAGGGATAATTTTGAAGAACTCGACAATGCAGGGCTGTTTGATGTATATATCGACTTTGATGTAAAGACGGGTGCGGATCTTGAAGCGGTTGAAAATGCATTCTATTCTAATTATAAGATAGTGCTTACTGCTTCGCTTTATGAGGGTTCGGCAATGATCGACGGCTCAGCAGCTGATGATTACATCATTTACACCAACGCCCATATCGACCCGAAATTTATCGACAAGGCTTTGTAAAGCTCTTTTTGCGAACAATACATTTGAATAAGAACAAAATACCACCGATACGGCTTTGCGGCTGTATCGGTGGTATTTTATTTGTGACCTGCATATTAGCAGCTGCGTTATTCAAAAGCTATCTTTCTGTATGAGTCGATAGCCCCCTCGTGCTGTACGCTCTCGCCGCAGAATTTGTTTGAGAAAGCTATGCAGCGCTCCAGTTGTTCACTGCTGAGGTCTGAAATGCTGTCCGCCGTGACGCCGAGCGTTTTCAGCGCGTAGAGAAACGAGCCTATGAAGCCGTCGCCCGCGCCCGTTGTGTCGATGGCTTTTACACGCTCGCTCGCGGCGTGCGCCTGCGCGTTTTTGGTGAAAGCATACGCGCCCTCCGCGCCGCAGGTGTATATGACAAGCTTTACGTTGCCCGCGAAAAGCTTCGGCAGGGCGGCGCTTATCTCGCTCTCGCCCGTGATAAATTCAAGCTCTTCGTCCGAAATTTTCACGATGTCCGCCATCGGTATAAATTCATTCACCGTGCTGTGCAGAGCCTGCTTGTCTTTCCAAAGCGGGAAACGCAGATTTGGGTCGAAGCTTATCATAGCGCCGCTTTCACGCGCGCAGGCTATCGCTTTTCTGTGCGCTTCTTTCATCGGGAAATCGCCCAGCGAAACGCTGCAAAAGTGCAGCGCGTATGCGTCGGCGAACCACTCCGCCTTTACCTGCTCGGCTGAAAAAAGCATATCCGCCGAGGGGTTTCTGTAAAACGAGAACGTGCGGTTTCCATCAGTTTCAAGGCTCACAAAAGCCAGCGCGGTGTTCGCCTTGTCGGTAAAGCCGATAAGCGAGGTGTCTATGCCCGCGCGCGCAAGGTCGCCCGCTATCTTTTGGCCGAATGGGTCGTCGCCGAGCTGGGTGATGAATTTCGCGTAGCCGCCCAGCACTGTAAAAGCTCCGCACACGTTTGCCGGCGCTCCGCCGCTTTTCGGGCTGAAAGCCGTCACGTCCTCAAATGCGCAGCCTGCCTGCGCGGGGATAAAGTCTATCAAAGCTTCGCCTATGGCAAAAAGTGTGTTTCCCATTGCAATTCTCCTCTCACATAGTTCAGATATTTCAGATTTAGAAGTCCCAGACCTGCGCTTCAAAGCCCTTTATTTCAAGCTCGGCGCAGTCGCCATCAGGATAAAATCTTGTTGACATTACCGTTTCGCCGCCGTTCAAATACACCTCTATGCTTGACATATCCGCGATAAGGCGTATGCTGCTCACGTTTGCGACAACGGCGTTTCTCGTGCCTCTGCCGCAGCCGTACTTTTCGTCGCTGAATTTCATGGTGAAAAGCTGCTTCGCCTTGTCGAAGCGCAGCTCCAGTTTGCCGTCAAGCGTTATGGTGAAGTCCGCGGTCGGTTCGCCGCATATCTCCAGCGGCAAAGCGTATTTCGCGGTACAGCCGTCGGCGTGGCGGCGCTCGCCCTTTCTCAGTGCGTCAAATTCGGCAATGGGGTACTGCCGCAGTCTGCCGTTTTCGCTGAGAGTGACTTCGCGCGGTATGGTAAGGCAGTGCTGCCAGCCAAGTTCGGTAGTGGCGTTGCCGTAAACGCGGTTGTCCATGCCCAGCCAGCCTATCAGTATGCGCCTGCCCTGCGGGTCGAGAAAAGTCTGCGGCGCGTAGAAGTCGAAGCCCATGTCCCACTCGGCAAATTCGCCCAAGCGGCTGTCTTCCAACCTGCCCTCTACGGGAAAATAGCCCGACTCATTGAGGTTTTGCCACTTAGTTTCGTAGTGCGGCAGACCCTGCGGGCAGGTGCTGAGGAAGCCTTTGCCGCCCAGCTCGAAATAATCGGGGCACTCCCACATATAGCCATAGCCCTCTTTGTATACTTTGCCCGTATACTTCCAGTTTATAAGGTCTGCGGATTCGTACACCAGCACGCAGCCCTCGTCGTCGAGAGTTCTCGCGCCCAGTACCATCTTCCAGACCTCATCCTCTTTCCATACCTTAGGATCTCTGACATGGCAGGAGCAGAAGTCGGGGTAATCGCTGTTTCGCAAGAGCACCTGCTTTTCGCTGACCTCGCTGCCGTCGGCGGTGGTGACGTGTATCACGTTCGCGCCCCTGCCCGCAGTAACGTAGTCGTAGTCGCCCTCCATCTTCACATTTCCGGTGTAGAATATGTGCAGAACGCCGTCATTTTCAATGGCGCTTCCTGAGTAAACACCGTGGCTGTCCTCGGGAATATCGGGCATCATTACCGCTTTGTCGTAGCCCATGTGCATGAGGTCTGCGCCGTGGTAATGTCCCCAGCCGCGGGGCGTGTGGCCGTCGGCGGCTATGGGGCTGTACTGAAAATAAACGTGGTATTCGCCTTTGTAAAAGCTAAGGCCGTTCGGGTCGTTTAGCCAGCCGTCGGGCGGCTCGATATGAAATCTCTGACGCCATTTCGCGTTTTTGATGCGCTCTCTGTTTTCCATTATCTCTTTATTATCCATACTTTACCTCTCTAAGTTTCAGTCCGTAACTTTTATAAGCTCGTCGCCTATGGATACCTGCGCGCCCTCGGCTGCAAGCTGTTCCACGGCGGAAAAATCGTCCGAATTGCCCACCAGCACGGGGGTAACGGTCTGGTATCCCTTGCTTTTTATAAAGTCGATGTCGAAAGTTATCAGCGTTTGGCCCTTTGTAACTCTGTCGCCCTCTGAAACGTGGGGCATGAAGCCTTCGCCGTTCAGCGCGACGGTGTTTATGCCGATGTGTATCAGCAGTTCTTTGCCGTTATCCAGCGTAAGGCCTACGGCGTGGAGGGTGTCGAAAAGCGTTTCAACTTTGCCGTCAGCGGGAGCTACTACTTTGCCCTCGGTCGGCTCGATAGCTGCGCCAAGACCAAGTATGCCCTGCGCGAATGTCGGGTCGGGAACGTTCTCGAGCTTTACAGCCTTGCCGCTGAGCGGAGAGGTGATAACGCCGTTGTCCGGACTATTCGTTTCGGTTTCACCACTGTATGTGATACCGATTTCATTAACTATATTATAGCTCATGCCGTGCGTTTTGTCTATTGACAAATACTATAAACTTATGTTTGGGATTTACAAGGTTTCATACAGTTTCATGTTTTTTATCTGTAGAGCCTCGCTCTATCAGCTCAAAATCAAGCGTTAGGGTGCGGGGGATAGGGCTTTCGCGCTTCAGCGAGTTTAGCAGCATCTGTGCCGCTTCGATGCCCGCGGTGCGGTAGTGGAAGTGCACGGAAGTCAGCTTGGTGGAGGTCACCTTGCAAAGCTGCGAATCGCCGATGCCTGCGAGCATTACGTCCTCTGGCACTCTCAGCCCCAGTTCGCGGCAGGCAGCGCGCCTGCCGCTATGCTGTCGGTCGCGCAGAATATGTGGTCGTACTTTTTGCCGTTTTTCAGCAGCGCCAGCGCCTTTTCGTAGCCGGAATCCATTTTGAATTTAGCCGTGAGCATATCGCCGCGGCTGATCGAGATACCGCTGTCGGCGAGCGCGTGGAGAAAGCCCTCTTTTCGCGCCAGCCCCGTCGCCTTGTCGCTTTCGGTAACGCCTATGAAAGCGGGATTTTTGCCGCCTTTTTCGAGCATCAGCATCTCGGCGGAATAGGCGGCTTTGCAGTCGTCGTGGCAAACGCAGTTCGCGCCTTTGTACTCCTGCCCCACGATGACTACCGGCACGCGCATTTTTTTCAGCACGGCGTCGTGCAGCGGCGTGAATATCGAGGCGAGGAAGATAACGCCGTCAACGCGGTTGCTGCGAAAAAGCTCCAGGTACTCCACCTCTTTTTTGGGGTCGTTGGCGGAGTTGACGAGCAAAAGCTGGTAGCCCTGCTCGCTCAGCACCTGGCTTATCCCCTCGACCTCGCGCGCGCAGCTCTCGCTGGAAAGCCTAGGTATTATCACGCCGACGAGCTTTGTCACTTTGGTGCGCACGTTCTGCGCCTGAACGCTTGGCGCGTAGCCCGTAGCCTCTATTGCGGCCTCGATGAGCCTGCGTTTTTCCTCGCTCACATAGCCGTCGTTAAAATATCTGCTTACGGCAGATTTTGACACTCCCGCCACCTTTGCAAATTCGGTAATATTCATCAGTTATCGCTCCTTTATATATAGTATATCACCATCGATATGAAATTTCAATATGGTTTCATATGAATATTTCATATATAGTGCGGTGCAAGTTGCATATAGGGCATGAAAAACTGCCGTATCGGCAGAGATACGGCAGTCGGAATAGACTTTTCAGTCAAACTATGCTATAATTGAAAAAATTGATATTCGAGGTGTAAAACATGACGTACATTCAGCATTACGATTCGCCGCTGGGCGGGAATTTGACAGGCTGCGCGGGAGGAACCGACAAAAAGATCAAGCTGCTGGAGCTTGAGCACATCGACATGAGCGGATTTTTCATGCCGAAGAAAGGGACGGCGGTGTGAAGCGGTCACCTGCCCGCGACTTTGTTCATCACCCAAGCTCACTTCTCTTCACTGCTCCTTATCCTGCTGTATCTGAAATCGCAGTACGGCGCGCCCTCGGCGATAGTTCCCGTCCTCACAAGCTTCATGTTCATGATGTCCGCCAGCACGAAATCCATGCGGCAGATGTACGCCGCCAGCTCGGGACAGCCCTCGTCATTGCAAAGCTTGCACGCCCCGCATTCGTGATAATCGTAACCCAGATCGTATTCGCCGTTGCCGGGGAGAATATCTACCACCCAGTCGTTTTCATACTCGCGCTTGTGGCTTTCGGCCGACCATTGCAGTCTGCTTTCCATCTTTTTGGGGTCGAGGTAGCTTTCGGCGTCGCCCAGCACCTTGTGAAAAAGTTTCGAGGCGCACAGTCCGTCGCGGTATATCTCGTAATTCTCCTCCGCCGAAAGCCCCGTGCCGCGGTTCATCGCGATGAAGTAGCTCGCCATGATGTACGAGCTGAGAAGCCGCGATCTTCCGATGTCTTTCGCCCGCGAGAGTATCTTTTTGTGCTCGCTGTCGATCTTCTCGGCGAGCTCTTTCGGCAAGCCCCGCCTTTTCAATTCCGCTTTTACAGCGCTATGGTAAAAATTATAAACCATCTTTACGCCAAACGTGTTTTTCATACCTGTACCTCCCTGATATTTCTCGCAAAGCGCTCGCTTTTGCTAGTTTAATTATATCACACCTGCACGGCAGCTTCCGACCGCTCTTGTAAAAACAAGCGACCCTCACCCCGAACACCCGCTTGACTTTCACTATGTGCCTTACCCCCGCCGAGTCGGTGAAAAACGCGGCGCTCGGGCCGTCGGCGAAGTTCTGCCGCGAGAGGTGTTCCGATATTTTTTTCTTGTCGCTGTTTTTCATAAGCCTGCCGCCTTTCGATGATCGTTCCCTCTTTTATTATAACACGCCGCGCCGCAGATGTCAATAGTGTTTGACACTTGGCCGCCGCTTGTGTTATAATTATACTGAGGTGACTTGACCATGAGCGAATTGACCGAATTTTCCGCCAATGCCGAAACCCCGCGCCGCGCTGTTTACCACCTGCCGGGGCTGTTCGAGTTTTACGAGCTGTACGCCGCTTTTCTGCCGCTGTACCGCGAACACCGCGAGTATTTTTACGACTGGTGCGAGATAGGCTCGGTGTATGGCGCGCCCGCGGACTGCGTATGGGGCGGCGGCAGAGCGGGCTTCGGCGACCACGACCCGCGCGAGGTGCTCGTGCTTATGCGCGGGTACGGCATATCCGCGCGGCTGACTTTCAGCAATTCGCTGCTCGGCGCAGAGCATCTCTCGGACAAAAAGTGCAACGCCCTCTGCAAACTTTTCGCGCAGGGTGATAAAAATTGCCCGCAAAACGGAGTTATCGTCGCTTCCGACCTGCTGCTCGACTATCTGAAAACGCGTTGCCCGCAGCTTTATTTCGTGTCGTCCACTACTAAGGTGCTGACCGACTTTGAGCGTTTTCGCCGCGAGCTGGAGCGGGAGGACTTTTGCTGTGCCGTGCCCGATTTTCGGCTGAACAAGGCTTTCGATAAGCTCGGCAAGCTGCCGCAGGCGCTGAAAGACAAGGTGGAGTTTCTCTGCAACGAATGCTGCTGGGTTGGCTGTACCGAGCGCAAAGCCTGCTACGAAAACGTCAGCCGCAAAAATTTGGGCGAGCCGTGCACCGACCATATCTGCAAAGCGCCGCACGCCGCCGAGGGCTACCGATTTTCCCGCGCGATGGAAAGCCCCGCGTTCATCGGCATTGACGATATTCGCAGCGTTTACCTGCCGATGGGTTTCACGAATTTCAAGATAGAGGGCAGGGGCTTGGGCAGCGCGATGGTTCTGGAATTTCTGCTGTATTACATGACAAAGCCCGAGTATCAGCTAAAAGTGCGCGAAGAGATATACCTTGACGGTATGCTTGATCTTTTCTGAATTTAACGATTTGACAAGGAGAATGCAGGATGGCTTTTGATTTTAAAAAGGAATACAAGGAGTTTTATATGCCGAAAAAACAGCCCGAGATAGTGGAAGTCCCAAAGGCGAACTACATCGCCGTGAGGGGTACGGGCGACCCTAACGAAGAGGGCGGCGCTTACAAGCAGGCGATAGGCGTGCTGTATGCCGTGGCGTATACGCTGAAAATGAGCTATAAGACCGACCATAAGATAGCGGGCTTTTTTGAATATGTAGTGCCGCCGCTCGAGGGCTTTTGGTGGCAGGAGGGCGTTGATGGTATAAATTACGCCGACAAAGCCGCTTTTAAATGGATCTCAGTTATCCGCCTGCCCGATTTCATCACGCGTGAGGACTTTGACTGGGCGGTGGAAACGGCTTCAAAAAAGAAAAAGCTCGACTGCTCATCGGCGGAATTTCTCACGATAGAAGAGGGGCTTTGCGTGCAGATAATGCACATAGGCAGTTTCGACAGCGAGCCTGAAAGCGTAGCGCTGATGGATAAATATTTGGCGGAAAACGGCTGCGAGAACGACATTAGCGAAAGCCGCCTGCACCACGAGATATATCTTTCAGACGTAAGAAAGTCGGCGCCCGAAAAGTGGAAGACCGTCATAAGACATCCGATAAAAAAGATACGCTGACCTAGATAGGAGAAAGCATTATGGATAAAAAAGAAATGACGAGAACAAGCAAATTTATCAGTCTGATACTGCGCCACAAGCACGGCGCGATAAAGCTAGACCCGCACGGCTGGGCAGACGTTTCAGAGCTTATAGAGGGCATAAACCGCACGGGCGAATACAGCCTTGATATGCCGAAGCTGGAAGAGATAGTGCGCGCCGACGAAAAACAGCGGTACAGCTTCAACGAGGATAAGACTAAGATCAGGGCGAATCAAGGGCACTCTATAAATGTAGACGTAGAGCTGAAAGAAGCCGTTCCGCCCGACCTGCTTTACCACGGCACGGGCGAAAAGAGCGTGCAGGCTATAAACGCCGAGGGGCTGAAACACATGAAACGGCTGTATGTTCACCTTTCAAAAGACTACGATACCGCGATAAAGGTCGGAAGCAGGCACGGCAGACCTTTTGTTTATAAGGTGCACACGGGCGATATGTATAAAGACGGATATGTTTTTTACCTTTCGGAAAACGGCGTTTGGCTTACCAAAAGCGTGCCAGCAAAATATCTGGAGGGCATAACTGATAAATCATAACTGACACAAAGAAATGAGGCGAATGAGCATGGTTATGAATATGGATTTTGACGAGATACTTTCCGCCGCGGAGTATGATTTTCTGCGAGATGATGAAAGGCTGGGGGATAATGTGATACTCCTCGGGCTGGGAGGTTCGCTCGCTTACGGCACTAATAATGAAAATTCCGACATAGATATACGCGGCTGCGCGGTAAACAGCAGGCGCGAGATACTGCTGGGCAGAGATTTTGAGCAGGTCAGCGAAACGGCTACCGATACCGTGGTCTACTCATTCAAAAAGCTGGTGCAGCTTCTCGCGAACTGTAATCCGAACACGATAGAGCTGCTGGGGCTGAACCCCGACCAGTATATAAAGGTAACGAGCATCGGCAGAGAGCTGCTCGACAACACGGGGCTTTTCCTATCTCAGCGGGCGGCAAAAAGCTTTGGCGGGTATGCCGCCGGGCAGCTGCATATGCTTCTGGACGGTTCGGACAGCAGCATGGGCATCAGAAACCGCAGGGCGATACAGCACAACAAGCTCGGCAAGCATTCGATGCACCTCGTTCGGCTGATGTATATGTGCTTCGACATTCTGGAAAAAGGCGTTGTAAAGACCTGCCGCGAAGCCGAGCACGGCCTGCTTATGGACATTCGCAACGGCAAATACCTCGCCGACGGCGACAAGCCCACTCCCGAATTTTTCGAGCTGGTGGAGGGTCTGCGCAAAAGGCTTGAGTACGCCGCCGCAAACACCTCACTGCCGCCCGAGCCGGATATGAAAAAGATAGAGGATTTCGTTATCTCGGTAAACGCACGCGTGGTCTGCGGGGAGGTCGCGCCGTGAGCGATGTGAAAGCGCCCGCTAGAGGGCTTTACCTGCGCGCCTCGCTGATACTTGCCGCGCTCACGCTTGTCGGCTTTTTTATCGCGACGGTAAACGAGGACATTTCGATGCGGATAGCGGCGGCAACGGTGTTCCCCGCGGGCGTGCTGATATTCAGCTATCCCGCTTCGCTCATAAGCCGCCGTATGCTCGCCCGAAGCGACAAACTGCGTGCGGCGGGCAAGGTGCTTTTCTTCATCTCCGCGATATGCGCGGCGGCGGCGCTTTTCCTGCTGACCGCGCTGACGGCGTACCGCGTTTACGATGGTCTTGCGCCGACGCACGATATGGGCATGGCGCTTGGCGAAGCGCTTACGCTGCTGTTCGTGCTGACCGCCGCCGCAATGCTGATTTTCCTGCCGATATTGCAGACTTTTGTGGTGATGATACTGCGCAGGGTCGGCGGAGAGAAGAATTAAGGCAATGCCGCGCAACTACCGCCTATCGGCTTTAGGCAATCTGACGAAAAATCTGACGGCGTAATACGTACACAATAGTTGTGCGGTGTTGCCTTAAATATGTATTTTCAACAGCCGTGAGCCACCCCCTCGCGGCTGTATTTTTATGCCCATTCCGCACCCGCACACATATTTTTCTCCACACTTGAGAGAACTTTTGTACAAAGTGCATAAAGGCGGCTCAGGCAATTTGTGCGGCTGCACAAAGTTTGCGGTTTTTGAGTGTTTTTGAGTGAAAGCGCTTGACTTAGCGAGTGAATTATGTTATCCTATAATCAGAAGCAGTCAATAACGTTCATTACAAGTCAAACAGAAATGCTGAAAGGTGATAGATTTGCTTACTGAGGAAAGATATTCAGTTATTTTGGAAATGGTGAAACAGAATAAAAGCGTAAAGCTTCCGGAGCTTTGCGAGCGGCTGGGCGCTTCGGAATCTACCGTGCGCCGCGACCTTACCCAGCTCGACGAAAAGGGTCTGCTGAAAAAGGTGCACGGCGGCGCAATATCCGCCGAAGACCACTCGTTCAGCGTGGTGGAGCAGGACGTAGAGGCTAAGTCGAAGCTCTTTAACGAAGAGAAGATCGCGATAGCCCGATACGCCGCTTCGCTTGTGGAGGATGGCGATTTCGTATTCCTCGACGCGGGAACTACCACGGGATATATGATAGATTTTCTGCCCGAGAAAAACGTTACTTTCGTTACAAACGCTTTCGTTCATGCAAAAAGGCTCGCACAGCGCGGCTTTACCGTGTATATCCCCGCGGGCGAGATAAAGCTGACTACCGAAGCGATAGTCGGCGCGGAATGTGTGAACTCGCTGCAAAGCTATAATTTCACAAAAAGCTTTCTCGGCGCGAACGGCATATCGCTTGCCGCCGGCGTTTCCACGCCGGACCGCAACGAAGCCAGCGTGAAATCCACCGCCGTGCAAAACAGCCGTATCGCTTACATTCTTTCAGATCACTCCAAATTCGGTCAGATCTCGGCAGTTACTTTCGCCAAGCTCGGCAGAGTGAGGCTCATCACCGACAAACTCAGCGAGGAAAATAAAAAATATATCTCAAAGGTAAACGTCAAGGAGGTAATGTAACCATGGTATATACTGTAACTTTCAACCCCGCCATCGACTACGTTGTACACACGGGCGAGATGAAACTGGGCATGACCAACCGCTCTGAGCGCGAAGAAATGTATTTCGGCGGCAAGGGCATAAACGTTTCGATAGTGCTCAGAGAGCTGGGCGTTGACTCAAAGGCGCTGGGCTTTACTGCGGGCTTCACGGGCGAGGCTATTGAAAAAGGCCTTGCGGATATGGGTATAGATACCGATTTCGTTCGGCTGGAGAATGGAAACAGCCGAATAAACGTAAAGATAAAATCAGAAGAGGAAACTGAGCTGAACGGTCAGGGACCTGACATTGACGATAAAGCCGTGGCGGCGCTTTTTGAAAAGCTTGAAGCCTTGCGCGACGGCGATACGCTGGTGCTCGCGGGCAGCATTCCCTCCTCGCTGCCCTCGGACATCTACGAGCGCATACTCGCAAAGCTTGCGGGCAGGGACATCAGAACAGTGGTAGACGCTACCAAAGACCTGCTGCTGAACGTGCTGAAATACAAGCCTTTTCTCATAAAGCCGAATAACCACGAGCTGGGCGAAATGTTCGGCGTTGCGCTTTCTACCGACGCCGACATTGAAAAGTACGCTAGAAAGCTTCAGGAAATGGGCGCGCGCAACGTGCTTATCTCTATGGCGGGCGACGGCGCTATGCTCATCGACGAAACTGGCGAAAAGCACCGCTGCGGAGTATGCAAGGGCACGGTGAAAAACTCGGTAGGCGCGGGCGACTCGATGGTGGCTGGCTTTACCGCAGGAATACAGCAGGGCGATCAGTTAGACTACGAATACGCTTTAAAGCTAGGCACGGCCGCGGGCGGCGCTACCGCTTTCTCGGACGGTCTGGCGCAAAAAGAAAAAATAGCAGAGCTGCTTGAAACGCTCTGATAAAAAATAAAGTACAGGGAGGAATAATCATGCGAATAGTTGACTTATTGAAAAAAGACAGCATACTGCTAAACGCCTCACCAAAGACCAAGAGCGAAGCGATAGATATGCTGGTAGACCTTCAAGTAAAGGGCGGCTGCATAGCCGACAGAGAAGTATATAAAAAAGGTATACTCGCAAGAGAAGACAAAGGCTCTACCGCCGTGGGCGAGGGAATAGCTATCCCACACGCCAAGAGCGAAGCGGTAAAAGCACCCTCGCTCGCCGCTATGACAGTGCCCGCGGGCGTGGATTACGAAGCGCTTGACGACGAGCCTTCAAACCTGCTCTTTATGATAGCCGCTCCGAACGACGGCGACGTACATCTCGAAGTGCTCTCGCGCCTTATGACGATTCTTATGGACGAGGACTTCCGAGAAAAGCTGCTGAACGCTAAGGACAAGGAAGAGTTCCTCAAGGTCATCGACGATATGGAAAACGAAAAGTACCCCGACGAGCCGCGCGCTGAGGTCGTATCGGCTGAGGGATACAAGGTGCTCGCCGTTACCGCCTGTCCCACGGGCATAGCGCACACCTACATGGCGGCGGAAGCGCTCGAGAAAGCGGGCAAGAAGCTGGGCATATCTATAAAGGTAGAAACAAACGGCTCGGGCGGCGCGAAAAATATCCTCACCGCCGAAGAGATAGCCGCCTGCGACGGAATAATCGTAGCGGCGGACAAAACGGTAGAGATGGCGCGCTTTAACGGCAAAAAGGTGCTGAGCACCAAAGTTTCCGACGGCATAAAGATACCCGAAGAGCTTATAAACCGCATAGAGGCTGGCGACGCGCCTGTATATTACCACGAGGGCGGCGCAGGCGCGGCAAATACCTCGTCGAGCGGCAATGAGAGCTTTGGCAGAAAGATGTATAAGCACCTGATGAACGGCGTATCGAATATGCTGCCTTTCACAGTAGCGGGCGGTATCTTCATAGCCCTCGCGTTCCTCATCGACTCGCTGGGCGGCGCTCCGCAGGACAGCGACTTCGGTACGCACCTCGCGGCGGCGGCTTGGTTCAAGACCATCGGCAACTATGCTTTTACTTTCATGATACCGATACTCGCGGGCTACATCGGCAAGAGCATAGCCGACCGTCCGGGACTTCTGGTAGGTATGGCGGGCGGCGCTATGGCGGTATCGGGCGCTACGTTTGCGAACCCTGCAGGCAATATACCCTCGGGCTTCCTCGGCGCGCTGCTGGCAGGCTTTCTCGGCGGATTTCTTATGCTGATGCTCGAAAAGCTCTGCGACCGTCTGCCAAAGGCGCTCAACGGCATCAAGCCGGTACTCATCTACCCGCTCGGCGGACTGGGCATCATCGCGATAATCATGTGCGCGGTAAACCCGATAATGGGCGTGCTGAACAACGGCGTAGCAAACTTTCTCTCAAACATGGGCGACGCCAACAAGGTGCTGCTCGGCTGCATACTCGGCGCTATGATGTCGATAGACATGGGCGGCCCTTTCAACAAGGCAGCGTATGTATTCGGCGTAGCGGCAATATCCTCGGGCAACTTCGATATAATGGCGGCTGTAATGATAGGCGGCATGGTACCTCCCATCGCGATAGCCCTCGCTACCACGTTTTTCAAGAACAAGTTTACTGAGGAAGAGCGCAAGAGCGGCCCTGTAAACTACATCATGGGTCTGAGCTTCATAACCGAGGGCGCTATCCCCTACGCGGCTGCCGACCCGCTGAGAGTTATCCCCTCCTGCATGGTGGGCGCTGCGGCGGCAGGCGGACTTTCGATGGCTTTCGGCTGCACCCTCCGCGCACCCCACGGCGGTATCTTCGTATTCCCCGTAGTCGGCCACCCGCTTCAGTACGTTATCGCGCTGGCGGTAGGCTCGGTGGTAAGTATGCTGCTGCTCGGTCTTTTGAAAAAGAAAGTTGAAAACTAAGGTTGATAACAGAAAAAATTCGGGAATAAAAATCAAACAATATCAAATTTTAAGAAGGAGAGATCTATCATGGCATCACAGGTCGTAAAGGTAATAAACGCAGAAGGTATACATATGCGCCCCGCGGGACTTATCGCAAAGGCGGTAAAAGCCCACCCAGAGAGCGAAGTCATCATGAAAGCTAACGGCAAGGACATCAAGGCTAAGGCAGTAATGCAGATCATGGCAGCGGGCATAAAGAACGGCACCGATGTAGAGATCGTGGTGAACGGCGGCGACGAGCAGGCAGTTCTCGGCGAGCTGGTAAAGATGTTTGAAGAAGGCTTCGGCGAATGATCAACGACTAATTGAAAGACCGCAGCTGAAAAACGCTGCGGTCTTTTTTTGATAAGTTTGGTAAGGTAGATGTTTTATGGAAAAGAAAGAACTGAAATGGGCAGTTATAGGCTGCGGAGTCATCGCGAACGAAATGGCGCAGGCGCTTAGCGATATGGGCAGGCGCTTGTACGCCGTGGCGAACCGCACTCACGAAAAAGCGGTCGCTTTCGCCGAAAAATACGGTGTGGAAAAGGTGTACGGCGCTATCGACGAGGTTTTCGCCGACCCCGAGGTGGATATTATCTACCTCACCACCCCGCACAACACGCATTACGAGTACATGAAAAAAGCGCTCGCGAGCGGCAAGCACCTGCTGGTGGAAAAGTCGATAACGCTGAACAGCCGCGAGTTGGAAGAAGCGTCCGCCTTCGCCGAGCGCCGCGGGCTTATCATCGGCGAAGCTATGACGATATGGCATATGCCGCTGTATAAAGAGCTTTGGCGGATAGTGGAAAGCGGCGAGCTTGGCAGGGTGCAGATAATGACGCTGAATTTCGGCAGCTTTAAGGAATACGATATGAAAAACCGTTTTTTCAACATGGACTTAGCGGGCGGCGCGCTGCTGGACATAGGCGTTTACGCCCTCTCGCTGATACGCAGCTTCATGACCGAAAAGCCCGAAGAGGTGCTCAGCCAGTGGCTGCCCTCGCCGACGGGTTCGGACGAAATGGCGACAATACTGCTGAAAAATCCCGCCGGGCAGATGGCTACGGCGGCGATTTCCATGCACTCAAAGCAGCCGAAGCGCGCAGTGATAAGCTGCGAAAAGGGCTATATCGAGATAATGGAGTACCCCCGCGCCGACAAAGCCCGCATAGTGGACGCCGAAACAGGCGCGGTGCGCGAGATAGCGGCGGGCAGCACTCCGCGTGCGCTGTATTACGAATTGCAGGACATGGAAGCCGCCGTGCGCAGCGGAGATACCTCGGTTCTGCGCTTTCAGCACACCCGCGACGTGATGGAGATAATGACCCGCTTGCGAAAAGAGTGGGGGCTTAGGTATCCTAATGAGGTGTGGTGAGAAGGTCTTTTATCTCGGAAATTGACAAACTGTTCGACTATTATAATAATAGAAATTCATCAGGCTAAGGCTTCAGTTTTTGTGACTTTTATATATTGTTAACAAATTACAAATATACAACTATTTAACTTGCAATTAACCGAAAAATGGTGTATAATTTATATGAACTTATTACGTATCGACTTGGTGGGTATTTTGTGTTACTACGTTAATACGTCGAAGCCGAAAATGAGGGAGAATGTAATATGAAAATGAAGAGGATAGCGGCTCTCGCGGTCGCTGCGGCGCTTACGGCAGGCATGCTGGGCGGATGCGGCAAAAAAGAGAAAAATTATGATTCTCTGCTGAGCAAGGACGACCCTACTACCATTACTATATGGCATTATTACAACGGCGTTCAGCTTATAAGCTTTGACGAAGCGGTGGAGGAATTTAACAATACCGTTGGTCTTGATAAGGGCATCATAGTCGAGGCTTACTCGAAGAACTCCGTTTCCGAGCTTGCGGACAGCGTTGTGGCTTCTGTTAAAAAAGACAGCGGCGCAGACCTGCCGCCTGATATTTTTGCGACATATGCCGAAACTGCCAGCGTTGTAGATCAGCTCGACGGGCTTGCGGATATGAGCAAGTATTTTACCGATGATGAGCTTGACGAATACATCGACGGATATATCGAAGAGGGCGAATTTGCGGGCGACGGCTCGCTGAAAATATTCCCGACGGCTAAGAGTACTGAGGTAATGATACTCAACGATACCGACTGGAAAAAATTCGCCGCCGCGACTGGCGTGACCACCGACGACCTCGCTACATGGGAGGGGCTTACCGAGGTGGCAGGCAAGTATTACGACTATACCGACTCCCTCACGCCCGACGTTCCGAATGACGGCAAGGCGTTTTTCGGCAGAGATTCGATAGCGAATTACATGAGCATCGGCGGAAAACAGCTCGGCTGCTCTTACGTTACGCTCGATAAGGACGGCAGCGCCGAGATGAATGTGGATAAAGCCGCTTTAAAGAAACTTTGGGAAAACTACTACGTTCCGTATGTAAAGGGCTGGTTCACTGCGCAGGGCAGGTTCCGCAGCGAGGACGCCAAGACCGGCAAGATAATCGCTCTGATCTGCTCCACCACGGGCGCTATGTACACCCCTTCCGAGGTAAGCATAGACGACGATAACTCTTACCCGATAGATAATTTGGTGCTGCCCGTGCCGAATTTTGAGGGAAAAGACCCCTACATAGTTCAGCAGGGCGCGGGTATGTCGGTACTGAGATCTGACGAAAAGAGCGAGTACGCGAGCGCCGTGTTCCTCAAATGGTTCACCGAAAAGGAACGCAATATAAACTTCTCGGCAGAGTCCGGCTACCTGCCTGTAAAGAAAGAGGCCTGCGATCTCGGCGAGATAGAAAAGGTTACCTCAAATGAGGGCAAAGAGCTTACCGATATTTGCAAGGATACCTTAAAGCTCGCCATCGACGAGATAAACAGCAGCACCCTTTACACCATGCCGCCTTTTAAAAATTCCGCCGATGTGCGCACTTTCTTAGAGAGTCGCATTCAGGACACTGCTCAGAGCGCTTATGACGAAGCTATGGATAAGATAAGCAAGGGCGGCGACAGAGATGAGGTGCTGGCGGAGTACACCGGCGACGCAGCGTTTGACGAATGGTACGATTCTTTCTGCACCGAGCTGCAAAAGATAATAGAGAAGTAAACTTTTTAGGGGCGTAAGATAAATGAAGAGCAGATCTACCAAAAAAGCGGGCAGTACCGCCGATAATAATCAGCGCAGAAGAGGCTGCCCCTTTTTTGTGAGGCTGTTTGCTGCTACGTTGGCGCTTACTGTGCTGCAGTTCGGCACGTTTTTGGCTATGCTTTTCGTAAGCGGCGAGTTTTCGCATATAAAAAAATACGCCTACGATTCCGTTTCCGAAAAGACCGAAAACCGCAAGAACTACGTTGAAAATACTTTGGCAAACAAAATGCCGCTGGTATACGAGGCGGGCAGGGAGATAAACGATATTACAGAAAGAGCGCTGCGCTCGAATAATGCTGATTACGGCGATATAAAGACCGATAAGGCGCTCTGCAAGCAGATACTGCATGATTCAGTAGATACTATATCCTCAATGCTGCACCGCGGCTTGGTGAATGACGCTTACATAGTGCTGGATACAGGCAGCCTTTACGAAAGCGGCCCGAAGGGCGACGATACTTCCGATACGCTGGCAACGGTGTATCTGCGCGATGTAAATGTAACAGACGGATTCGCCTCTGAGCGCGAAAATGTGTTCCTGGAGGCGGGCAGCGCCGATATAGCCTCGGAATTTGACGTTATGCTCGACTCGGCTTGGACATCGCATTTGCAGCTTTCGGGCGGGGAAAAGGGCAGCTTTGAGTTTTACTATAAAACGCTGCGCACCGCCCGCGAGAATCCTAAGACAGATATGGCAGACCTGGGCTGCTGGACGGGCTTTTCCGCAATATCCGAAACCGGCAGAGAGAGCATGCGCTATACCGTGCCGCTTGTTGCGGACAGCGGCGAGGTATACGGCGTTATCGGCATAGGCTTGATGGAAAAAACAGTGCTCAGCTATATACCCGGCAATGACCTGCCGAACGAGCGCTCATGCTACATTCTCGGCGTGGATATGGATAATGACGGCGTTTATGTTCCTCAGCTAAACTCTGGCGCGATATACAAGCGAGTGGTAGGAAGCGGCACGGTGATAAGCCGCGAGCACAGCATCGGTAAAAATGTTATATGATTTCAACACAAAGAGCACCGTCAGCGTGCCGACCGTAGGCACTATAAAGGATGTAAATATCTACAACGCCGATTCGCCGTACAAATATAACAAGTGGGCGATAATCTCGATCTCCGAAAAGGCGGAAGCGCTGAGCATATACTCTACGCTGGTGCACCTCTTTACGGTATCGTTCGTGATCTCGGCGGCTATAAGTATACTTTGCACGATATTCATGAACCACCACCTCACCGCGCCTGTGCGCAAGATAAGCAGAACGCTGGAGCAAAACCGCGACAGCGATGAGATAATAAACTTCGAGTCCTCGGGCATAACCGAGATCGACAGCCTTACCGACGAGATAAAGCAGCTTCAGATAAATGTAAAAGAGCAGTCCTCGCGCGTATCTAAGATAATCAGCATGGCGGTAGTGGGCATAGGCGCTTTCATGTACGATACCGTGAAGCAGACGGTGTTTATAAGCGAAAGCATGATCTCTACGCTGAGCTGCGATAAACTGCCCGGCTGCGGCGACCGCACTATACCGTACTCGGAATTTTCACGGCTGATGGCTGAGATAGATTACAATAACGACACGAACATAGCTAAGCTTTTCGCGGACGTTTACAGCGGCGATGACGGCGTGATAATCAGCCGCCAGTACCCGCTTACCACCGACGCGGGCGAAAAGAAATGGTTTAGCCTGAGCCTGCGCAGGGACGGCGCGAACATACTGGGTCTGGTGCAGGACGTTACTCAGTCGGTGATGGAGATGCAGAAGGTCAAGTACGAGCGCGACTACGACGTTACTACCGGCCTGCTGAACCGCCGCGCTTATCAGCACACGATAGAGAAAATGTTCCGCGAGCCGAAAAAGCTAAAGACCGCGGCGTTCCTCATGTTCGATATAGACGATCTGAAATACGTCAACGATACCTACGGGCACGACTTCGGCGATGATTATATAGCGGCTACGGCTAATGTGCTGAAAAACTTCCACTACCACGGCGGCGTGGTGGCGAGAATGTCGGGCGATGAATTCAACGTATTCCTCAGCGGCTTTGATACCAAGGAAGAGATACGGCGGATAGTGGCAGAGGTTATGCAGAAGCTGGGCGAGAGCTACTGCATACTCAGCGACGGCACGCACTACAAGCTGCGCGCGAGCGGCGGCATAGCCTGGTACCCGGATGACTCGACCTCTTACGAAATGCTGATACGCTTCGCCGATTTCGCGATGTACACGATAAAGCACTCGACCAAGGGCAGCATTGCGGAGTTTGATATAACGAAGTACACCAAAGACTCTATACTCATCACGGGCGTAGAGGAGATGAACAGGATAATCGACACCGAGAGCATAAAGTACGCGCTGCACGCGATAATCTCAGTACGAACGGGCAGGATATACGGCTACGAAGCGCTGATGCGCCCGCAGAGCGAAGTATTCAAAGCGCCGCTGGACTTTATCAGAATAGCTAAGACCAGCGCGAAGCTTTATGAGATAGAGCGCCTGACATGGAAGCTGGCGCTGCGGACATTCCACGAATACATAAAAGAGGGAATGGTGCCGCAGGGGGCTAAGATATTCATAAACTCGATCTCGAACTGCATAATGGACGCTAAGGACATCGCCGAGATAGAGCGCGAGAACAAGGATATTCTGAACAGCATAGTGCTCGAGGTGCTTGAGAGCGAGGAAGCGAACAGCGAATACGTCCACGCTAAGCAAGAGTGGATAAGCTGCATAGGCGCAATGACCGCACTGGACGATTTCGGCAGCGGCTACAACAGCGAGTATGCACTGCTTACGCTGAAGCCCGACATAATAAAGATAGACCGCTCGATAATAAGCGGCTGCGACCGCGACGAGGGCAAGGCGGACATAATAACGAAGCTGGTGCAGATAGCGGCTACGAAAAATACGCTTGTGCTGGCTGAAGGCGTGGAAACGCGCGAGGAGCTGAAAAAGGTTATAGAGTGCGGAGTAGACCTCTTGCAGGGCTTCTACTTCGGCAAGCCGAGCTTCGAGCCGATGAAGTGCACCGAGCAGATGACGGGCGAGATACTCGACCTCTGCGTCGAAGCCGAGAGCGAGCGCGCGAACGGAACTATATAAAAACAAGCACCGCAGGGCTTTGCAAACTGCGGTGCTTTTATGTTTATGCTGTTTAAACTTTTTCAAATATGCGCGAGCGCAAAAAACTGCCCTCATAAATAAGACGTTTTAAAACGCATTTGGTTGCAAAAAATCGCGAAAAAAATCAAAAAAAATTTTTAAAAACTTGATTTTTATGTTCCTTGACATTTTATGTATGATGTGCTATACTTCAAATGCCGCCTTTTTAGCACGGGCGGTGCAAATTATAACAAAGAGGGATATTTATGTATACATTGCTTCTCGCCGTTATATATCTGGCTTTCATCAGTTTGGGTCTGCCCGACTCGCTGCTCGGTTCGGCATGGCCGACCATTCGCGTGGATTTCGGCGTGCCGCTTTCGTACATGGGCTTCGTTTCCATGATAATCTCGGGCGGCACGATAATCTCGGGGCTGATGTCGGAGCGGCTGACGAAAAAATTCGGCACGCGCGGGGTAACGCTCGTAAGCGTGCTGCTCACCGCCGCCGCGCTTTTCGGCTTCTCGACCGCTGAAAGCTTTTGGCAGCTCTGCATTTGGGGCGTGCCTTACGGGCTGGGCGCGGGCGCTATCGACGCGGCGCTGAACAACTACGTCGCGCTCAACTACAACTCGCGGCACATGAGCTGGCTGCACTGCATGTGGGGCATCGGCACCATGGTGAGCCCCATGGTCATGGGCGCGGCGCTGACCCATGGAATGC
>ENA-OPSJ01000491-OPSJ01000491.1-human-gut-metagenome-genome-assembly--contig:-NODE-491-length-35675-cov-2.783352_pt1 | contig 35675 bp, 71 predicted proteins | sample MGYA00241801_ERZ501893 | MGnify/ENA primary metagenome ERZ501893 (study PRJEB25962, sample SAMEA2042219) | human gut metagenome | biome: human gut; feature: human-associated habitat; material: faeces...
ACCAGCCCCTTCCGGAAAATATGGGATGTGTCATGTTTGATCTGACTAATATTTCAGAAATCAACAAGGAAACAGTGCTTAGTTACGCAGCTATACACTGTGGATTAACACAGGAAATGATTAATACATATACCGAATATCCTTCAAAAGAAGAAATGGTAAAGCAGCTTAAAGAAATCAATCTTGGCTATGAGCCTGAAAAGAACAAGTATTATGATTGGGACAAGCTTGCAAGGCGTAAAACCAATGATATTGAAAAATATTGGCTTGCTTGTAAGCTGACTCATAACCTCGGAGATATAAATAAAATTGAGTTTTCAAAACCTCTTTCTTGACAACCAATTCCGGCGAAAAGAGTATTCATTGTTAGCTTTACTTTATCCATATTTATCTCCTTTTAATTTATTATTAACTCATCATAAATGTTTTTTAAAACTCCGATAAAACATTCGTTTTATTGTAAAACAGTTGGCTTAACAGAGCCATTTGTGAGCATCGAAATTTATAAAATTAACTGAAATTTCTCCATTTTTGGTTTTCTAATATGTAAACTATACCATCTTCAAATTTGCTGATGTCAGGTATAGATTTATATTCCCACCATTCAGAACCATCATAGGAGTGACGTTCAAGCCAGAAATCTTTACCCACAAGAATTAAGTCAGTATTAATTTCCTCTATTCCGTATCCATTGTTATATTCTATATTGGCATATTCAATAAACTTATCTACTGACATTTTAGTATGTCTACCATTGTCCCCGATAAAAATAACATCATTAAATGTTTTATCATGTTGTTCTAATTCTTTTCTTGTTTCTTCGAGCAAAGTATTCATTTTAATTTTCTCCTTTTTTCTTTAATGTGATTAAAAGATGTTACAGAAATATTTATAAATTCTTCCTTCGGAGTATAATCAAAACATAGAAATTTGCCATGTGTTTCATCACAGCAATTGTCTAACGTCATACTACAAAAGAGAGTATCCCCATTATAATATGATGTAAACGAATTATCACAATTTTTACAATTACAACCTTGATTCTGTAATATTTCTCTAATGGATTTACTTATCATCAATAATGTCTCCTACATATACGAAATCGCCATCCATATTCATACAAATTCCATCAACCGTTCCTCTTCTCATGTCCTTAGTCGTAAGAGTTTCTTTGTCATATCCCATCCTATCTTCCCATTCTTTACGAGCCAAGCGTTCAATATCATCTATAGTTTCAATACCGATTGCTTTACAAATTCTATTTATATGAGTTGTAAACTTCCTGTCAAGTTTTGTACAACGAGAGTCATTATTACTGTAATTATTATATTCCATTTTTATTAGCCTCACAATCCTACATATCCATCATCGTGTAATCTTTTACAAATCTCCGGGACTTCAATAGTTGCACACTCATTAAGTATTATCACATCTGCTTCTCTACACGAAGCTATATACCTTAACTGCTCACTTATCATGGTGTAGAAAGAAACTCCTACAATGATAAATTTATCTCCCTCTCTAAGTTCATTAACCTTATCTATTGCAGTCTCATATTCAGGAGCATTATCGCCATAAAGAACAGGTATTCTAGTTAATTCATTAAAATTATCAGCATACAGTTCATGAGGTTCGGGCAATCTACCATGTATGGGAATTACATTTTTTGCCCCAGCTCTTTGATGCAATCCATCTATATTCATTGTAATAACAGGGAAACCATATTTTGCAATAGCAAGATGAGCATCATTAGGCTTTGCCTTGTTGACTACAGCACACATTTGCTTTATAGTTTCTCTGTATTCTTCTTTATGGGCTAATGCAAATGAGCGAGTCAACTTATCTCTAAGACCGTCTTGTTCATTAAAAGTTGGTATGCCCGATTCGGCACTTATTCCTGCACCAGTAAAAAATAAAACCTTTTTCATTTGATTGTATCCTTATTTATAACGATTATTGTCCTTCCAAGTTTCTTTTCTATATACGCATTGTCCTTTGCACGTACTTAAAAAATTCTGTAATGTTTGAATAAGAAATTCTATTTCGCACGTATCATTAAAATCAATCTTTAATGTATTATCATCAAATGTCTCTCTTGCGTTATCATTATATCCACACAAAGAAGCAATGGCGTATTCTACCTTTTTGCTGAAATCCCCCAAACATTGGAAAGGTTCTCTTCCATAATACAAATCATCGCTCCAAATTTTCCACACACCATTATCATCAAGATACATTCTTTCAGTCATTTCTTCCTGAGTGTAATATTCATTTTCTTTCTTAACGACTAAACTGTGCATACTTGATGAATTGGTTTCAAAAACGCTTGTACGAATTTTAATCTTCATAACTGCTTAACTCCTTACAAATTTCATCAATTTTATTAGAAGGAATATGTAACGCGCCAAGAATATCTTCTACTGTACTTTTGTATTCTCCAATTATGCTACCACAACCCCACGGTTTACTTCCTGCAACTCGGCGATTGTTAATAACAACACAATTTCCTTCAACGCCATGAAGTATTTCAATTTCTACTCTATCTTCTCTATTCATAATATACTCCTTCATTCAATTATTCTTATATGTAAATTTCATCGGAATACCATACTTTTCATTAGCAAGCTTGGCAGCATCATAGGCTTCCTTACGCCTGATTGCTTCCATTCTCACTCTCTTCTTTTCTCTACGCTTCTTATCACGCTCTTCAATCTTCTTTTCTTCGGCAAGAGCCTTTTCTTCAGCAAGACGTTCCTTTCCAAGCTTCTTCGGCAGAGTTTCAATCCAATATTCAGCTTCATCATTTATTTTGTTCCCACCGGCGATGTGCTTGGCATAACAAGCATAAAAACCATAATACTTATCAGCCTTATCAGCAGGGCAGAGGACTGAAGTTTCTGTGTTATCTCTAAATGAAAGGGTTGTCTTCATGTATGTAGTCTTATTACCCTTATCATCATACTTATCAACAGGAGTGTATGTATAATCCACAATATCCATGTGGGGACTAGTATTATTCATCTTATTATCCTTTCTGTTAAGAATTGACTTTAACGATTCTGAATTATAATTCTTGATACCGTTGATTTCTGCTATAAGATCAGCCACATCTTTAGTTAATTTTCTTGTTGCGGTCAGGGTTACTGTAGGAGAAACCCCAGGAGAAAAATCAACTGATACATCATTTCTAAAGTCAAATAAAAAAATCGTTCATAAAAATTTATCCTTTCAAAAATTATATTCTATTAAGCTATACACCTTATATAGCATAATGATTATTGTTGCCACAGAAAATCAGGGTGATAACACCCATCATAATTGTCCCAACTGCTACTAACATAATTGTTACCATCCTTTCTTTTCATTGATTTGGAAATTGCTGATTATATCAGCAATAATTCCGTTGGAAATTCCAGACTATGCCCTTATGTACCATTTTGCCTTTAGGGATTGTAAATGTATCCCCATTGTCATTCGTCCAGATTTCATGAGAGCCTTTCCCATCTCGGAGATACTTAAAACCATACCCCTTGACTAATGCTAAGAACTTTTTATAATTCGTAAATAACACCTCATTTCTAGTAATTCAATATTGTCTAAAGAATTTACTATATTGATTATAGCATATTAATTTTCTTTTGTCAAGTCATTATTCTAATGATTAGTGTTTTGTATGAATATTTTAATTTTTAATGTAAAATAGACCCCTGCGGGGTAGTTAGTTTGGGATTATGAAAAGGTTTACCTATTGCAACAGTAATTTCAACTGAATATATTATATCTATAAAATTTGAATTATATTATTGCAAAAGTTTTTATTTATTATTTTTTGAAATTAGATTTTTTATTTGAGAAATATTAAAAATATTGAACTTTTATTGTTCTTCGGGTAAAGAGCTTTTATTGGATATGATTTTATCCTGTTTGCCTTAGTCTGAGCGAGGACAAATGATTGTGTCTAATAAAAGATAGTTTGAGGTAAGACATTGTAATTTTGTATTAGATTTAAACAATTTTATATGGGTTCGAGATTGAGGCTAGATTATTAGGGACTTAGATATGGTTGGAAAATGATTGAATTAGAGCTAATTGAAAATAAATCAAAAGGTAAAAATAGAATATAATATTGAAATTGATATTGATTAAGTTGGCTATTGATTAGATTTAAGGAGTTAGATTCTGATGAATAGTAATAGCTTGTTTTTGACATGGATTTTGTATAATTTTGATATAATATAAATTTAGAATAATAATTTTGAATAGTTTTGAGTTTGAACTTAATAAAATGGGGTTATTCCGAAGTGAGAAATCGAACATAGAAAATTTTAATAAGATTGGAATTAAAATTGGATTTAAGGTTAGGAGAATGGGTGTCGGTTTCAGTTTTACCTTGTGTGAGTGGGATGAAACTACTACCTGCCGGGCGCGGTTCTGGAAGTTGCTTCCAAATGTAAACCTACCCCGTCCATAGGTATTATAGATATTATTTTCTATGTTGCAATTCTCCAAAAAGCAACATAGAAAATAATCTGTAAGCAGTCCCGAAATAGTCAAAAATAGCCCAAAATCAGACGAATTAAAATAGACTGCTGAGAACGTCCCAATATAGAATTAGAAACAATATAAAAATGAGAATATAAGAGATAAAAAGAGAATACAAGAGATTATACAAGATATATTGAAATATATGTGATATAATGTAGTTCGTTAATTTGATAATTGATATCATTTTGATATCAAATTGATTTACTTAATTTCCTTTTATTCACATCTTAATTTACTCTATAATAATAGCCTAATAAATCACATGTTTTGCTTAAAAATCATTAATTATTTACTTAATACAATCTATTCCTTTACTTAATAACCACTTATTATTCACTTAATAAAATTAATAAAAATCTCGTCCTTCAGCTTCAGCAGTTCTATTTCATTCCGTCAATTTCAACAAAATTTTACTGTTCCATTTGTGCACAATTTCACTCTATTTTACTTCATCTACTAAATTATTCTTCACTAACTACCACAACATATTGTACCTAAATTTAATTTGTACTACTAAACCATACTGCAAATTGTACCGCCTAAAATCGCGATTTAACGCCCTACCTATATACTTATACTCCTTTTAAAAACGTCGCTTATAACGCCTCCTAGCACCCTTATTTGCGATATCTTCAGCAGTCTGAAACCACTAATCAAATTGCACAATTCACCTATGCAGCAGTTAAATAATTTTGTACATTTTAGCTATTGACATTGCAGTCCGATCTATTGTAAAATTACGTTCCAGAATGTACATATAAATTCAAACTATGTACATTTTAATCGCTTAATCAATATTCCTTTATGCATAAAATCATTTATCTACTTAATAATTAATATTCCTATTTATTCAGACTGCAAGCAGACAGATCTATTTATGTTTATTTTGCATATTGTCTATATCAAAATGCACATATCAACCGAATATCTGCGACAGCTCCGATAGATCATAACAGATATCAGATATCACTTGTAAGCAGTCCCAATATATTACAAATACCTATTCCTTATTATTGCACATATCGCATATAAGCCCTTTAACACGCCCTACAACACGCATATACGACAAAAGGTATAACTATACTACCAACGCACAAAAACGCCGTACAGCGCATTTTAAGCACTATATAAGCGATATCTATTATTTATCTGCAATATCATCTTGTATATCTGATATGGTATCCGCTCCAGACTGATTTAGTTTTATACCGCCCGTAATATCTATATTGTTGTTTATGCAATAATTTATACAGCTAGTAATAAGCTTAGACATAGATATGCCATATCTAGTAGCATAATCATTATAATACGGCATATCTTGTAGCATTGCAAGCCCCGTAATTATTTTATAATGACTCGCGTCATATTTATTATTGGATTTTCTTTTTTTCTCAGATACCATATATTCACCCACTTTATACAACATATTGGACATATAAATCATACACATACAATATATTGTATTCATATTTAGCACATTTTGTAAATTTGTGCAAAATGCACAATACATTAGCACATATAGGTGCGATATTTGTGTATAATACCACTAGAAAATAGCACCTATATGTGCTATAATATAATCACAGCAGGAACACAGGACAAAAACAGAACCCGCCGATGCCTGACTGTAGAAAGGAGTAAAGAGAACGTAAACCGGGCGAAATCAACCTATTGCACATCACACGCTTCAGACTGGAAATCAAAAGGCGGTGATAATGTGAAAATCAAGGTTGAAATCATAGCAGACGGCAAACCTTTAACGGCTGAACAAATAGCCTTTATCAAAGCTATTATCAAAGCCTTAACCGCTTTACTTACATAATTAACGCCCGGTTTACTTCTCGATTATACCATAAAAAAAGCCAAAAGTCAAGTACAAAGGAGAATAAACACCATGATGTATAGTGAGTTTATCAAAAACACCGAATACGGCGAAACTTTTATTACTGAAACAATGTACCATGAATTTATAGAACCGGTTTACATGAATTGCGATCTTGATAAAACAACATTCTGTAAAAAGTTTTATAAACTTGAGAATTCTGTAATTTGCCCGGCTGTTGAGTGCTTAATATCTGCAAATGATACAAAAACACTTATTAATTACATTAACGGCGAAATTTCCCTTGATTATATCAAAGACATTGAAAAGCGTATTTTAATAGGCTTTTTGAAGCGCTTCAAGCGTGAAGGCTTTAATTTTGGAAAATAATAAAACAGTCGCCCGGCGGACTCAATCAGCCGGGACACATCAGGCGACAAAGTGCATGAACTTTAAAGCCTGCACCAAAATCAAGAAAAACACAAACAGACATACAAGGAGGATACACCATGAAAAGAACAATAGCAGAAGCCCGCAGAATGGAGCTTGAAAGACTCACCGTCAACTATACTTACGATAGCACAACATCTGAAAATCTTATGAATAGATTTTACCGCATTTGCGGAGCACTTGACCGTCTTTTAATTCTCGAAAATACAAAAGAAACAGTGAATACTGCTTATACTCAGGATCTAGACAGCAGAACGCAGAAAGCAATTAACCGCCTGAAAGCAGATTTTGAAAAATACGGCTTGACGCTTGTATTTTATGGATATCTGCCCACAATAACAGATAAGCCCGGAAACAACGAAAAAATTCACACATACTTTTATTAATTATTCCCGCATTTCCCTTTTTGGCGGTAAACTAAAAAGGACTATATCGCCCCTATGCCGTCAATTCGGGAATGGAGCGCCAAATACTAAAACAAAACAGAATGGAGATTGAAGTCATGAAAACAACAGACTTTTTTACAGTTACTGAAATAGCTGAATTGAAAACCCTGATTAAATCAGGGGATATCAACACTAATGATATTAAGTTACTTGTAAAAGCTGACTTAATATCAGCCGTTGGAACGTTAAGAAATAGCCTTTACGCTGCTGAATTAATCAATAGTCTTTATGGTGCTGATAATGTATCAATAATCAGCCGTAAAGCAATAAAGGATATTGCAAGCCGTTTTAATATTCCTATGTGGAAAATCGGGGCAGCTGTTGAAGAAGGCTATTTATCTATCTGCGGAAGTGGGTATATATTTGATATCGCTTTAAAAGCACTTTCAGAAGATGAACATAGCCGTCTTGACTATCTCACATTTGAAAAAGGATTAATCGCATGAAGCGACTATTTAACCGCCGTAAACCTTGCAAGCCCTTCAACCGTGAACACGCTTGAATGTTGAATTAAGCGGAATACAGTCAATTCAATTCTGCAATCGCTATAAATTCATTTTCAACGGCGACAACGGCAAAATCAACCTTGACAGCGTTTACAAGTATGCAAGAAAGTATAAAATTATCGGAGGTGTAACAGCATGATTATAACAGACATTCACGGCGAAAACGTCAAGATCGGTAAATCATCAATCACAGTAAAAGGCGATAACGGAAAAACAAAAGGTATTGTAACTAACTGCAAGGCATTTTCTGCAATGAGTCCAGCGGATAAAATGCAGTTGAGAAAAGCCGGAATATCGCTTGATGAGTCCAGAAATTGTATCATTCAGAACGGTAATATTTACTACCTGCACAATACACACTTTGAAAACTGGATAAAACAACAGAAACGCCCTTGAAATAATCGGCACTGCACTCACGGAAAATTATTGAATTGAGGAGGTAAACAAGATGTTTACAGTAGAAGAAATTATTGAAATGTTTGTTGATCCTGAAATGCAGGTGTTTTCAATCTGGAGTAACGAAAAGGAAAAAGTTATATATACTGGTTTTATATCAGATGCTCCAGATGAATTATTACAAGCAGATGTCGCAAGCATTGATAATGTGTTTGAGGACTGCAAAGGCATAATTACGTTTAATATTGATTAAAGTCCCTGATGAGTCTTTGAGAATTAAGACGAAACAAAAACGGCTGAAAAGTCGCTTTTGTCGGACTGAATAAAGCCCACTATAAACACATTGAGGAGATAATGTATTATGAAACTTGAAAGAGAAGTGTTAACTATGCCTGAGGCATTTTTTGACGCACTTAAAGCCAACGGAACTACAGCGGACGATCTGCGGAATGTATTCAACAATATTGTCAGCGACTTTGAAAAAGCTGTACAGAATGGCGATGAGCCGGAAACAGCCCTTGAAAGCGCTGTAGGCGTATTCCTTGCAGACTGCGGATATAATGACGCCTGCGACAGTGTAAAGGACTTTTTGGGGCTTGATGAAGACAAACGGTATTACAGTATTTAAGGAGGTGTAAAGGGATGATTAAAATTGATATGTGGTATGGAGATAATCCAACAGAAGCGGACAAAATCGACATTACTTTTAATGATCTTGATGCACGGTACAGAGGCAACATATACAAGCAAGGGCGCATAATAGGTGACTATACTTGCATAGACTCAGCAGAACTTGAAAAGGCATTCCCGCAGCTTGTATTTAACTGGGATTAATTTACAATAAAATCCACATTTGATAGGAGGATTTACAATGCATATACACATTTATTATACTGTTGGTGGACTGAAAATCAATAATCAATTATACTTAGGCTACAGTAAGCGCGACGCCCTGAAACGATATCGAGCAGATCACGGACTAGCCAGAAAACATTGTGATATATTTGATGAAGCCAAAAAGGGCGGTAAAGTCTACAACTGGTAATTCAATCATATCACCTATCAGCGGAGAAATAAAACCGTCTCCGCTGCATATCTCCCGATCATCCGCATGAGGATAAAAGGAGTACCAATAAAAACAGAAACAGAAAGGAATTTACACTATGAAGCTTAACATCAATGATATTTACGGAATCGGGCAGTCTATAGCAATTTCACGCGCAAAGGATATTTGCAAGCAGATTAGCGCGGAAGAACTGAATAGTATTTTCGCCGAACTCCAGCAGAATCCCGAGAAGCTGCGCTATTTTCTTGACGGAATGAAAGATACATTTGGTAACGCTTATTTCTCACTTGAGTACTAATCACCACTACCGAGCCGGGCAACGCTCCCGGCAATATATCCAGATTGAGTGCATGAACTCTTGACGGATCACCAAACACTAACGGAATAACTAAATAGGAGGGTAATAATTATATGGTTAAGTATATAGGAAGCTACAATATCGACAATGAAGGCGAAATATGGAACGGTAACACACGCTATATAATGGTTATTTTCTCACGCTTTGATGAGAACGAAAAAGAGATTGAGCGGAAGCAATTATATTTTCGTTGTAAAGTGCCTGATTTCAAAACTGAGGAACAGATCACGGAATTTCTCAGAGACAAAAAGAATAACCAGCGGATAAACAATGCAACTGTAGTCTATCATTAAGGAGGACAATAAACCATGACAACACATTATCTTGACACTGAACACGGCTATATAATCAACCGTGAATATTTGCGGAAAATTTTTGACGAGCTAACCGCCGAGGAACGACAGGAGTATAACAATAGCTTTGAGGATTATATTTCCTCTTGTCTGATACAGAACAATGGCACATTAAAGCCGTTGACAATGGAAGAATATAATAGCATGATAAATGATATCATGGCTAAATATTGAGGAGGACAAACCATGCGCAAAGTAACTTATACAATAGATGATAAGAAATATTTTGAAGCGGATTTATACCGTCAGAAACCGGATATAACAGTAGATGAAGTTGACAACATTCTTGCATATCTCCGTGACTTCAAAGCAATCTACACATTGTATGGCGATGAAAAATTCCCTGATCGTTATACGCTGACAGACTTTGACGGAAAAAAGATTAGTCTTGATAGCTTAAACGGTTTTCAAAAGGCTTGTATATTAAACGATTGCATGAGGCATTTTAGCGGGAAAAGCTGTGCATGCGGAGATATGCCCTGTGGAGTGGTTTCTATTGAAGAGGAAAAGGAGGACGAGTAGTAATGAAGATATTACACAAGTCTATCATGTGGACAAAAACAGACGATAACCGCATATTCCTGATGACGGAAAATCCCTACACAAAACGCCATAAATCAAGCCGTAAATCTTCCGTGATACTCCATACCGAGCTTAACACAACGGATGGCATGGAAGCAATGAAAACGTATATAGCGGAAAAATTCGCCAGTGCGATAATCATTGAAGATAATGATAACAGCACTATTGCTGAAGCGTTGAGAACGGTATATTTTGACTGAGGAGGAATAAAGCCATGTTAGCAGAAAAAACACTTAATATACTTGAGGAAAATAATATTACAGTATATAACAGGACGGAGCAAGACGGCGAATTTTGCTGTGACATTGAATTTTATTCAAATGCTGATGAAGATGTCATTGAAACAGTGTGGTATGACGGTACAGACAGCGGATTTATTGAGGAGTTTAAACAGCTTGCGAACGATTTTGATGCAGATGAGCACGCTGAAATGTGGATACCTCATAGAGGAGAAAACGGAGTCCCCGATGATATCAGAACACTAATTGATGATGCTGAAGGCATAAAAAATAAGCTGTTGTCAGTAGCAGAACGGTTAGAGGAAATAACTAAAGAAAAACGCCGCTATACAGTTACTGTCACTATTTCAAATGGTGAGGAAGAAAACACCTTGACTTTTGAAACTGAGGCGTATTCTTTGGAAGAAGCAACGGAAGAAATTCAGTCGCAGCTTGATGTTTGAGGAGGCAATCGTAATGACTTATAAATACGCCTTTGAAAAGCGTGATATTTCACGCATTGACAAACTCAACAAATTAACTGATACTAATACATTCTGGGATGATGTGCGGAAACTCTGCCGAGGAGTAACAAGCGATCACGCTATAGGCATATGGCAGTATTTAGCGGAAAATCGTTACAAGGAACTTACCGGAGATATGGAGGAGGACTAAACACAATGAAACTTACAGCAAAACAGCACAAAATCCTATCTGCCCTTTATCATGACTACACGGCTATTGATACGGAAGCAGACCTGAGAAAGAGGAAAATCTCGCTTGCTGACTATCGAGCTATACCGGAAATTTTCGGAGAGGTACAGAGACACGGAACAACAAAGTGTTTTATCTCATCAATAGCGGAATACTTCAAAAAACACGGATTCACTGTTGAGCTTGATAACGTGAATTACAACATAAGCATTTGAGGAGGAAAATATAATGAAATGGCTATCGGATAATGAGTGTATGGAAATTTTCAAAACGTATGATAAAAGTTTTTATGATTATCTGCTTAATAACGGTACTTCACTTGGAATGGCTGTAAAAATGTATGCAGAGTATCTTCTCGACACGGCTAAAAAGGGAGAAATAAAAATGAATTACGATAAAACATATTATGAATTGAATTAAGGGGAGGAGGAAAATATCAATGGAAAATCAGAAACATCTTGAATTTGAAATACTTGTACAACTGGAAAATGCTACAACTAAAATTGCACAAAAAATTTATGATGTTCTCAATCGGGAAGGAATACCGGGGATAGTTGTAAAAGATAATGTGTTTTGGTTTGAATATTATTCAATCGGGAATAATTGCCCAGCTTATGTTTACAAATGGTTGAAGAAATATATCAAGCGTAAATACGGATATAATTATCTGTATGATGTAATACCCAAAGCACAATGAAATAACAATTCTATGAGGAGGTTTTGCAATGATAACCAAAACAGGCGCTTGGATAGCCGAAACAGACTACACGAATTATCCAAAGGATAAAATGTGTTTTATGGACAGAATAGCACAAATTATTTTGCGAAAAATCAAGGAATACAACTATAAGGTTGAAACCACAGTGACAAATATCTGTGAAATGTGCCTTGCATATGCTGAAAGTTTTGCAGAAGATGAACCGGATATGTGTGATGAATACGGAATAACCATTGAAGGCATAACTAATTACATAGAGGCTGAAGGCAGAATCGGATTATCAGAATTTGATTGCTATTGTTAAGGAGGAATTAACATGACTATTCTTGAATTAAGCAACATAATGGAACGGGGCACGGAAATTTTCGTTAAAGTAACTGATGATGGGAAAGAAGTCACAATCCCGCTGACAAACGGATTATGTGGTACATTTTTTGCTACAATGGAAATCTGGAGTAAAGTCAAGCCCATAGCAAGGAATGCCGTTGAGGTTGATGTAAATATCCCTTATTCAGTGGCAAGGGAATGGAAGAAGTACAACGAAAAGAATTACATTAAGGAGAATTAAAACATGGTATCATTAAGAAAAACAGTAAATCTCGCAAAGAAGCCACTACCCTGCTATAAGGTCAATTTACGGAAAATACCCAGAGCAGACCTATGGAAGAAGGTGACTGTCTGATGTTTGGAATACTTTGTTTGTTATTTGCCGTCTTTTGTGATTTTAAGAATATGTATATCGGTAAAGGAATGTCTCCAGCTGATAAATATTACGGAAGATTTGTGTCAGATAACGATAAAATCTGGCACGATCATCTTAACAAATGCATGAAAGGACAGGAATCATGGACAAGTTGGGACGATCCTAGAATCAAATGGGAGGATAAATTGAAGTGATAAAGCCCAGATACGGCAACTATTCCGGCTGCGGAAGATGTTGGTATATACGCTATGGAAACATAGCAACAGTATCATATATCAGCAGCGAGAGATGCAGAGAAAAGCACATACGGAAGCTATTAAAGCTCGGTTATTCAGAGGAAGAAATCAGCAGACACTTTTGAATTAACTGTGCTGAAAACAACACAAAAACACGTTGACGGAACATTGAATATATGGTATAATAAGCATGAGGAATCATGCAGAGTTGTGCCGTACATAAACACTTATAGGAAGAATTTATCATGAAAACTAAACAGGAGCTTTTACAGATGCTTTTTGCAAAACTGGCTGAACTTCAGAACATGATTAAGATAGGCGTTCAACCATCCCTTTTAATGGTACTTCAAACAGAAGTTGCATTACTCTATGATATTCTCGGTGAGGACGTTCCTGAAGAATACTGGAAGCAGATAGAGGAAGTAATCTAAAAGCTGACTCGGCAGCTATAAACAGCCATTAAGCCGAGAGCGTTTGGCAGTCTGAAATAAGGTTGCCAAGGTTGGAAAATAAACACCAAAACAAACAGACATTGAGGAGGAACAAAACAATGTTGAGAGTAGAAACAGGCGCAAACGAAACAACCGAAACAACAATACTTGAAGAAGGTGAGTTCACTAGGAAGGAGATCGAAACCGCAGCACACCTTCCAGAAGATTATACAGTAGGCACTTATACAAGAGATGAAAATTTCTGGTATAAGGTAGTTGAAGTTTAAGCAGAATAAAATCACGATTTTGTAGGAGGAAATTGTTATGAGTAAATTAAGAGTATGGTGGATACCACAGGTGGGAATTAATGAAACTTTTTATGTCCCAGTAGGCACACCAGAGGAAGGTAAAAACTGTTAGATACGCTCGCAGCATATGATGCTTTTCAGCTTCAAAATAACGTTAAGCCTGATTACTGCAATATTGGTGGAATTCAGATGTTTGACGATGAATACGGAGAATGGTGCAACTGGGAGATTGTGACTGATGACTGTTACTATGATGATTTAGACGAATATTGTGAATCAGATGATTGTGAACAGGCAGAAGAATTGAAAAATTTTCAGGAAGAAGTTTTTAAACAGATTGATTGGAATAAAATGCCCAAAACAGGAATATAGGAGGAACACATATGAAACGTATATCAGACCTCTACAAAGACATAGACAACATTATGTCAGAGAATGAATATCATGACGATGGCACAGGCGAGGATGTCTGCGAGATATCCGAGGACGAGGTTTACCGAATAATCACCACAAGGAATGATTACAGATTTCTGACCGCAGCCACAATCAAGGAAGAAATACATAAATGCTTTACGGATTTTGCATACCGTATGAAGAAAGCATTATACTGAAAGCGAGGAATAAATTAATGACATACCCCGAAAACATACTCCGCATAGTACGCCAGAATCTTGACCTTGAACCAACAGACACAAGCAAAGACGATGATATCAATGCTATGAGTCAGTCAGAAATTCTTAACTGTGTTTGCGAATGGGAAGGAATTATCGGCTATGGCAGAACCATCCGTGGTTGGATAAAAGATATTTACGGAATAAATCTTGATGAGAAGTGAGGAATACATAATGTCAGGACGGTACATCTGTTTTCTTGAACTCTTTGAATACGGCGATTACATTGAGGAATTTGCCGGAGATGGAAGCTTTACTTTGTGCGTAGATTTTGAAAACTATACAAAGCATTTTGATACAACGGAAGAAGCTATAGCATGGGCTAAATCTCACGGACTTAAAGACGGAGAATTTGGTGTTTTGTGTTATTGGGTAGAAACGAAGGAGAATACATAATGAATCCGATAGTAAAAATTCTGATGAAACGTGACGACATAACCGAGCAGGAAGCAATAGACCTCGTAAGAGAAACAAAGGAAGAACTGATGAATAGACCATGTAGTGATGGTGCAGATATCATCATGGATAATTTGGGCTTAGAGCCAGATTACATAATGGACATTCTGGGAATTGATTTAAGAGGATTAAAACTATGAAACCTACAAAGGAAATGCAGTGGTGTATGAAAGATATCGCAGAGGGCAAATATAGCCGTGAACTTGATTAACTGGATAAAATGCCAGATTAAAGCCTATAAGCAAAAGAAACTCGAAGCATGGAAAATCAGACAACTACCTGAGGATTGTCAGCAATGTGAGTTGCTAGGAATATGTCGGGTAGAAAGAATGATTGGAAATGCAGACGTAGATGTTTGCTATGATAACTTGAGAGGAGGAAGATTTAATGTATATTCTGTATTACAAAGAACTTTATATAGTGCCTGAACAGTTGACAAAGAATCGAACTTGTCAAAGTTGGCGTAACAAACAAATAGCTATGTGTGAAGAGGAAACGCCATTGATAGAATATATTAACAAACAAAAAGACCCGGATAAATATTTTATTGAAAAGGCAGCTTTTGAATAATAGAATAAACATTTCATCGGAAAATTTGCTTAAAAGAATGGCTTAACAAAGCCATTTATCAGGGCATTTATCGTAAGTCATATCCATATAACGGATAAAATTCAAATTTGAGGAATATAGGAGGATAAAACAATGCGTAAGATTGAATTTCAGGCAAAAAGAACAGATAATGGCGAATGGGTCAGGGGATGTTATGATTGCAATGGCGCAACATTTAATTGCATAGTTGATTCATCAACTATAAGTGAATGCACAGGAGAAAGAGATAAAAATCTCAACATGATATTTGAAAATCATATTGTTAAATATTCAAATATCATTGGTGTAGTGATTTTTAATGGTGGATGCTTTTGTATTAAAGATACAAAATCTAAGAATAATCCCGCTATTGATCTTGTTCTTAACAAATATGGCAATAAAATTGAAATTATTGGAAACATCTTTGATAATACTGAACTTTTGGAGGTGTAAATATGTTATCATTAAAACAGCAGCAGGCAGTTGTATCTTGTGTTAGCGAAATGACAAAAGCAGAAAATAAGGAAGAAATTCTGAACTATTTTTTGATGTGCTTTTGCTCTGATGTGGAAAATTGCAATATCACTTTGAGGGCTATTCCTCAGATTGCCGAAAGAATGAATAATATCAATGCTCAGCGTTTATCAGAATATTCTATTGCCCTTGAAACAGCATTAAACTGTGCTTCAAGAGACAGGTATAAACCAAAGAAGGATAATCGTCAAAGATTTTCAATGTTGGCTATTATGTTGAAAGCACAGTATTCTAATGGAAAATCTAATGGAATGTCCGAAAGCGAAAAATCTCTTTTCGAGGAGATGATTTCATATATTAAGGACAAATCAGGATTTGATATTAAAAATGAAGATGATTGGTATTGGGCGTTCAATATGTCGCACACTGGGAATTTTCTTGTTAATGTTATAAAGAATAATATTGATGAGAAATTTGAACGCCCGTATGGGAAGTGAGGATTGAGTATCATGAACTGCATGAGCAAGAAAGTCAAACGCAACAAAGAAAAACTCATACAAAAGGAATATCAAGAGAAACTTGCTAACCTTACACCAGAAGAAAAGAAAGCGAAAGATGAACGTGATTTAGCAATGAGGAAGAAAATCACACAGATACTCGGTGCAATGACTGCACTGGAAAATATCACGGGCAACATTTACTCTGATAAAAGAATATGGAGGGAATAAATTATGTTAGTATCAACAACAAGTGAAGTAATCAAAAAATTACAGGAATACGAAGCAAAATATGGCGCAGGTGTTATAAGAAGCATCGGAACATATTGCGCTGGCGACAGGGAAAATAACTATTATATTACTATTGCGAATGATTCTTTTTGGAATGAAAAATTAAACAACGAAGACAACCATTATCACAGCGAAAGAATTATTATATCTGCCATTGATGATAACGAAATTTTTCCAAGAAAGTGAGGATATTATGATTAATTTTAAAGAAAAGATGTTAAAGTGCGGATTTACTGATTATTACCCTGCTCAAACAAACAGGGTAGAAACGGTCGATAGACCATTCCATACAAGGTTTTCTGGCACATATGTTGTAAAAGTGGAAAATTTCGATGTGGATGATAGAGATGAAATTCATATTACTTATGGAATTTTTACAGGGATGTATCAGTGCGATCGTCCTTTATCTATAAAAAATAGCGTAAGTATATCTCTTTATCCTGATGGAAGAATGTCGTTCTATAAGATGAACGATTACAAATTTATTCCATATTTTATAAAATATTTTTTATCTGAAAGCATTATTCTCGGCACTATTGACATATGGGAAAATGTTATGCTGTCTGTAATCCAAATTTGGATGAAAGATCATAAATTGACCCCAAAGGACATTCAGATTGTAGAATAAAAACTCCGTTTTATCGGATAAATTTTGAAAGGTGTGATGATTATGTTGATGAGTAACAATATATACAGATGGATAATAGTAGAGTGGCTTTCCTAAATCCTATGGCAATGGGTGAAGCATTTGAGTTGATGGTGAAGATATTAAATCACATGACTAGTGATTTGTCTGAAATAACTGGTATACCCAAAGAAATTATTGCTGAGGATTACAAATACCTTAATGACTTTAGTGCACTGAGAGAGGTGTGCAAAAAGAACGGTACTTGGAATAAAGAAGATGATGTAAGTCTTGTAATAAAGACGATGAAAGGAATGGAGTAAAAGATGGATCAAAGAACTTGTGATATAATTATGATTTGTAAAAGCGATATAGAAAATGAACCTAATATACGGCTTGACAAGATAAAACAGTATATGTCAAAGGAATGCTACACTCCTATTGAATATTATACGCAAAGTATGATGGAAGGAATAATGTTTGATGCTGTGTGCAATTACATAGACACCTGTGACAAACCAAGTTCCTTTTTGAAGGAATTAAGAAATGTAAAGAGATGGATAAATAAAAGCATTGCAGAAATAATTGTTGTTGCTTTTAGCTTTGTTCAAATAAAAGAGGTAGATGAAAATGCCGGAGAAATTAAATATATTAATGGTTTCACCAAGGGATTATTAAATAAAAAGAGTGATTTGAGCTATGAAGATTCCTAAATATATAGAAAAAGCATTAAAGGATAGAACCATCGCAGCAGGTAAATTCCTTGATGCGGATTATATTATAACAAAATTTATTTGTAAACATCATATCATAGTGGAAGAATATGATTACAATACTGGCTGTGAAACATTAGCAAACCCGGCAGGAAGTGAAGACCGGATAAGAAAAGCTATTCTAAATCATAAATAATGAAAGGTGGTTACATAATGAAGTATCGAGAATTTTTATCTCTAACAGACGAAGAAATCAGATTTATCCTTACGGATATTCTCCACCCAGTTAAGATTGAGAATATTCAAAGAGATAAAGAATTTAATGAAATCACAGCAGATATTACTACGGATGGATGGAATGATGGCAAAACGGAAAATTTTGAAATTACTGAAGAAGTAATTTTGAGTCTATCGTTTATTGATGTAGATTTTTCTCTTGATTATGAAGATCAGTTTAAATGGAGAAAATTTCTTCTTGCTAAAGGCTGTGACGAAAGGTTGAGGGATAATCCTTATTTGGAGGAATGATATGTTTAACGAAGAAGAAATGATTAAACTGTGTCAAGAATTGGGAATTGACCTTGTTGAATCCGAAACTAAAAAACCTCAACTAAATGGGGAAGACTTAGAAATTGAAGATATTGTTTCTGTTTGTGAAAGAAAGGAAATAAACAATGGGAAGACTTAAAAATATGACAACTTTAAAGGAACTCGTAGCTAATCAGAATTTAACCGGCGATAACGATATTCAAATTATCAAGGCATTCTTTACTCTTAACGATATGGAAGAAGAAGGAATGGATTTGTTCTATGCGCTCACGAAGTCTAAGATAGCAAAATTAAATCACAGACAATATATCGTAGAAGAATGGGTAAGCCATTTACCGTCTACTTATTTATACGAAAATTATGATTTAGAGACGGCTGATATGCTGCATAGATTAGAACTTGACTACCTTTCAAATGGTGAAGAGCTGTCTGATTGGAGCTTGAAGTGGGCACAAGAAAATGTACCAATTATTATAAGACCAGAGTGTTACTTTAATCCTCTTATAGATTGGTTTGAGAAACACGGAATAAAGTTTAAGGAAAGAAAGGTTAAATAATTATGAAGTATTTAATGATAACATTGCACGACAGTGATTTTTATCATGAATTGAATTGGCTTGGGAAACATCTGTTGGAGAGATTAAGTGACAATCGTTCTGAGTCATTTGACACAAACAAAATAAATTTTGACAGATTCAAAACTTCAATCGTAAACTTTATTTTAGCAACATATATTTTACATGGAGAGAAATGGTACAAGTGGTACGATAATTCTGTTGAAGATGATATATGGGAATACCATAGAGGGATAAAAGAACAGTTGCTCAAAATGATACACATTGAGGTAGTCGAAGACAGTGAAATTCATGAGCGTGGTTATGAATTACTTTATGTTCCTCTTTGCACCTCGGACGATATCAATGTCAAAGGTTTGAATTATTTTATCATCTGATGAAAGGAGAATTTCATCATGAAACCAAAGAATAATTTTAAGAGAAATCATCTTATTAATTTAATTATCAGGTTTATCTCGAAAGATAATTTATATATCTGTGAGGAATGTCATCATATTCATAAAAGAGATGGGCGAGAAATAAGACTTGATAAAGGAACAGGTTTGATGTTACATCCGTTATGGTATGGAAGTATTAAAAAGCAATGCTTTCTAAATCAACAAAATAAAATCAAGAGATTTTTTAGACAGGCAGTTTGGGTGGGTGGATTTTGTGACGAAATTAAAATTGATTAAGGAGGAAACACTATGAATTTTGAAGACCTCTCCCCTGCTGAGCAGGAAGAAATGAAGGAAACATTCGCAATGTGGAGAAAACCGCCAGAGTATTTTGACAAGGTTGTTAATTCTGGGATGTGTAACAGTATCATTAACGGATACATTCTCCTCGCTTTTGATGTGGCAGGCGTTAAGCCACCAAAAGGAATATCACATCTTCTTGATGAGTATTCCGCTGATGAAGCAAGAAAGAGATATCAAAGCTAAAATCAAAAACATTAATAAAATCCATCTTCTGTCCGAGGATGGATTTTTTGTTGTGCTTAAAATATACATTATTTTTATAAAAATAGGAATAAAATACTTGACATAGGGAATAAATTATGGTAAAATAAATAATTAGTAAATAGCATATATTTCTTAATTTCAAAATGGAGGTTAATATGGCATTTGAAGATGAGCAGGTAACGTTTGACGAAACTACACAGAATACAGAATCAGAGAATCAGTCTGAACCCATAGACGAAAATTCTGTTATGGGAAATAACCGCGAAGAAAAGCCTAAGAGCCACAGAGGCAGACCTAAAAAAGGAGAATCCTCGACTAAGCCAGCCGGCTCTAAGAAGGCTAAAATCAAAGATTGTGAGGTTGAAATTACCGAGGATAGTCATATTCTGTCCACGGATGATTTAAAGCTTAATATTGACACATGGAGTGTCAGAGATATTTATATCAAATACACAAATAGTAATAAACTTCTTGATTTTGAAATCCCACAGCAGAGAGCCGTTGTATGGAAGAAAGATAGAAAGTCGGCATACATTCATTCCATTCTCGCCGGACTGTATAAGTTCCAGCCTGCATTCATAGTAAATCAGGTCGGCAAGGGGAAGATGAAGCTTTATCAGGTGTATGATGGTAAGCAGAGAATGCTCGGCTCGATTGTTTCTTATCTGAATGACGAGTTTGCCTTGTGTGGATTAAAGAATGATCCTCTGATTGAGTGCAACGGGCATTACTACAACGTTAATGGCTGCAAGTTTAGTCAGTTACCTGAGGAACTTAAAGAGAAGCTCAGAGGGGCTTCCATGAACATTCTGATAGCAGATAATGCTTCAGAAGAAATAATGCGTTTCATCATGCTTAGAATCAATTCTGGTGAGCAGATGACCCCGTTTGATGTGGCAAGAATAAGACGTTCCGACATGGACGATTTTGAAGCATTATCAAAACATGAGATTTTCAAGGTGATGCTTACAATGAATAAATTTAATCAGAAGAAATATCATGAAATCATTGCAAAGACTTATATTGCTCTGTATGAGGAAGAACCTAAGTTCTCTGGCAAGCATATCAATGAAATAATCGAAAATCTTGAAATCTCCGAGGAAAAGCAGGAAGAAATCAACGGTATTTATGATAAACTGCTTGGAGCATATAATATTCTCAATGACAAAGGTTCTGCTGTTACAAAAGCAATATTTAATATAACCAATTTTACAAGTTATTTGCGTTATGTAAACGAGTTTGATAATTCCGAAAAACTTGCCGATTGGTTAGATTATTTTTTCTGGAACACACCCGAAGAATACAGCAGTAATCATTCCACAACCAAGAATGAAATTTTAACCAGAATGAATATTATCAAGAACAGCATTGATGAGTTCTTAGCAAGCAGTAAACAGGCATAAAAATAACACAGCATTACTTAATAGTGATGCTGTGTTTACTTGTATCTAAGAGGTGGATTATGAACAATAAAAGTAATAGAAGATTATCTGTAATTCAGTTTGTTAAGATTATTTGTAGTACCCTTGAAATCAGTATTCCTAAAATCTACAAAGTACAAAGGCTGTCCACGCCAACAACATTGGCTGAATATGACAAGGAAAATGATATTTTGTTCTATGTAGATTTGGGGGATTTAGATATTTACTTTAATATTGCTCATGAATTACGTCACAAGTGGCAATTCAAATATCATCCGGACTGGTTTGAAAATTATAATCCATCAAAAAATTTAAGCGTTATAGAATATAATATGCAACAAGTGGAATTAGATGCAAACGGATTTGCAATAATTGCATATGCAGATTTACTTGGACTTAAACCTACCTTTGATGGAGTAGATGATACAGTTGTAAACGCTATCTTTGATATGGCTGATAAAATAGCCGAAGAAATGTCATGAAATGAGTGTTTTATCGTAAGATTTACAGGTCAAATTTTAGAAAATCATTGACAATTGGCAAGATTTATGGTATAATATGTGACGTGGGGAGAATCCACGCTGATTTTTTGTACTTTTTGCAGACGTAAAATAGGCGGTCAGCCCTCTGACACTAGCAATGGTAGAAAGGGGGTTGATATCACATACCTTTGCTAGAATCTAAAAGCAGAGGAAGTGAGAAAATGCTTACTGTTGATTCGTACATCGGTCTTGCAGGCTGCGCCATTGCAGTTTTAGCAATTATCGTTGATATAATTCTGAACAACAAGAAGTGAACCGCCTACTAGCACTAGGCGGTTCATAACATTAAGTTGTGGACACCGAGGGCAACCGTCTATGGGTTCTCCTCACATTATTATTATATCACTTTGTATTGATTTTGTCAATATAAAAATATACAAAATTAAGCACAAGATTACTAATATAGAATATTGAAAATTAAAAGGGATTATTTTATAAAAAACAATCCCTTTTTGTTATTAAATAACCATTTTCCCTGTTGATTTAAGAATCTGATAGACTTTCTAATTGAATGCCCAAATTAACCGAAGCAAGGATTTTCATTAATGTTATTGTTTGCGGAACAGCCTGAAGGTTTTCAAAACGAGCAATAGTGACCTCGGGAACGTTAGAAGCAATTGACACATCAACGGTGGACATTTTTAATTTCCGTTTTGCTTTCATATACTTCAATAAGATTTCAAAATATTCCTGAGTTGTTTGGTCTGATAGTGTCGTTAGAAAAACTTGCTTTATATTACCTCTGTCTTCGTTGGTTAGGATTGCTGTATTCTGTGAAAAAAGCAACTCTTCTATTGTCTGCTTCATAATTTGATATCCACCTTTCTATGTTTTAACCTTTGTATGGGTTAACCCTAGCCATATATGTTATAGCTAGGGTTATTATTCGGTTCAGTCCAAAATTGTAAAATTACGAGACAGTATTGCGGTCAGGGAGTTCACCGTTTGCAGTTTAGATGTTTAATATTAAAGCTTTCTTTGCTTCATCGAGCGTTGTTAATCGAAGGACGAGTTTAACGGAGATGCATTCGCCGTTTGAAAAATTCATCAACTCAAACCAATACTCATTAATTCGTGTCTGGAATAAGAAAATGTCTCTCCAGCCAATTACAAGGGCTCTGAACGCTTGCAAGGCGACAGCTTCTTCAATACGGAGCTTAATAAAAAAATCAAGAAGCGTGTTGAGAAACAAATCAATTATTTCAGGGGATTTTCTCTCCCCAAAAATCGAGGGAGAGAAAAAGATTTCGCCATCGATGATTATGTAATCAGCGATATCTTTAAATCCTGTAGGGCTAGAGTTTGCGTGTTCTTTCATTGTTGTAGAGCTCCTTTCTATTCGTTAGCAGTAGTCACCCTCATTTTTGAGGGGCAATCGTATTATAACACATTTTGTTCATCAAATCTATAGTATATTTATATAAAAAGTTTTTGAAATATTATAAAAATTTTAGTAAAATTTTAGCAAAAAATAGTTGTCGTTTCTTAGAAAATAGTGTATGTTTTTCTAATGTTAAAAATCCCCTTAATAGCTAGATTGGTCTAGTACATCAGGAATAAAATAAGAGCCAGTCTTTAAAAGATTGGCTCATTTTGTGTTATTCGAGATATGCTTTAACTTTTTTATAGTTTTTTGCCATTTCATTATCCGCATTACTAAAGTTGTCTGAATAAGATTGTAAATTACCAGAGGGACTAATAACTAAATTAGATAGGGATATAAAAGAATCATAAAAAGCTTGTATATCTTTATAAGCTTCTTCCCAACCTTCTGGTGGGTTGTTTAATTCTTTTATAAGTTCTCCAGACTTATCTTGAGAGTCTCGAATTGCAGAAATTCCGTTTTGATAATTATCATCTTTAAATAGTGTTGACAAAGCATAATTAAAATCAGAATAAAAAGTATCAAATATTCCTTTAGTATATTTATCTGTTTCAGGATCGCTTTTCTCATATATACAATTATACCAAACTCTCTTAGTTAATCCACCAAATTCTTCAGAGTTTAAACAACCAAGTGTAATCATATCAAAAGTGTCGCTGTATGTTTCTTTATATTTTACTTTGGCTTTCTCAGCTTCCTCGGCATCCTTTTTAGCCTTTTCTTCAAGTAACTTATCTAATTCATCTCTAGCATTGAGCAAATCAGCATAGTTGTTGACTTGTTCTTTTTGCTTATCTGTAAGAGTACCATATAACTTTTCAGCCTTTTCAATAGCATCTTCGTCAGAGATTTCTACCGTTCCGATAGCGTTGATATCATCCATCATCTTTTGTGATACTTCATCTATCTTGACTGTACAGCCAGATAACAGAACTGATGAAAGGATTAAGGACGTTGCAACGCATTGCTTGATGTACTTTGTGTTTGCTCTCATAATATACCTCCGAATTTAACCAAATGTTTTATATGACATATTATAACATAAATCGTGCTGATTGTCAATATTAATTTTATAAATGTTATTTATAATAATAAAAGAGGACTACCATAAAGTAATCCTCTTTCTTTTGAATTTGGACTTATGATTTCTCTGCCCTTCTGCCAGTATTTAAGAAATTTTGTATTTACATTAACAAGATATTGTGTTGCTTGCAATTCAATCACAGCGTTTTATACAACATCTTGACAAAATCAAAATTTTGTAGTATAATTATATTGTACCAGATACATACTAAAATAGAAAAGAGGTGATAAAATGGATAATAATTTATTTCATATCAATGTTTTTTTAGATATAGATAAAACAAAAGCATTTGTTGATGAAAAGATTAAGGACGGCTCTCTTACAACAGATACCGTCCTTAGTGTAGATATATTTGATTGGGAGACTAAAGTAGGAGATGGTGAAATTTCCGTGTCTCCTGTTCAATTAAAGATTGGATAAGAATTGTTTTACATTAAATGCAAACGCTTCTTTAAGAAAATCATCCCATGTTTTGAATTTAACAGGAAGTTTGGCTTTTAACTTTGATTTTTCCTCATCAGACAAGTTATCAATATGAGAAATATCAACATTTGCTTTATCAAAGAACTGCTTTATTGTTTCAGAAAGATGAACACTGTGCATAAACTCTTTTGTAAACCATTTTTCTTTAGGAGCTTTGTTCAATTGTTCTTGATATTTGTCAGATTTGCGTTGGATTTCTTTCTCGATAGATTTGAGCTGGTCTGCAATACCTTTTGACATAATAAAATACCTTACCTTTCTGTTAATATTTATTTACCCTCGGAGCTACTTAATGTGGTTGCGAGGGGTTTGTTTACTTACACATTACCACGCAAAGTCTCTTTGAATCTATTGATTAAAAAATCATGTCTATTCTTTAAAAACGACAGATATTTTTCTTCGGTGAAGTCAGAATCTAAAAATAATAATTCAGATTCCACAGGATAAAGAAAGTCATTAATAACAGAATCATTAATATCAAACACTAACGACCGATTCTTTACAGCTTCATACAGAGTATATTCCTGCTTGCTATGTACCTCAAATTGTGGAAGAACGCATAAATTCCCTATGGCACAAATCCCCTTGCTGGTTTTCATTTGTTGAGTAAAACGGCTTTTAGAGATTACTAATTCAACATTAAGCGGTTTACTATTAAGATAATTGTCGTTAGATTTGCGCATTCTAAGTAAAAAACATAAGAATAATTTATTTTCTGTTGGGGTATTTTTCATTGATTTTTGAGTTTGCTCAAGCATCCAATCATGAAGAAACCTTTCCCATGTAGAAAGAGGGATCGGAGTTAAATAACGATTGTCGGATATATCTTTAGATAATTCGTCAGCAATCTTGGTGTCTCCACTTCCGCTCCAATAGCCTGACAGGATTTCATATAAATAGCGCATGGGCATATTCTTTTCAAACGCTGTTTCAAGCTTCTTCGTCCCTGTTTTTTCAGTGATACTAAAATCTTTTGTAGAAACAGAATATTTCATGTTAAAATATGTCCCAACAATACACAAAATCTGATGTTCTATATATTTTGTTATAGAATTTTTATTATCGGGGAACATGATGTATTTACATAAAATCTTACTTATATGGGCAAGGCAAGTCAAAATAAGTTCCTTCAGCTTAATCAAGTTTTTAATTTTATCAGCACTCATGTCAGTGAAGCAGTTTGCAACTGTGCTAAGGCTGCTGGTAGTTTTAGTAAGAATTACTGATAATAAAGAAAATCCGATTGAAGCTACATCAGATGTGGAGAATTTCTGTTTTTTGAAAATTATGTAAGGATTATCTTTATAAATAAGGCGACCAAATGCAAAGCAAAATTCAAAAAGATTTACTTTTTGTTCTCTCATTACTTGACCGTCTTGATAGTTCTGTATTTCTACCCCTGTATCTTCTACCATTTTCTGATACTTTTCATCTACCAATTTGAGAATAGACGGATCATTGTAATTGAAAATGATATGACTCCATTTGGCAGCATAAATTTCATATTTGCTTAATACTGTACCGTTTGCGTTTAGCCTTTCAAAAATTTGGGGCAGACAATCTTCATCCCCTGAATAACATACATAGGGGATTTTCTTATTAAGAATTTGATATTTATCTTTTATGCTTTCAATAAGTTCAGAAAGAATACCGTAACATTCTGTATATTTCTCCTTCAACACTGACACATCAGATATTACCCGATTAACAATACAAGTAGTTTTGTTTTCTTTTGTTAAATTGGCTTTAATAGATTCTGTTATTTCTGTTTTAACAATTGTAAAATTTGTAGTTACAACAGGTACTAATGTATCAATAATCTTGTCGAAATATTCCTTAAATTCATCTTCATAGTTTTTTATATACTTGAATGGATTTTTCGAGAAATCATCTAAAGTCGTAAATCTTTGTAGTCCATCGACTAATAGGTAAGAGGATGGGCTACTTTTATATAATAAAAGAGAACCAAAAGGGAAACCTTTTAGCACGGTATCAATAAATTCTTCCTTTTTCTCAATTGACCAAACAACACTTCGTTGAAAAGACGGTAGCTCTATATATTTTTTAAGGTCTTTAAATTCCATTGTTCCAATTTCATAAAGGTCTCTCATAACATCCTCCATCAATTCATTTGGTTTTCTTTGGTGTACAATGGTACAGTAGACAAAATACCTGCTTGTGTTTTTAAGGCAACTTTTCCCTTGTCGTTAAAATTGCGATATATTTCAAGCAAATCTTGTTCATCAGAACTTAGAATTTCTTTGTCTGTGTGTGATTGAGGGTTGTCTGTCCTACCTAGCAGATAGTCTACAGAACAGCCTAGGGCATCTGAAATTATTATTAGAAATTTCCCAGTTGGTTGAACCCCTTCTTTCCATCTGGTTATTGTCCCTGATGAAATGCCAAGGGGTGTCAATAGTGGGTTGGGGGTAGTCCCTTTTTCTTCACATAATTGATATAATCTCTCAAAGAAAATGTTTGTCATTAGCAAAACCTCCAAATCGAGCATTATAATTTGGGTAATAAGTAACAAATTTCTCATTTTATTCAGATTTGCTATTGACAATCTCCGTTTGAGGTGATATAATCTAAACATAGCAAACAAGCAAGAAACCAAATCCAAAAGAAATGGTAAATCTTATTAGCTTATTATACCACAATCAGACATCATTTGTCAAGATAGAAAGGATAAAAAGGTAAATATTATGAGTATTAAAGGTTATAAGGTTTTTAATCCCGACTGGACGTGCAGAGGTTTTCAGTATAAGGTAGGAGAAACTTTTGTACATAATGGGAACATTGAAATGTGCGGGGCGGGATTCCATTTTTGTCAGAAAGCAAGCGACTGTTTTAACTATTATAATTTTAACAGCCAAAATAAAGTTGCGGAGGTTGAAGCCCTCGGTCTTGTGGAAACACAGGAAGATAAATCAGTAACGGATAAGATTAAAATTATCCGTGAGATTGAATGGTCAGAATTGCTTACAATTGTTAATGACGGCAAAAATTGTACAGGACTGAAAAACACAGGTGACTGTAACACAGGTAACTGTAACACAGGTGACTGTAACACAGGTAACTGTAACACAGGTAACTGGAACACAGGTAACTGTAACACAGGTAACTGGAACACAGGTAACTGGAACACAGGTGACTGTAACACAGGTAACTGGAACACAGGTGACTGGAACACAGGTAACTGGAACACAGGTGACTGGAACACCACCAATTATAGCACAGGCTTTTTTAACAGTGTTGAACAGAATATTTTTTTATTCAATAAACCAACATCAATGTCAAGAAACGAAATACATTCATTAAAGGGCATTCAGATTCTTGATTGGAATTTTGAAAACTCGTGGTGGATATATTCAGTCAATATGTCGGATGATGAGAAAAAGTCTAATCCGACATATGAAACAACAGGCGGATATTTGAAAACTGTAGATTTTAAAACAGCTTGTAAAATGATGTGGGAAAATCTATCTGAGAATGAGAGACAGGAAGTAATGAAACTGCCCAACTTTGATAGTAATATATTTTATGAAATCACTGGAATAATTATTAGCAAATAGTAATGAATATAGAAAGGACTGAAACTCATGCGTTCATCTATAAGGTTTGTACCGAGAGCTAATACCACAAATCTCGCAGAGGAAGAAATTCCGAAGGCACTTCCCCTCCCTACTGCTAAGTCAGAGATTAAGGTCGCTCCAATAGCAAAGCCCAAAAGCCCTAGGAGAAATCTTATCGCAAGAGTTTCCGTTCATTCGGAAGACCACAGTGCAGACGCTTTTATGAACAAGGACGATATAGACAATATTGTGTATTCTCTTCTTATGAACTGCAAATCATCAAGCAAGAGAAAATTCACAAAGGCATGCGCATTCATCTTTGTAATCAATACAGGTTACAGAGCTGGTGATGGTCTTTCATTAAGAGTAAAAGACGTACTAGACGAGAATGGAAATATCGTTGATGAACTCAATCTCAGCGAGGACAAGACAGATAAGTCCAGAGTAGTCTATTTTAATAAGGCAGTCAAAATGGCAATACGTTTTCTGATAGAGGTCAATCATCTGACCCCAGAGAATTATCTCTTTGTTGGCGAGGGTAACAGAACGTCATACCTTGACCACATAGAATACGATAATGACGGCGAAGTCAAAAAAATCGTGTCAACCGGAGAAAGATACAAGCCTGACGGGACAGAAAGACAAGCGTGTCCTTATTGGGTAGGCTCTATCAGTCGGATAATCATTCAGGAAGCAAAAAGGCTAGGTATTGAAGGTCATTATTCCAGCCATTGTATGAGAAAGACTTTCGCAGAGTTTATCTCACGAAACTGGGCTGATGAAAGAAACCCTATGATAGCAAGCAAGGCTCTCAACCACGCTGACGTAAGAACAACAGTCGAGTATTATATGAGAGTTGACCCACGGAAGCTCAAAGCTCAATGGCTCAATCTCAATCTTGGACTTGAAATCCTTGAAATGTTCATTGAGGACTATTATAACGGTAAGTTTCAGTATAACGGATAATTCATAGAAAGGAATACGATTATGGCTAGAAAGAAGAAAGAACCGGATAATCTTGTTGAGGTGTGTGGTAAGACTTATGTCATTCTTGATACTGATGTATCAGACGGCAGAGTTAATCATAAGGCAATGCCCCTTGAGGTGTATGTGGACAAGGTGTTAAAGGGTGAGTTCTGCCGTGACGCTCTTGTTCAGAGACTTGACAATCAGTGGACAACAAAGAAGAAAAGTGAACTTATCGTGTCCATTCTTCAGAATCGTCCTATCGGTGCTATCCTTTATACAGGCGAAAGAATACACGAAGCAATGTATTTGACAAAATCTCTCCTTGACGGTTTGCAGAGAACAACAGCTATGTGTGGATATGTAAATAATGAATATTCGTTAAGCAAGAATACAAAGCCGTTAAAGTGCGTGTGCCGTTCTGAAAGCGGAGAAACGATTACTTATGAGGTCGAACTTGCCGGAAAGAAATTCAAACAACTCCCCCCTGCTCTCCAGAGAAAAATTCTCGACTATGATATTACACTTTACGAGTATGTGGGCTTCACTGATGATGAACTTGATGGTATTATCTATAATATTAACAACGGAGTATCTTTCAAACCCAATCAGAAGTTAAGACTTGCATTCGGAACAAACACAATGAAGTATCTCCAGCCTATCTGCGAGAATGCTATTTGGGATAATATAGACGGTTGTAATGCTAAGAATGATAGTATCCTCGGTTGCATTACCAGAACCATGATGATTATGATGGGTTGTGATTGTGACCTTTCCGCAACTGAAATGAACAACTTTGCGGAAGAATTTGATATCAAGGCAAACGAGTATAGCGTCAAGAGAATTGGTCAGTTATTTGACCGTTTGAACGACATCACAAGCAGTTCAAAGTTTGTTGAGGAAGATATTGAGTTCTTTAATGCCTGCAATATTCCTCATATCATTGATGCTCTTGACCAATGGGAAGGAACAGATGAGCAGTTCACAGACTTTCTTGTACATTTCCTGCATTCAAGCGCAAGGATAGAATATAACGAGTATGCTGCCACAAAGTCCGGCTCTGGGGCAAAGCAGTATTCCTATGAAAGCGTAAGTTCTCGCCGTGGCGTTATTCTTAATGCCATGACGGATTACATAGCAGACTATAATATCGAAAAGGTTGAGGTGAATACCGATGAAGAAGTTGAAACCATTGACAGTTCAGATGATACTGGAGATAGCACAGAAAGCTACCGATCAGATGGAGAGAGCGAAAGCGAGAACCCCGAATGCGTATTATCTGAAGCTCCTGCGGTCACTGAATGTGGAGAAAATAGTCAGTGTAGCGGATATCGAAGCGACAGTGACGACCTCGAATCATTTGAACAGTCTTTTGGAGATGGGGAAGAATGATGTCTTTGATAAAATGGTTGAGTATATCAATCATACATCATTAAGCATCAGACGATATCGTGATACTGTCAGAGTTTCCAAAACCGCTGATATGGAAACTATCAATACCCTTATCGAAGGGAAAATAAGCAATAATCAGTTTATATCACGGGTAGAAGTTTCACAAAACGTTCCCCAATCCTTTGAGGAAATATACGCTGAAATAAAAGATATTAATTCTTCTCACGAAACACATCTTAATAATACAGCCGACCTTTTTAACAGAGGTGTGGATTATATTGAGGAGGTTATGCAACGCATACTATCTCCGGAATATATTGATACCTTTGATGAAGAGGACGAAAAATCTAAACATAAAATAGCTGACTGCCTTGAAAGGCTCGACCAAATCCATAATGTCATTTCATCTTTGATTTGACAAAAAATACAACGACAGGAGAAAATATTATGAACACTATGAACGCAATGTCAAAGGAAGCCAACAAAACACAGGCAATGCTTTATCTTGAAAACAAAAGGAAGATGGCAGAAACCGGGCAGACAACTAATGTAAGTGGTGAGAAGACTGAAATTATATCTATCCCGATATATAAGTTGAACACTACATACACATCGCAGAGGACATTAAGGAACAGAAGGTTAGCGGAGAATATAGCTTCTAATTTTGACAAGAACTTGTTTCAGCCTATTGTGGTATCATACCGTGATGGTAAGTGGTATGTTATTGATGGTCAGCACAGACTTTACGGTGCGAAGAAACGTTTCGGGGACAATTACCTTATGGAGTGTCAGGTCATCAGAGGGCTTACTCAGCAGGAAGAATCCATGTACTTTGTCAAGCTGAATGACAGCTCAATTCCGTTACAGTATGCTGACAAAGCAAAGGGGCTTTTCTACGCAGAAGATGAAACCATGACAACTCTTGCTAATCTGTGCAAGAAGAATGGCGTTGAACTTGGCATTACCGAAGATAAGAGAGCAACTGCCGACAGCAGAATAACTGCTATTAAGGCTCTTGTGATTACATACAATAAGATCGGTGAAGAAAAGACTGACCGTCTTATCAGACTTCTTAATGATACATGGGACGGCGCATACGCAGCATTCAGGCAGGAAATGATTAAGGCAGTTGGATATATTCTTAATCTGTACAGCAGAGAACTTGACGATAATAAGTTCATTAAGAAGTTATCTAAGGTAAATCCTGCTGACCTTATAAGAATGGCTAAGTCTGACCGTATTACAACTGCGAAGACGGAAGCGAAGATTGCTCGTATCATGGTAAACAACTATTATAATAAGGGCAAGGGAGCAACACCGTTGGAATACAAGTTTAATTTCTAATTGATGGAGGACGTATAATGAAACTTGACACATTTATAAATCTTAATCGTAGTACAGCCATAACTCTCCCTATGAGTAAGATTGCCCTTACATCAAACGTCCACGTCAAGGATATTGAAAAGGGCAAAACTATCACCGGAGAAATTAATGACAACGCCATTGTTCTGGTGAAGCATTTAACCGCTCCAAGAGAAGATGGCGCAGAATATACGCTTGTGACTGGCTGGAAAACTTATATGATAGCTTTAAATCAGGGAGCATCTGAAATCAAAGCTATTGTAGTGCCATATACTCGCAGTAAGTTCAATTATTATCTTAACAAGAAACCTGTTGGAGTGATTGACTTTAACGTTATTACTCCGCCGTCAGAACATTGCACAAAACCTAATCCTACAAAAATGGAATGGGTTAAAAAACAGTGTAATCTTCTCGGAGGACATACTATTGACAGCCCTGTTGGTATAAAGATTGATAAGAATGGTGTTGTAAAAATTACAGACGGATACATACGCTATCTGGTTGCAAAGGAACTTGGGATAACCATGCTACCGTTTACGGTGGTAAAGACTAATTCATAATGTAAAAACAGAAAGGATAATAGGAATGACAACAGCACAGACACAGATAAGACGTAATGTCCAGAGAGTTGGCAGAAAGGACGTGAATTTTGCAACTGCTTACCCTGTTATAAGTGATTTATGGATTGCTCTGACAGGAATAATCCCTTATGTAGCAGCTATCTATATTGGAATTACGTTTAGGACAGTCATTATGACTTGCAAGAGATATGACTATACCATCAATGGAATGGATTTGCTGAATGCAGTTCTATGCGTTATGGTAGTTATTACAGTCAAGTTCATTCGGAAGTTATCAAAAGGTACAAGTATAGTTATGGAAATGGTTAAAAGCAAGGCGCAGGAAATTATTGATTATACTGTATTCCGGGACAGGGATATTCCTCTAGGAGAAATAGAAATCCCTGAATATAAGCGCAGAATGCCTAACAAGTCTGCATTTCCTTATTGCAAGGTGTCTAATAAGCATTTGGGTCAAACTATCGTTCTTTCGTATCGGGATGGTCGATATTATGTTATTGACGGAGTAAAAACAATCGTTTCTTTTAAGAATAGAATGTCGGGGGATACGTTAATCAACTGTTTTGTTGCAAGAAATAATTCTATTGCTGATGAGATACAGCTTTTGGAAGCATTACATTGTCGAAGGTAGAAATCTGCCTCGAAAACGACGTACAATATATAGATTTGTTCATAAATATCATTTTTATGAATTTGCTACTTGACAAACGTTCTAATAAGTGATATACTATGAAAGCAAGGAATTTCAAATACTATATATTGTGGTTGCCGAATTGGAATATACCATATCAAACCATGACACAATAGGTAATTATATCAATAGAAAGGACGATCCCAATGGTTAAACTAGACGTATTATTAAAGGAACATCAAAATCAATGTAGGTTAGCAAAGGATTTATTTAACTTCTTACGTCAGTATAATGGCTATGATGTAATTGTTGATCTTGATAAATTCAAACGTGAAGATTTGTGTATAGGGAGCGTTGAACAGCGCACAAATAGCGTTTGGTTAAATCGGGATTTCTTTACTACATACCCATCATTAACGTATGACTGGGAGCTTTTTAATGATTGCTGTTTGCTTGGTTTAGAATATCCTGAAATGGACGTTGTTAAGATACTCCGTACAGATGGAGAAATCTCTGTTAAAGGTATCTTGAATAAGTATAGGGCTGAAACCTATCATTCGCTTAATATCGTTCCGAAGGACATATTGGGATATGGCAGAAGAGAATTTGTTGATGAAGCGTGGTCTAAAGAGATAAACGGTAAACCATATTATGTGATAGATTTGTTCAGAGCTAAAAAGCACGATAAAGGCGTTATTAAGGCAATAAGTAATGCTTTCGGTGCATATAAAAACAAAGATATCACCAAAACATTGTATATTTGCAAGGGGAAAAATCAAGGGGAATATGAAGTCGGACTGTGGGATATTCTTAAAGAGTGTCCGATGGATAAATAAAAAATTTTTATCTACCCTCTTGACAAATCCTATTTTGTGTGTTATAATGCAAATAGTAAATTCTTTTAGCAATACTGCACATACAACAAGGAGGATGTTTTATGACTAATGTATGTGGAACTTATAATAAAGAAAGACAAGTCAAGAGGGGCGACATATTTTATGCTGATCTTCCTAAACAGGACGGTCACGTTCAGAGCGGAGTAAGACCTGTGCTGATAATTCAGAATGATGATGGCAATAAGCACAGTCCTACTGTAATTGTAGTACCTCTCACAACTGCCGATAAGAAGCCTTTGCCTACTCATGCAAAAATAAAGGCTAAAACACTCAGTACCTGCCTTTTTGAGCAGCCCCTGACTATTGACAAAAACAGATTGATGAGTTATATAGCAAGTGCCTCTGAAAATGAAATGCACAAACTTGACCTTCCCCTTGCTATTTCAGTCGGATTAGGCTGGATAGTTGATTTAATTAAGAGCAATAGTAATAGTGGTGGGAAAGGAGCAACAGTTCCATGTTAATAAATGAAAACGCCCATCTTCAAGATGTACAAAAATTAACTACTTGGGGTAATGCTCATGATAATACGGTTAAATTTGCTGTGAACACTTTAATTGAATATCTAAATCAAGTCCACATACCTTTATTGATGTTTACAGAAAGTGATTGGGGAAATTTTTTTGAAAGCAGTGTCATCGCTACCAAGAATATCAACCCTGTTAAAAGCAAGATTAAATCTTATCTGGCACAGAATGATTATCCAAACGCTGTAATTCAAGCATTGCAAAATAACCAGCGTTGTGGTGGGACGAATTATATTTTAAGCTTTAATCAATTGCAACATCAGATTAACCAAAAGCGTTTGGAAACTTATCGTTCATCATTATTTCAAATAGAGGAGTTAGATTCTTATTCATCTATTGAAATGGGAATTTATCTGATTTGGTTAGGACTATCTTTAGAGGAAGCCGTGGAATTAAGATGTCACGATTTTGATTATTCAAACGGGATAATTTCAATTGGTGATAGAAATATTAAAATTTCAAAAAATCTAATCCCGATATTTTATAGGTATGCAAATGCAGAGGGATATTATTATGATAATGGGAAAGATGATAAGTCTATCCTTCGTCAATACAATCATGTTGAAGATATATTCCTCTGTAAAGGCAATGGCGGG
>ENA-OPSJ01000504-OPSJ01000504.1-human-gut-metagenome-genome-assembly--contig:-NODE-504-length-35081-cov-4.847999_pt1 | contig 35081 bp, 37 predicted proteins | sample MGYA00241801_ERZ501893 | MGnify/ENA primary metagenome ERZ501893 (study PRJEB25962, sample SAMEA2042219) | human gut metagenome | biome: human gut; feature: human-associated habitat; material: faeces...
TTTAGCGTTAGCTAAATTTCAATCCCCGACCGACACTCCGCTAAACCATAATTTATTGAAAATTTTTACAAAAAAAGTGCCCTGCATATGGCAAGACACTTGAGTTTTAACAATTATTCTTCAGTATTTTCGCACTGTACCGGCTTTTCGGTTGATTCGGCAGTTTTTTCTGTAACAGTTTCTTCTGTCTTTTCTTCTGCTTTCTCTTCAACCTTTTCCTCTGCGACAGGTGCGGATTCTGTGGGTTCTTCAGCTTTTGGTTCTTCTGCGGTTTCGGGAGCTTTTGTTTCTTCGGCTTCATTTGCAAGTTCCGCAATATCATCGCCGTCAAGGCACAGGTCAAGCTCTTCAAGGAGCATTGCGTTTTGTTTTTTCTTGTGCTGTTTTATAGCAAACACGGTAGCTGATACTGCAACAAGTGCGCCAAGTGCACCGGCTGCGGCGCAAATTAATTTTTTATTATCATCCATATTAAACACCTCATCAATTATGTTTTTATTTTTGTCCAATAATTATTCAAAATAAAAATGCTTATTAAAATGAATTATCACTTTAATAAGCATATTATATCATAAATTTTATGCAATGCAATACTTAATTTGCAAAATTTGTCAATAAATTTTGAGCGTTTTGCACATAATCAAAACATTCTGTCGATTAATATACAAAAGCTAAAAATATATTTATAATCATTTTGAATATTCGCAATAGTTTCCCAAAAAGCTGAATTCAGGCATTTCCGCACTTAACTGTGCTATAAGGTCTGTAACCTCTTTACTGCTTACATTGCCTGAAAAATCAAGGTAAAACAGGTATTCAAATCCCTCGTCACTGCTTGGACGTGGGCGAGATTCAATTTTCGTAAGGTTAAGACCGAGAGAATTAAATCTGCAAAGTAAGCCGTAAAGTGAGCCCGTAACATGAGGAAGTGAGAAACAAAGGCTGATTTTGTTTGAATCGGGTGTGATGAACAGCTTTTTGGAAATAACAATAAATCTTGTTGTGTTTTTATCGTTATCCTGCAGATGATTGTCAAGCACTTTTAAACCGTATTCCTCTGCCGCCTTGTATGAGCAGATAGCCGCAACATTAAGGCGCTTTTCCTTTGCCACATCACGAGCGGCAATTGCTGTATTTGAACATGGTGTAGAGTCAAAATTATTTTTTGCAATGTAGTCTGCACACTGTGAAAGTGACTGCGGATGCGACCATACCTTTTCAATATCCGAAAACTCTGCCTGTTTTAAACCGCCAAGACAGTAATCAATAGGCAAATCAAGTGCGCCGACAATGTAAAAACGGTGCTTAAGTATTAGGTCATATACGGCAGAAACCGAGCCTGCGTTTGAGTTTTCAACAGGAAGTACGCCGAATGTAATTTCTCCTTTATCAACTGCGTCAAAAACATCACCGAAAGACTTATAGCAATGTGCCTCCGCATCGGGGAACAGGCGTATTGTTGCCTCGTGACCGTTAGCTCCTTTAATGCCCTGATAACCGACTTTAACATCGGTTTTCGGTATCTCGGTTTCAACATTGCTGATAACCTCTTTTATATCTGCACCACTGCCGACAATATTATGTTGTAAAGCTCTTGAAAGCTCCATAATATTTGAGTAAAGCAGTCTTGCGTATGAACCGTACTCGCCGCCACGCTCTTCGATAGCGTCAAGAATTTCGTTTTCTCTTGCCTGATTCAGAACAGGAATATTGTTGGCTTTTTTGTAATTACCTACCTCTTTGGCACAATCCATTCTCTTTTTGAAAAGTTCAATAATCTGTTCATCTATACTGTCAATTTCAGTTCTGATTTCTGAAAGATTTCTCATTTTATTCATCCTTATTATAAAAGATTTAATATAGCAACGGCTGTGACAGCCTCAATAACAGGCACGGCTCTCGGTACAATACACGGGTCGTGTCTGCCGTTTATAACAAGTTTTGCATTTTCTTTTTTCTGCAAATCAACTGTGTCCTGTTCTTTAGAAATAGACGGAGTAGGCTTTACTCCTGCTCTGAATATAACAGGCATACCGTTTGTGATACCGCCGAGAATACCGCCGCAGTTGTTGGTTTTTGTTACAACTTTGCCGTCTTTGTATTCAAAAGGATCATTGGACTGTGAGCCACGCATTTTAGAGAGTTCAAAGCCTTTGCCGAATTCAATGCCCTTTATTGCAGGCACACCGAAAACAGCTTTTGCGATTACACCCTCAACACCCTCAAACATAGGCTCGCCTATGCCTGCCTCAATTCCGCTTACGGCACATTCGATTGTACCGCCGATACTGTCCTGAGCAAGTCTTGCCGATTCAACTTCTGCACGCATTTTTTCTTCGACCGAATCGTCAATAAGTGCAAAAGAGCTGTTGTTTAATTTATTTATAAGTTTGTCGTCAATAGAAACAGGGTTAAAAGATTTGTCGTTTACATTGCCGATGCTTGCAATATGAGCGGCAATTTTAATACCTTTTTCTTCAAGAATCTGACGGCAGATTGCACCCGCAAAAACTATAGGAGCGGTAAGTCTGCCCGAAAAATGACCGCCGCCGCGAATATCGTTGCTTGCGTTATATTTAACATAAGCCGTGTAGTCGCTGTGACCCGGACGAGGACAATTGAGAAGATTGCCGTAGTCGCCGCTTTTTGTGTTTGTATTTTCAATTACCGCACATAACGGTGCGCCTGTAAGAGTATCTCCAAGCATACCGGAAAGTACCTTTGGCAGGTCGCTTTCTTTGCGTGGGGTTGCGGTTTTGTCTTTGCCGGGAGCTCGTCTTGACATCTGAACAAGCACTTTGTCCATATCAATTTTTACGCCGGCAGGAAGTCCATCGATTACAACTCCTATACCGTTGCCGTGGCTCTCGCCAAAGACAGAAATTTTTATTTTTTCACCGTAGGTCGAGGACATTTGCCTTTCCTCCTATGCTGTTGTAGTCTATATAAAAATCGGGGTAGCTTTTGTTAATGCTCATTGCAAAAGTGGCGGTTATATCTTCATCACTTCTTGCAGCGCAAACAGCGGCAGACATAACGATTCTGTGATCGTTGTAGCCGTTTACATTTCCTCCTTTAAGAGAAGAAACCCCTGTGATTTCAAGTCCGTCCGAAAGTTCCTTTACTTTGCCGCCGAGATTATTCAGCAATTCGGCGGTGGCTTTCAGTCGGTCACATTCTTTTATTCTTAATCTTTCGGCATTGATAATCTTTGTCGTGCCCTCTGCAAATGCCGCACATACCGAAAGTACGGGAACAAGGTCGGGAATTTGAGATGCGTCAATGGTGATTGCCTTTAATTCCCCTTTTTCAACAGTTACTTCGTTGTCAAGCTGAGTAACTTTAGCGCCGAATCGGGCAAGAATTTCAGCGCATTTCTTGTCGCCCTGCGTGGAATCCTTTGCAACTCCCTTTACGGTTACTTTACCGCTGACAGCGCCGAGTACCATAAAGAAAGCCGCCTGTGACCAGTCACCGTCTGTTGTATAGTCGCAAGTCTTATATGATTGACCGCCTTTAATATGCCAGCCTTTTTCTGTGGCTTGAATATTCACACCAAATTGTTTCATTGTGCGGATAGTCATTGCAATGTAGCCAACGCTTTCAAGCGGGGAAGTGAGTACAATTTCGCTGTCACCCTCAAGAATCGGCAGAGCAAGCAAAAGTCCTGTGATGAACTGTGAGCTTACATTGCCGGGAATTTCAAAAATTCCGCTTTTTAGCTGACCTTTGATTTCAAGGGGAAGTCCTCCCTCTGTTTTGCAGACGGTACCCGCCTTTGGCAAAGCCTCTGTAAATATTCCGATAGGGCGCTGTGGAAGTTTGCCTTTGCCCACAAATGTTGCGTTAATATTGCCGACAGCGGCAATCGGAATAAAAAATCTTAATGTACTGCCGCTTTCTCCGCAATCAAGCAAAGCGGTTTTGTTTTTATACATATTTGTGCCGTCGACTGTGAGAACATTGTTTTCAAGTACAGCGTCAGCGCCAAGTGCTTTAATACAGCCGATTGTTGCCTTAATATCGTTTGAAAGGGCAACGGGAGAAATTCTGCTTACTCCGTTTGCCATGGCTGCGCAGATTATGGCTCTGTGAACATCACTCTTTGACGGCGGTACATTTACAGTTCCGTTTGGAACAAACGGGCTGAATTTTACATCAGACATATGTATCCTCCAATCAGGTTGTGATAAAGTCGCAGAGATTGGCAAGTTCAACTTTCTTTGTAAAGCTGTCGCCTATTTTTGTTAAAAGTACAAGGTCAATTGAGTTGCCTGCTGTTTTTTTATCGCCTTTTGCAGCCTGTGCCATCTGCTCAAAGGTAGATTTATCTGTAGTCGGCAGACCGTATTTTTTGCAAAGCGCACAAATTTTGTCGGCTGTGCCTTTTTCGGTAATTCCGTGTTTTTCACCTGCTTTTGTAATAAGCACCATACCGATTGCGACAGCCATTCCGTGGCTTATGCCTTTAAAGTTATAGATTTTTTCAATAGCGTGTCCGAGAGTGTGACCGAAGTTTAAGAGCTTTCTTTCGCCTGCCTCTTTTTCGTCACGATTTACTACATCACGCTTTATAGAAACGCAGATTTCTATAATATCCTCAATATGCTCAAGTGCATTTTGATTTTCAAGATTTTCAAAGAGTTTTTCGTCTTTAATGCACCCGTATTTTATAACTTCACCCATACCGTCGCAAATATATTCATCGGTAAGGGTTTTGAGCGTGTCGGGGTCAATCAATACGGCAATAGGCTGATGAAATGCGCCGACAAGGTTTTTGCCCTGCGGTAAATCAACGCCTGTTTTTCCGCCTACAGATGAATCAACCTGTGAAAGGAGAGAGGTAGGAATCTGAATGAAATCAATTCCACGCAGATAGCTTGCAGCGGCAAAGCCTGCCATATCGCCCACAACACCGCCGCCGAGAGCTACAACAATATCTTTTCTTGTCATAGAAAATTCCGCAAGTGTGTTGTACATTTCCGCAATAGAGCCGAGGTGCTTTTGCTCTTCACCTGCTTTAAAAATATGTGTTGCAACTTTAAATCCCTCTTTTTCAAGAGAATTTTTCACTCTGTCAATATAAAGCGGAGCAACATTGCTGTCTGAAATTATAGTAACCTTTTCTGCCTTTGAAAGAGCCTTTGCATATTCGCCGCATTTGTCAAGTATTCCTCTTTCAATGCAAATATCATACGGCTTGCCCGTATCTACTCTGACTGTTCTCATAATGCACCTCAATTCTATTCGCCGAGAGCAGTTTTTACCTTGTGTCCCTGCTCCAATAATTCTGCAAGAGTTTCTCTGTCTTCTGCTTTGATTGCGTCTTTAATTTTTGTAATATTGTCAATGAGTATGTCAAGCTCGGTAATAAGCGGTTCACGATTCTCAAGGAAAAGTTCGCTCCAAAGTTGTGAATTGATATTTGCAACTCGTGACACATCACGATAACTGCCGGCTGAAAATCCCTTATGATTTGGGCAGCACGGACTCATTACATAAGAACAAGCCAACACATGGGGGAGCTGTGAGGTGAATGCAATCATTCTGTCGTGTTCTTCGGGAGTGGTAATTTTAACTGTGCCAAAACCGATTTTTCTTGCAAGATTGGCAAGAATTTCAATTTTATCCTCAGGTGCTCCGCACGGAGTAATTATGTAGCTTGCGTTCTTATACAGGTCAGCCTCCGAAACATCAAATCCGTTGGTTTCTTTGCCTGCCATTGGGTGACTGCCGATGAATACAAAGCCGTATTTTTTTGAAAGAGCAGAAAGACTTGGGCAAATTGCTCGCTTGATTCCCGAACTGTCGGTTACAATAGCGCCGCTTTTTATATAGCTGCCGTATTTTTCTATGAAATCTACCGCAGCCTGCGGATAAAGTGCCAAAATTATAATATCACATTCACCGAGGCTTTCGGGAGTACCGATTTTGTCGATTGCGCCCGCCTCAAGTGCCTTTTCTGCTGTTGCCTGCGTTCTGTTAATACCGATTACAAAGTTGTCGGTATATTTTTTTATAGCCTTGCAAAAGCTGCCGCCTATAATACCAAGACCGATAACGGCAATGTTCATTTTTCAGTGCCTCCGAATAAATATATAAAATAAAATTATTTGCTGTTGATTTTGTCAATTGAGCTTTTGAGTGCAAATACTTTCTTTGCAACCTTATCAAACTGTTCGGGTGTGAGTGACTGCGCACCGTCCGAAAGAGCGTGCGGCGGGTCATTATGAACCTCAATGATAAGACCGTCTGCGCCTGCGGCAACTGCCGCCATTGCAAGCGGCTCAACAAGCCATGACTTGCCTGCTGCGTGGCTTGGATCAACGATTACAGGAAGATGTGAAAGAGCCTTTACAACAGGAATTGCGGAAATATCAAGTGTATTTCTTGTAAATGTTTCGTATGTTCTTATGCCTCTCTCACAAAGAATAACCTTGTCGTTACCGCCTGCCATAATGTACTCGGCACTCATAAGCCATTCTTCAATGGTAGCGGAAAGACCTCTCTTTAAAAGAATAGGTTTGTCAATCTTGCCGAGTTCTTTTAAAAGCTCAAAGTTCTGCATATTTCTTGCGCCAACCTGAATAATGTCAACATTCTCAAACATATCAATGTGAGATGCTCTCATAATTTCGGTAACAATAGGAAGTCCTGTTTCTTTTCTTGCAATCTTTAAGAGGTCAAGACCTTCTGCTTTTAAGCCCTGGAAAGCGTACGGTGAGGTTCTCGGCTTGAATGCGCCGCCTCTTAAGAATGTTGCGCCCGATGCCTTTACGCTCTTTGCAATATCGACAATTTGAGTTTCGCTTTCAACTGAGCATGGACCTGCCATAATGTGCAGACTGCCGCCGCCGATTGTTATATCATCATTGATTTTGATTTTTGTATCGTCCGGGTGGAACTTTCTGTTAGCCTTTTTGTACGGTTCCTGAACTCTCTTAACATTTTCTACAATGTCTTGAGCGTCAATGTAGTCCATATCAATTTTAGTAGTGTCGCCGATAAGTCCGAGAACTGTTGAATGTACACCTTCCCATTTATTTACTTTTACATTGTATTCCTCTTTGAGCATATTTGTAAAATTCATAATCTGCTCGGGTGAGGCTGACGGTTTTAATACAATAATCATTTTTTTAAACTATCCTTTCATTCCCATTTAAATAATTTATACATATTTTACCACTTTAAAGCGTTGCAGTCAACCCTGTAATATGCGTAATTATTTTTCTTGCGTATCAATAGCGTTAAGGATTGCATATGCTGTTTTGAGCGGAGTGCTTTTGCCGCTCACCGTTATGTCAGCGGCAGAAAGATATATCGGAAGTCGCTTTTCATAAAGCTGACGCATTGCTTCATCCTTGTCGGGACGCTGTAAAAGAGGTCTTGTTGTATCGTTTTTAAGTCTTTGTTTTATAATGTCAAGCGGAACATCGAGCAGAACTATTTTGTCCTTTCCTCTGAAAGCGTCAATATTTCTTTGGAAAGTAAAAGCACCTCCGCCGGAGGCAATTACAAGTCCTTTTGTATCTGCAAGCTCCAAACAAGCCTCGTGCTCCATATCTCTGAAACGGTTTTCACCGTATTTTTCAAAGATTTCGGATACTTTCATTCCTGCCTTTTCTTCAATGTAAGAGTCCATATCAACGAACTTTCTGCCTGACTTACGGGCAAGATTTCTGCCGACGGTTGTTTTTCCGCAACCCATAAAGCCACATAAAACTATATTGTCCAATCTTAGGCCCTCCAAAAATTATCTGTTCTTTAACTCGTTAGACGCTGCAATGCATATCTTTTCGATTTCGGCGGGGTCATAAACGGAGCCGTCCCATATTTCGTGTGAAACAACAGCCTGCCATACAAGCATTGACATACCGCCGACAGCGTTTGAACCGTTTGCTTTTGCTTTTTGGATAAGTACGGTTTCGAGCGGATTATATACTGCGTCAAAAACATTCTTGCACTTTGCGATAACTTCATCGCTTACGGGCTGATTTTCAACATTAGGGAACATTCCTATAGGAGTTGCATTGATAAGTACATCAATGTCGCCATTAAGCTCACTGATAAGACAGTATGACGGTTGAGAACCGATAACAGTGCTCTTAATTTCTTCGCAAAGTTTCTTTGCAATTTCGACATCTTCCAATCTTACTGCAAAAAGAACGGGAATGTTTTTGAGAACAACCTCATAAGCCATTGTTCTTGCAACGCCGCCGCAGCCTAAAATTACAACTCTGCCGTTTAATTTGATTTTTGCCGCATCAAGAGCCTTTAAAAATCCGTCGGGATCTGTGGTGTAGCCTTTTGCTGTGTAATCTCTGTTGTCAACAGTGTTTACACTGCCGTACATATTTGCTTTTTCATCAATTTCATCAAGATACTGAATAATATTCTGCTTGTGAGGAATTGTAATGTTATAGCCGCTCAATTTAGACAGAATGTGGTCGTATTCATATCCGAGACTTTCCGGAGCAACATCAAGTTTTGTATAAACGGCGTCGATTCCTGCAAGCTCAAACAATTTTGTATGTATAAAAGGTGACATAGTATGTCCGATAGGATGACCTATTACTGCGTATTTTTTAGTACTCATAAAAATATACCCCCTAAAAAAATTTTTGGTAAAAATAGAAAAATTTTAAAATTCTATTGACAAAAGAATAAATAAACAATAATATAATCTAAGAAGCAAACCGATTACTCGATTGCTTATTCCATTGTAGCATAAAATATGTACTTTTGTCCATAATTACAATGGATACATTAAATATTTTTTTATTATGGGAGGAATTCCAATGGTATTGGAAAAAGTTAAGGCAATTCTTGCTGAGCAGTTCGATGTTGAAGAAGATAAGGTAACAGCTGATACAGATTTACAGGAAGATCTCGGCGCTGATTCACTTGATGTAGTAGATTTACTTATGTCAATTGAAGACGAGTTCGGTGTAGAAGTTCCCGATGATGAGATTGAGAACATCAAGACTGTTGGTTCACTTGTTTCTTACATTGAGGCAAATGCATAATTGAATTAAAAACTTGAGGTCAGGCGGTTTGTCTGACCTCTTTTACTTTTTATAATAAAAATAATGTCGGTACTTGCAAAAAAAATTAATTATAGTATAATAGAAATGTTATAATACACGAATATTTCTTAAGTTGGAGGAATGAAAATGGCAGACAACAAAAAAATGGTTGAAGCTATTACAAGCAGAGATGAAGACTTTGCTAAATGGTACACTGACATTGTAAAAAAAGCCGAGCTTGTTGATTATTCAGGCGTTAAGGGATGTATGGTTATCCGTCCTTACGGTTATGCTATTTGGGAGAATATACAGGCTGACCTTGACAGAAGATTTAAAGAAACAGGTCACGAAAATGTGTATATGCCTATGTTTATCCCTGAAAGCCTTTTACAGAAAGAAAAGGATCATGTAGAGGGTTTTGCACCTGAATGTGCATGGGTAACTATAGGCGGCAGTGAAAAACTTAACGAGCGCCTTTGTGTTCGCCCTACTTCGGAAACTCTTTTCTGCGAGCATTATCAGAAAATTATCAACACATACAGAGATCTTCCAAAACTCTACAATCAGTGGTGCAGTGTTGTAAGATGGGAAAAAACAACCCGTCCTTTCCTCAGAACTTCCGAATTCCTTTGGCAGGAAGGTCACACAATGCATGCAACGGCAGAAGAGGCAAAGGAAGAAACACTCCGTATGCTCCATGTTTACGAGTCATTCTATAAAGAAATTCTTGCTATTCCGGCTGTAATCGGCAGAAAGACAGAGAAAGAAAAGTTTGCCGGTGCAGAAGAAACCTATACAATTGAGCCGATGATGCACAACGGTGTTGCTCTCCAGGGCGGTACATCACACTATTTTGGTGACGGCTTTGCAAAGAGCTTTGGCATTACATTTACAGGCAAAGACAATAAACAGCATTATCCGCACCAGACATCATGGGGTGTGTCAACAAGAATGATCGGCGCTATCATTATGGTTCACGGCGATGATGACGGTCTTGTGCTCCCGCCGAGAATTTCACCTGTACAGGTTGTAATTATTCCTGTTGCACAGCATAAGGAAGGCGTACTTGATAAGGCTTACGAACTTAAGGCAGAGCTTACAAAGCGTTTCAGAACTAAACTTGACGACAGTGACCACGCACCGGGTTGGAAGTTTGCTGAGTATGAGATGAAAGGCGTGCCTGTAAGAGTTGAGATTGGCCCTAAGGATATAGAAAAGGGTCAGTGCGTAGTTGTAAGAAGAGATACCCGTGAGAAGTATTTTGTACCGCTTGAGGGACTTTCCGATTATATTGCAGAGCTTCTTGATACAATTCACAACGATATGTACGAAAGAGCACGCAAGAATACAGAAGAAAAAACATTTACAGCAACAAACTTTGACGAATTTGTTGATACCGCCAAGAATCACCCGGGCTTTATTAAGGCTATGTGGTGCGGCGACAGCGCTTGTGAAGATAAACTCAAGGACGCTACAGGCGGTGTTAAGAGCCGTTGTATTCCTTTTGTCGAGGAGCACATCAGCGATGTTTGTGTATGCTGCGGCAAACCTGCTAAGCACCAGGTTTATTGGGGCAAGCAGTATTAATTGATTTTATATTTGAAATGTATAAGGAGGTGCTGAGGCTATGCCGATTAAGGTTCAGAGCAATTTGCCGGCAATAAAGGTACTTGAGTCTGAGAATATTTTTGTTATGCCAAACGAAATAGCGATAAAGCAGGATATTCGTCCGCTTAAGATTATTATTTTAAACCTGATGCCGACAAAAATTACAACCGAAACCCAGCTTCTAAGACTTTTGGGCAACAGTCCTCTACAGGTTGACATTGAGCTTTTGCAGATGGCATCGCATACATCAAAAAACACCTCACCTCATCACCTGACTACTTTTTATAAAACCTTTGACCAAATAAAGGATGAAACCTTTGACGGTATGATAATCACGGGCGCACCGGTTGAACAGCTTGAGTTTGAAGATGTTGACTATTGGGAAGAGCTTTGCAAGATTATGGAATGGTCAAAGCACAATGTTTATTCCACACTCCACATTTGTTGGGGTGCGCAGGCGGGTTTGTATTATCATTACGGTATCCAAAAGCATAAACTTAAGGAAAAGTTAAGCGGTATTTATAATCATACGATTTTAGACCCGCATCATCCGCTTATGCGTGGCTTTGACGATACTTTCTGTATTCCTCATTCAAGATATACGGGAGTAAGGGAAGATGATATACGCAGAAACAGCGCACTTGAAATCCTTGCAGTGTCAGAGCTTGCGGGAGTGGCTATAGTTACCAATAAATCCGGCAGACAGGTATTTGTAATGGGACACGCCGAGTATGACAGAGATACCCTTGCAAGCGAGTATTTTCGTGATGAGAACAAGGGAATCAATCCGAAAGTTCCGTACAATTACTTTCCGAATGACGATGCGTCGCTCACACCGCCAATGGTGTGGAGAAGTAACGCAACATTGCTTTTTACAAATTGGCTTAACTATTATGTATATCAGGCAACACCGTACGATTTACAGGACTTGCTTGAAAAATATCCGCATTAAACTAAAAACCATGAGCAGTTCATTTTGGACTGCTCTTTTTGTATGCTTATAAATATCTGTTGACAAATACGAATAAATTGATATAATAGTATTAGTTAATTAGATAATTAACTAATTAACTAATACATAAAAGGGGTGATTTTTATGGGAGATGTATGGAAAGCTTTGGCTGACCCTACAAGGCGAAAAATACTTAAACTTTTAAAAAAGGGTAGTTTAAATGCCGGAGAAATTGCTGCGGAATTTAATATGACCAAACCATCAATAAGTAATCATCTCAGTATTTTAAAGCAAGCTGACCTTGTGGATTCAGAAAAAATAGGTCAAAATGTAATTTATTCGTTGAAAACAAGCGTATTGGAAGATATGTTAAAAATGTTGTCCGATTTAACAGGCAGAGAGGATAAATAATATGAAAAAATATATTTTGTTAATTATATCATTGATTAATATTGCTGTAACAGGCGTTTTTATTGCTTTTAATCCAAATGAAGAGTTGCCCTCACATTATAATGTTAATGGGATTGCAGATGCCTATTCATCAAAATGGATGCTTTTATTTATTCCGAGTATTCTTGTATTGTTTTCAATTATATATGCGATTTACGCAAAGGTTAAAGAAAATGATGAAAACTATAAGTCGTACCGAAAATATGCCGTAAGATGTATAGTATCAATTTTTGCTTTTTTGTTTTTATTTTTTTGGATGCTGATTGCACTGGTATTGCAAAATAAAGTAAATATAGATAATCTGTTTTTACCGTTAATTTGTATTTTTATGGGCTGTATGTTTGTTTATTTATTCAATTTAATGCCTAAAATAAAGCAAAATTCTTTGCTTGGCATACGAACAAACGCCACATTGAGCAGTAAATCCGTTTGGAAAAAAGTACATCGCTTTGCAGCTTATTTTGGAGTGATTTGTGGAATTGCAGTAATAATATTAGGCATAATTTCGTTATTCATAATAAATATAAGTAATGTATTGTTCTTTATATCAATTATTATAGTATTGGTAAGCGCAATAGTTCCTGCAATATACGGAGAAATAATATATTCAAAGGAAAGAACATCAAATAATTACATAGAATAAACATTATAAAATCCCGATAAGGCAAAAAATTCACCTTATCGGGATTTTTACAATTTACAAGACAGTTGCAGAGCTAAACGCTCATTTTTTCTCGTATGAGGGCAAGAATTTTGCGTTCTCTGCGGCTGATCTGCACCTGCGTCATTGCAAGGCAGTCGGCGGTTTGTGATTGGGTTTTATTCTGAAAATAGCGCAGATGTATAATCTGTCTGTCACGCTCATCAAGTTCGGCAATTGCATCATTAAGGCTCAACCGTTCGGTGATTTCTTCTTGCGAATCGCTTACGGGTATGTCTATTCGGGAATTTCCCTCATCATCATAATCGGCATTAAGGGATAGGGGAGAAGAGGCGGCAGAAAGTGCCTCGCAAATCTTATCTTCACTTACATTCAAAGCCTGCGAAAGCTCGGTAACGCTCATTTCTCTGCCGTTGTTTTTTTCGTACTCGGTATTAAGTCTGCAAATTTTCATTGAAAGTTCCTTAAGAGTGCGACTAACCCGTACAGAACCTCCGTCACGAAATATACGCTTGATTTCTCCCAATATAACCGGTACGGCATAGGTAGAGAATTTTAGTCCACGGCTTTCGTCAAAACGCTCTACGGCCTTTGCAAGTCCCAAACAACCTGCCGAAAACAGTTCTTCGTATTCCACTCCTTTGCCTGTAAAATGCTTACAGCAGGAATGGACAAGTCCCATATGCTTTTGTGCGAGAGAGTTTTTATCCCCGATAATATCACCACGGCTTTCCGACATACCGATTAACGACCTCTTGAAAGGAATCTGCCCGATGAAATGACTTTTTCAAGCGTAACGGTAGTGCCTTTGCCGACAGTGGATTTGACTTTTACTTTGTCGCAAAAGCTCTGCATAACCGCAAAGCCAAGACCTGCTCTGTCTTCTTCGGGAGCGGTGGTAAAGAGCGGTTCCATTGCCTTATCAATGTCTGCAATGCCGCAGCCTTTGTCACGAATTTTTATTACTACTTTGTTATTTTCGTAAATTTTTCCGTTTATGTAGACCGTTCCGCTTTCTCTGCGGTAGCCATGCACAATGCAATTTGTTACAGCCTCGGAAACTGCGGTTTTTATGTCTGAAAGTTCGGCAACGGTTGGATCAAGACCGATGACGAATGCAGAAACCGCACTTCGGGCAAAAGCCTCGTTACTGCTTTTTGACGGAAAGCTAAGGCTCATTTCGTTTATTAAATTCATCTCAGCACCCCCAATCCTTCAAGTCCCGAAAGTGCAAAGAGCCTATACATATTTTCAGGTATATTGACTACACGCACAGCGCCTCCGAGTAATTTCATTTGGCGGTATCTGCCGAGCACCAATCCGATTCCGGAGCTGTCCATAAATGATACTCCCGAAAAATCAAGGCAAAGCAGCTTTGGCTTTATAGATTCGCAGATTCCGTCAAGCTTTGTGCGTATTCTTGCGGCTGAGTCATGGTCAAGCTCGCCCTCAATGAACGCAGTCAGCACATTGTTTTCAAATTTTGTTTTGAGCATTTTAAACATCCTTTTTGCTGAAAATTCAGCTCGCTATTTTTGCCCGATTAAAGGCAAATAAAAACTCCATAACTATATAATAATATCTATGGAGTAAAAATTTTGTTTTATTGTGTTGCAGAAAAAATTATTTCTTAGCAAGTGAAGTAAGGTAATTAAAAAAATCTTCAAAACTTCCGTTTTTGTATGATGAATAATCCTTATCATTACGGTTTATAATGCAGTCGGTAATTAAAAATGTGTCAAAACCAAGTTCGGCGGAGCACAAATCTTCGTCAACATCATTGCCGACCATAAGGCTTTCTTTTGGAGAAATGGCGCATTTTTCGCATAAATCTTTAAAATACAGAAGATTTGGTTTACAGCTTGACGAGTTGTCATAAACGGTAATATATTCAAAATCTTCGGGATTAAGTCCTGCCCATTCAAGTCTTTTATATGTAGCCGGCTTAGGGAAAATCGGATTTGTTGCGGCAATTACTTTGTATCCCTTTTCTTTTGCAAAATCAACACATTTTTTTGCATAAGGATTAACGAAGGTTGCGGTCTTTGCGGCGACAAATTCATTATTATAATAATCGGTAAACATATCTTCGTATTTAATAAGGTCAACACCGCTTACTTTTGCGGCGGCTTTCCAAAACACATCTCTGTTAAGTGCGGAACCGTCGTTTTTAGCCATTGCGCCAAGCCCTGCCATAATAGAATCGGTAAGCGCTTTCGGTTCGATTTTAAGTACAGGTATCATTTTTTCGCAGAGTGAACCGAAATAATATTTAACAAATTCGTGAACATCCATAGGTAAAAGTGTGCCGTCAACATCAAATAAAATATTTTTGTACATAGTCATACCTCCACAATAATTATACATTTTTTGTCAAATGATTGCAAGATTAAAAAAATTGTGTATAATAAAATTAGATTTTTAACTTATAAAAACGGAGGTAACAGTATGAAAATTGTATTGACGGACGCACAAACTGTTGTGGATAATCTTGTACCTGCCGACCGACTTTCACAGTTCGGCGAAGTGGTGCAGTACGGACTTCTCACATATGATGAGGTCGCAGAAAAGATTGCGGACGCAGATATGGTTATCTGCAACAAAACCCGACTTGACGAGGGTTCATTAAAACTTGCAAAGAATTTAAAATATATCGGACTTTTTGCCACAGGATACAATAACATTGATATAGAATATTGCAGAAAGCACGGTATTACAGTCTGCAATGCGGGTTCGTATTCCACAAATGCCGTTGCACAGCATACTTTTGCATTAATTTTGGAGCATTACAGCAAGGTGCGTGAATATGCAAAATTTGTTGCCGACGGTCAATGGAAAAGGAGCAAGACTTTTTCGCCGTTTGTATATCCGCTAAACGAGCTGGCAGGAAAAACAATAGGTATTGTAGGATTTGGAAGTATCGGAAGTGCGGTTGCAAAAATTGCGCAGGCATTTGAAATGAAAGTCCTTGCGTATAATCGTTCCGAAAAACAGGCTGACGGAGTGGAGTTTGTAAGTTTTGACGAGTTGCTTGAAAGGAGCGACATTGTAACGGTTCATTGCCCGCTTAACAGCGATTCGGATAAAATGTTTGGCAAAGAGCAGTTTGCAAAAATGAAAAACAATGCATTGTTTGTGAATACCGCAAGGGGTGGAGTAATGGCAGAGAACGACCTTTACGATGCGTTGCAGAACGATATTATCGGCGGAGCGGCAGTAGATACCTTGGTTGTTGAGCCGATGGAGGAGGACTGTATTTTAATGCAGGCAAAGAATTGCATTATAACTCCTCACATCGCATGGGCGCCCGTTGAAACAAGAGAAAGATTGATGAATATTGTTGCAGACAATATCGGTTCATTTATAAACGGCACTCCTAAGAATGTTGTAAGTTGAGGTAATTATGGACGAAAGGCTTAAAAAGCAATTTGACTTTATAAAGGAAATTGACAAGGAAAAATTCATACAGCGTCAGACATTGCTTACAGGCGGAGAGCGCAAGGAAAACGATGCCGAGCACGCATGGCATATGGCGCTTATGACCGTGCTTTTGAGTGAGTATGCCAACGAAAAAATAGATGTTTTAAAAACGGTTACAATGCTTTTACTGCACGATATTGTGGAGATTGACGCAGGAGATACCTACTGCTATGACGAAGAGGGCAAGAAAACTCAACACGAAAGGGAACAGAAAGCGGCAGACAGAATTTTCGGACTTTTGCCCGACGACCAGTGCGAAAAGCTGAAAAATCTTTGGATTGAATTTGAAAATGCCGAAACAGCCGAGGCAAAATTTGCCCATACTATGGACAATGTTCAGCCCGTAATGCTGAATGACGCAACAGACGGTAAGATGTGGGCAGAGAGAAAAATAAAATTAAGCCAGGTGCTTGGCAGGCAAAAGAACACCCCAAAAGGTTCTGAAATCTTAGCGGAATATTCTTACAACAATTTTATAAAGCCGAATGTCGAAAAAGGCAGATTAATTGACGATACACAAAAAGATAGCTGAAAACCCCGTTCTTATCAGCGCTTTTATAATTGAATTTTGTCGCTTGTTGTGATATAATTATAAGCGAAAAACTAATAAAAGGGCGATAATCGTGGAGAAAAATGTTAAAAAAGAAGCGTGGCTACACTTTTGTGTAAGCTCAATCGGCGGATTTATGGGTGCGTACGCAATCATAAATCATTGCGACCTGCTTGCCTCATCGCAAACATCAAATATGATACACATTGTACATAATTTGTTTGAGCCGGAACATTCTTTATTAATTTATATGGTGCTTGCCGCTTTGGTGTATGCTTGCGGTAATGTGACATATGTGTTGCTCCACAAATTTACAAAACTTGATACAAAAATAATAAGTCTTGGTTTGACATCGGTTGCTTTTATACTTGTAAGCGTGCTTAATTTTGTAGAAAATTCGTACCTTGCAATGCTGCCGCTGTTTTTTGCCGCTCCTATTCAATGGAACGCTTACGCAGGCGATGCGGGATACGGCAGTTCAACAATTTTTTCGACCAATAATATAAGACAAACGGTAACATCGCTTACATCTTATCTTATTGACGGCGACATAAAGATGAAACGCAAAGCGCAGTTTTTCGGAATGACATTGCTTTTCTTCCATATAGGCGTTGCTCTTGCAAGCGTGGCTGAAATTTTTTGGGCAAGGGAGAGCATATGGTTAGGATTTTTACCGCTTGCAGTGTCAGTTGTGTGCTGTATGTGGTACAAAGAGGTAAAGGTATTTTCTTTCGTCAAAAAGTCGGAAGCCTTAGAATCTATTGTTGAGGAACAAGTTAATATTTAATTAATAATCTATAAAAAAGCCTTGCAGGATTTCGCCTGCAAGGCTTTTGTTGTGTGCAGATAAGCTTATGAATTTGCAATGAGTTGTTGTATATCTGTTACATCAAGCACATCTATTATGCCGTTCTGATTGTAGTCGGCAAGTAATTTTTGCTCATCGGAAAAATCTTTAGATTGAGAAATATACATTTGTAATTCCGTTACATCATTAACTGATATTTTTCCGTCTGAATTAATGTCGCCTAATATATTTTCATATTCGCAAATAAAACCATTTGAAATTCCTGAGGTTGAAGAATTTGTTGTGTCGTTCCATTGCCCTAAATAGTTTTCTGTATTGAAAACTGATAGATATCTTTCAATGTTACCAACGTTGTTAGGCTCTCCAACTGCCCAATTAGTATATATCATTTTTTCATTTGTTACCCATTGCCATTCGTTTATATTGTTAATATTTGTTGCACCAATATTATAATATGTAAGTTTTCCAGAACTTATAAGTTCATTAATTGTGTTTTGTTCGGATTGAGATGTAATTACTGCTAAGTGTCCACCTTTATTTTCACAAACTTTTTTTGCCGTTTCCCATGATACCGGAGTATCAAATAGCTCATATTTATGTCCGAAATTATATAAAGTTTTTACAGGCACAAAATTTCTAACATAAGTTGAAATCGTAATCGGTTTACATAAATGATAATCATGTATAGCATTGTATGTTTGCAAAACAGCGGTAAAAGTACCTTCTCCTAAGTTTATACTAGTTTGATTATTTTGTACATTCCATAAATTTATTGGTGCATCTTCTCCCGTAGCACTGTTACCGTTATAGATTTTTATATTGCATTTTGAAGCACCTTTGGCAGTTATCCATGAAAATGTAACAACCCCGTTGTTTTGTGAATAGTTTAATGTGGTGTCAGCAATATCGTTAAAATCTCTAAAATTAATTGCAAAAATTTCTGCATCTGAATTATCTTTAGTGCCACAAACCAAATTGACACCTTGATAGAAATTCCAAGCATTCATTTCCATTACACAATTTGAACATTTTGGCTTGAATTGATAACCGTTTTTACATTTGTAAATATACCATCTTTGTGCGTCAGTGTCATTACTACTATATACGCCAATATTTGCACCGTCTTGGGAACTTCCACCTGCTACATCAAGACATTTATCATTTTTGGCTGAAACTATTTTATAACTTCCATCATATTGCCTATAAAATTTCCAATATTGATTATCGAAGTTTGTATCGCTACAAATATCAACATTATCATTGCTTTCTACAGTAAGATGATTCCAAGAAGCAATATGAGTTATTGAAGCATAAAAATCTGTGCCAATATCAACATAATTGTCGGTTGGCTTGTCTACAGGGTTAGTGATGTCTGGGCTTGACAGTAAATATGAAAAGCCGTATTTGCCGAACATATTTGAATACTTATTAATAGTGTTGTCCCATTTAATACCGCAGCTTCTTACATACGAAGAGCCGCTGTAATTGCCGTTACCGTTGCAGTCAACAAATGTAATGGTATCGCCCGAAACATTTGTAACAAATACGGTATGACCGTTGCCGCTTGTATTTCCGTATTGCAGGATGTCGCCCTTTTTAACATTGCTAATACTGTAAACCCTTGACCAAGAGGATGGATACGAGCCAAATACATTGTAACCGACCAGTCGGGCAAAGCCGTAGCATTGACTGCCACCGTCAAAAGAGCCATACCAAGTACTGTAATTTGGGTATTGCGAACGCAAAGAATTAAGCTTGTTGTCAAACTCTGACTGCGTAATTGCACTCGCACTAATCGGCATAACCACAAAAATGCCAATCAGAATTACAGCAGATAAAAATACGGATAATGATTTTTTAATGCGTTTACTCATAAAAGTTCCTCCTTATATACTTTTTACAAGTATTATTATAACATAAAGGTATAATTTGTCAACAATTATGTAATAATATTATACTTAAAAAGTATAATTTAAGGGGAAGATTTATGAATAGGATTGCTATGCTGAGAAAAGAAAAGGGATTGAGCCAGATTTCTCTTTCTTTAAAGCTCAATGTTTCTCAAAAAATGATTAGTGCTTACGAAAACGGAAAAAGCGAGCCGAGCATTGCAACTCTTATGCAAATGGCAGACATTTTTAATACATCGGTTGATTACATTATCGGCTATACAAACATTCGTCAGCCGATAGATAAAACAGTGCAAATGTCTTTGAATGAGGACGAATGTGATTTGCTCGGCGGCTACAGAGAATTATCGGCAAAACAACAAAACATAGCTTTGGGAGTGATTTTAGGCTTGCTCAATTCCGAAAAAAATTAAGGTCATATCTGCTGTATTTGCAGATATGACCTGTTTTTTTAAATATGAAGAATTGTTGTTGCGATTCCAAAGTAAATTAAAAGTGATAAGGCGTCGCAAATTGTGGTGATGAGCGGTGATGCCATTACGGCAGGGTCAACACCGATTTTGTGTGCGACCATAGGCAAGAACGAACCTATGAGTTTTGCCATTATAATAGTTCCGATAAGTGTAAGCGAAACTACAAGTCCGATAAAAAGGGCATTTTCTTTGCCGTTTAAATCGAATATCATCAATTTTATAAAATTTGCGGCGGCAAGTGTGACACCGCAAAGGATAGATACTCTAAACTCTTTCCACAATACCTTGATTGCATTGCAGAATTTGATTTCACCAAGCGACAGAGCACGGATAACCGATACCGAAGCCTGCGAACCGGCGTTACCGCCTGTACCTGTAATCATCGGAATAAATGACGAAAGCACGATTACGCTCGCAAGCGCAGATTCAAAATGAGAAATGATAGCACTTGTAAATGTGGCTGAAAGCATAAGTACAAGCAGCCACGGAATACGCTTTTTGTAAATTCCGAAAACACTTGTTTTCATATAAGGCTTATCGGAAGGCATTACGGCAGCCATTTTTTCAATATCCTCGGTTGCCTCTTCCTGCAAGACATCAATAGCATCGTCGATTGTTACAATGCCGACAAGTCTGTTTTCGGTATCTACAACTGGGAGTGCAAGAAAATTATAGTTAGAAAACATCTGCGCTACTTTCTCCTGGTCGTCAAGAGTGTTTACACAAATTACATTTTCTTCCATTATCTCCGAAACAATAACATCATCGTCAGATAAAAGCAGATCCTTTACGCTTGTAATACCGATAAGTTTTGAGTTGTCATCCGTAACATAACAAATGTAGATAGTTTCTTTATCCACGCCTGTTCGTCTGATTCTTTTTATAGATTGCTCGGCTGTCATTTCGGGACGAAGTACAATGTACTCGGTTGTCATAATTGAGCCTGCACTGTCCTCGGGATATTTGAGCAGTTCGTTAACAGTTTTTCTTGTATCCTTGTCTGCTTGCTTTAAAATTCGCTTAACAACATTTGCGGGCATTTCCTCAACAAGGTCAACCACATCGTCAATAAAAAGCTCGTCAACAACTTCTTTAAGCTCTGTATCGCTGAATCCGTGAATCAAGAGCTTTTGAGTTTCGTCATCCATTTCCACAAATGTTTCGGCGGCAAGCTCTTTCGGCAAAATTCTGAAAAGCAGAGGAGTTTTTTCGTCCTGCAGCTCTTCAAATATAGTAGCAATATCGTATGGCTTAAGGGTGACAAGAATATCTCTTAGAGTGTTAAACTTTTTTTCTTCAAGCAGCACTCTGATAGTTTCGGTTATACCAACCTTAACTGTTTCCATCATCTTTCCTCCTTCAGCTGTTTAGGGAGTAAAGACGAGCACCATATTCAGTTTATATATTGAGCGACAAAAAATGAACGCAATAGCGGTCATTTCGTTTGTTGCAACTTCGCCCAGGTACTGCGCCTTTATTACCGTCTGCGTCCATTAATTTTTCACCCCAAATTCTTAAGATAATATTATCGGGATATAAACCCCATACATATTTATTTTAGTTTATTTTGTGTTTGTTGTCAATGAATTTTTGAATAAATATTATAGCTTTTTTGTTATTGACGATAGACCTTAAATGTTGACATTTGATGTGCGAAATAGTATAATTTATGTGATAAATATGTGAAAACACAAATGTTTGTCTAAATTTTGAAAGGAGGATAACAAATGATTTGTCCTAATTGTAACAAAGAAATTAAAGATGACAGTAAATTTTGCATTTTTTGTGGTGCAAATGTTCAATCACAGAGTAATGCCAGAAATGATGTACAAAACAATGTACAGAGTGTTCAGCCGCAGGTAAATACTCCGCAGTATAATCAACCGCAGCAGAGTGTTTCGGCACAATCGCAAAACCCACAGTTTCAGCCTAATAATTTTCAGCCTGCAGGTGTTAATCAGGGAGTTTTCGTTCAACCTGCAAAGCCTAAAAAGCCAAAAAATAAAAAGATGCTTATTGGTATTATCGGCGGTGCGTGTGCTTTGGTTGCTATCATAGTTGTAGCTGCTGTTCTTGTGGTAAATCACAAAACAAAAATTAACCTTAACGATTATATTAATATTGAATATGACGGCTACGATACATATGGCAGAGCGTCTATTGATTTTGATTCTGATAAATATTTTGAGGATTTGCAGAAAGCATCATCTTCATTTAAAAGGGTTTATATGTCAGAGGGTGCAAACAATTTATTGTCTTACTACTATGATATGATAAACAGCCTTGATTACAGCCTTGACAAAAACAGCGAGCTTTCAAACGGCGACACTGTTACTGTAAGTTTTGAATTTGATAATGAGGCAGCCGCAAAATTCAAAATCGAATATGTAGGCGAACCGACAGAATACACGGTTGAGGGACTTAAAGAGGTTAAAAAAATAGACCCATTTGATGGCATTAGAGTTGACTTTACAGGTACTTCACCTAATATAAGCGCTGAGGTTGTTAAAACAAAAACTGACGATGTTTACTCAAATATCTATTTCGATTTAAGCAAGAGCTACGGTATAAAAGTAGGCGATACAGTTACTGTTACTGTATCTAATAACCCGGAATATTTTGTTGAAGACTACGGTTACGCATTTACAGCTACATCTAAAGATTATACCTGCTCTGATGTAGACAAATATATTGATAAGGCAGCTGATATTTCAGACGATACTATGTCTACTATGAAAAAGCAGACAGAAGATGTTATTAATTCATATTTTGCAAGCGACAGCAAATATATAGGTGTGTCGGATCTTAAATTTGAGGGCACATATTTCCTTACAGAAAAAGTTGATAATTCATGGAGCTTTAACGGTACAAATCAGGTTTATGTTATTTACAGCGGCAAGGTGAAGAGCAACGAGGAGAAAAAGCAGTTTGATGAAACTACTGTTTATTTCCCTGTAAGATACGCTGACATTATAGAGTACGCTGACGGAACTCAGTATGTAGATACAAAGTATGCGTCAATTGAGGGTGAAACAACACTCAAGTATTCTTACTTTACTTCTGTAAAGGGTTACACAGATAAGTCGGCTATGTATAATGATTTGGTAGTTGCACAGAAGGCTGATTATACCGAGGAAATCACCGATGGACTTAAGTAATTGAGAAAAAATATAAAACGAGGCTTACCGCAAGCCTCGTTTTTAATGCAAAACAACAAATATTGCATAGCTTATTGATTTTTTGTGAATTTTAGTTATAATAGAATGAGTGTTACAATATATTATTACGGAGGTTATTATGAACGGTTTGGTTAAAAAATATTTACCCTATGGTGTGGTAATTCTTTTGATTTATATGCTCGTGCCGATTATCTTTATTTCAAAATCTTTGCAGGGATTTTCGACAGTGGCATATTATTTTATTTTCCCGGCAACTGCAATAGTGTGCGCTGCAATGTATTGTTCAAAGTACGGAATGGACTTTTTGTTTACACTTATAGCTCCTGTCGTATTCATTCCGAGTATGCTTATTTATAACGGCGGTTTCCACCTTACAAACATAATTCTTTTGGTTGCTTACCTTATTTCGGGTATTTTCGGCTTGTTTGTCGGCGATATTGCTTTTGGCGATAAGCGTAAAAAAGCAGAGGCAGAGGCAGAGGCGGAAGCAGAGGAAAGATTGCTTGCGGCTAAGCGCAGAAACGAAGAATTTGTAAATGAAAAGGCTGCCGAGGCAGAAGCACCGAAAGCTGTAGAAACAACATACGATTTAAATGATGATGACGATGATTTTGATTACAGTAAATACGCTTCCACCGATAAGGTAACCGATGAAAGCGAAATCGATGATATATTAAATGAATTTGGTTCTTCAAAAAATAATTAAATGCAATAGAGATTAGTATCCCATGCAGGAATGTACGGATGATGCCGCAAATATATTTTGTATTCAGGATTTATTCCCGAAATCAAAAGCGGCAGTCTGAAAATATCTTCAAATCTGTGATACGCTGAAAAGTTGAGCTTTGGCTTAAACATTTTCAGCGTATTTTTCATGCCCAAAATTGTTTCAAAGTCAGCGCCCTCAACATCTGCTTTTACATATGTTGCCGCCCGCCCACACAAAATTGTATCAACGGCGGCAACGGGAGTTTTTGTGTTGCTTTCGTTTACTATGGCACTGTTACGGCCTGCCTTGTTGTTAAAACAAAGAGTGGTGTTGTGACTGTACGCACCGATCTGCCAGAGTTCAAGATTTTTCATTTCCGAGCAATGCGCCTGTAATTTACTGTAGTTTTTGGCATTAGGTTCAAGTGCGGTAATAAATTTGTATTTGCCGTTTGTGTAATGCAAAAATTCGTCTACAGTATCTCCGTTGTATGCACCGAGGTCAACATAGGTTTCGCTTTCACCGAGCGACAGGAGAGAGAAAGCCTCGTCTTTATCGGTTGTAATTCCGTCAAGCAGAGAGAGTTCTCCTGTTTTGTAAAATTCAAGAATATTGTCAAAAACTTTTACTGATAAATCATCTGCAAGCAAATTTCGGGCACTTGTTATGCTTTCTTTATTTTTTTTCGCAAATTCTTCGTCAAAAAGAATATCGCCGAATGCAGGAACACTCGGAACAACGACATTATGCTTTTTGGCAATTTCAAAAATATTTTGCATAACATCGGGCAGTTGAGTGGCAAAGCAAAGTGCAATTATAAAATCTGAATACTCATTTTCAAAGTCACTTAGTTTTTTTACCGTGAATTCGTGAAAACTCTGACCTCTTACAAAATCATCGCTTGCCATAACTCCGCTTGCGGTTATTCCGTATTTTTTAAAAGCGGACAGAACTTTGTCTGCGCCGTCACCCATTCCGTAAAGAATAATCGGTAAATCGGAATTTTTAAGATAATTCCATATATAATCTTTATTGATTTCCATTGTTTCACCTACAACAAAGCCACCGCAAAAAAACGGTGGCTGAATTTTTGTAATTAATAATGAGCAATTATACATTGAATCTGAAAAGAACTACATCTCCGTCTTTCATAACATATTCTTTGCCCTCGCTGCGAACAAGACCTTTTTCTTTTGCTGCCGACATACTTCCGCAAGCAATGAGGTCGTCATAAGCAATTACTTCGGCACGAATAAATCCACGCTCAAAGTCGGTGTGAATCTTACCTGCCGCCTGCGGAGCTTTTGTACCTTTTTTGATTGTCCAGGCTCTTACCTCCTGTTTGCCGGCTGTAAGGTAAGAAATAAGACCGAGAAGTGAGTAGCACTCGCTGATAAGCCTGTCAAGACCGCTCTGTTCAAGTCCCATATCGGAAAGGAAAAGTTCTTTTTCTTCTTTATCCATCTCTACGATTTCAGCCTCAATTTCAGCGCAGATAGGGAGAACGCCTGCTTTTTCTTCGGCGGCAATTTTCTGAACAGCCTTGTAACCCTCGTTAGAATCAAGACCGTTTGAAAAATCATCTTCGCTCATATTTGCGGCATAAATTACAGGCTTGGTTGTGAGCAATGCAACATCAGAAAGCAAAAGAGCCTCGTCTTCGTTACACTCAACACTTCTTGCGGGTTTGCCTGCCTCGAGTGTCTCAAGCACACGCTTGTAGAAATCAATATCTTTCTGATATTTTTTGTCGCCCTTAAGCATTTTCTGCGTTCTGTCGATTTTACGCTCAAGCATTTCTACATCCGATAAAATAAGCTCAAGGTTGATTGTTTCAATATCTCTTGCAGGGTCAATAGAACCCTCAACATGAATGATGTCATCGTTTTCAAAACAACGAACAACATGAACGATAGCGTCACACTCACGAATATTTGAAAGGAACTTGTTGCCAAGGCCCTCACCCTTTGACGCACCTTTTACAAGACCTGCAATATCAACAAATTCGATTGATGCGGGGGTATATTTGTCCGGGTCATACATTTCCGCAAGCTTGTCAAGACGCTTGTCCGGAACAGCTACAACGCCTACATTCGGCTCGATTGTACAGAACGGATAGTTTGCACTTTGAGCACCTGCATTTGTGATTGCGTTAAAAAGTGTGCTTTTACCAACATTAGGTAAACCTACAATGCCTAATTTCATTATCTTTTACTCCTCAAAATTGATTGGCATACTTGCCTAATCAATATTTTTATTGTATCATAATAATAAGTATATCACAATTTTTCGTGATAGACAACAGGGAAAGGTGATTATTATGGAAGAAAAAACTCTCACTAAAACAATAAAAGTAGAAGAAGATCAGCTTGCGGTGTCTATGGGCAGCGGCGGACTTGCCGTACTTGCTACTCCAGCAGTGGTTGCTCTTATGGAAAATGCGGCTTTTGAACTGTGCGAAGAAATTTTAAATAATGACGAACTTACAACAGTTGGTACAGCAATTTCTATAGAACACACAAGTCCTACTCCTCTCGGCGCAGAGATTTCCGCTACAGCCGTATTAAAAGAAAATGACGGCAGATTCTTTAATTTTGAGGTAAGCGCAAGTGACGCAAAAGGAATTATTGCAAAGGGAACTCACACAAGAGTGAGCGTAAAGGCTGAAAAATTCCAGAAAAAGGCGGATGAAAAGTTTAATGGTTAAGCACGATTACATACTTTTTGACCTTGACGGCACTATCAGTAAAAGTGCCGACGGTATAAAATATTCTCTCGAAAATGCAATAAAACAAATGGGAAAACCCGTGCCCGATCTTAGCGATTACACATTGTATATAGGTCCGCCGTTAATTGATACATTTTTGAATATCTGCCACTTTTCTCAAGAGGAAAGTCTGCGTGGCGTAGAAGTTTACAGAGATATTTATAATACAAAAGGTAAATTTGTAAACAAAGCTTATGACGGAATTGAAGAACTGCTTAAAAAAATCAAAGCTGACGGAAAGAAGATTGCGGTTTGTTCGTCTAAATATGAATTGTTTGCCAAAGAGATTATTGAAATTCTCGGACTTTCACAGTATTTTGATGCAGTGTGCGGTTCTACGCTTGATGGTAGCCGAAAAGATAAAAAAGATTTGATTCCGTATGCACTTAATTCTCTCGGTACAAGTCTTGAAAAAGACAGGGAAAACGCTGTGATTATCGGCGATACCTACTTTGATACCAAAGGCGCTGTTCAGACGGGGATTGATTTTGTCGGCGCAAGCTACGGCTACGGCGATATTGAACAGATGAAGAAAGAGGGCGGAAAAGTTTTTGCCGACACTCCTCTTGAAATTTATAATCTTATTTAATGCAATTTGCGCACACAGCTTTCATATACATATAAAGTATATGGAGGTTTTGAAATGTTTGTTTTACGATTTAAAAAGAAACGATTTATTGTAGCATTAATTGTTGTTTTGGCAGTGATTACCGTATTTATAATTCTTATAAACGCAGATTTCACACATGTGGAAGATTATGCGGAATTTAATTCTGAAAACTATTCGCTAAAGGCTGACAGCAGTGATGACAGAATAAAATTTTTTCAACAGTTGGGAATAAATGCGGTTGACGAATCGGTTGACGAGGTAATTATTCCGCAGGATTTTAACAGCGTATATGAAAAGTACAACGAAATTCAGAAAAAATCCGTATTTGATTTGAGCAATTATGCGGGTAAGCCCGCAAAACGCTATACATACAGTATTGATGACGGAAAAAAGGCTGTTATACTCGTTTATAAAAACCGAATTATCGGCGGTCACATAACAAGCGGCGTATACGGAGAAGATTATCTGCCTTTGTTTTAGGCAGAAAGGAAGGTAAAATGGACAGACTTGATAAAATTTTGGTTTCTCAAAATGTCGGCAGTCGCAAAGAAGTACAAAAACTTATAAAAGACGGTGCAGTATGCGTAAACGGAGAATGTATCAAACAGCCGCAACACAAAGTAGATGCTGTGGCTGATGACATTACCGTCGGCGGACAACCTCTTTTGTACAGCAAATATGTTTATATAATGATGAACAAACCTGCCGGAGTTCTATCCGCAAGCAACGATAAAAGAGCGGAAACCGTAATAGACCTTTTGCCTGAGGAGTTTCAGCGCCCCGGCTTATTCCCGGCAGGCAGATTGGACAAGGATACCGAGGGACTTCTTATTATTACAAATGACGGGGAATTTGCGCACAATATGCTTTCGCCGAAAAAACATGTCGTGAAAAAGTACATAGCACAGCTTGACGGTGAAATTACCGAAGAAATGATAAGTGATTTTGAAAACGGTATTGTATTTGCCGACGGAACACGCTGTATGCCGGCAAAACTTGAAATTTCCGGCGAAAATCCGGATAAAACGACCGCAATTGTAACGATTTGCGAGGGTAAATTCCACCAGGTAAAGAAAATGTTTGCGGTATGTGGAAAAAATGTTGTGCACCTTAAACGAATATCAATCGGCGATTTGTATTTGGATAGCAATTTGCATATAGGAGAGACCAAAATGTTATCGGAATTAGACAAAATGTCAATCTTTATGGGCAATATGCACTAAAATCAGGCAGTATTTTTTAACTAGTCGCTGAATTAAATAAAATAATGACTAAAATTTTAGTCAAAATCAGTATAGTAAAAAAACAGCAAAAGTGATATATTATTAACTGTAATAAAGCAAAACAGTATTTTCTTTGATATAGATTTTCGGATTTTTGCTTCATCGGATTATTGGAGGTTTATAAAAATGGCAAATGTATCTTTAAGACACATCTATAAAATCTATGACGGTGGCGTTACAGCCGTAACAGATTTTAACCTTGAAATTGCAGACAAGGAATTTATTATTCTCGTTGGACCGTCAGGTTGCGGTAAGTCAACTACACTTCGTATGATCGCAGGTCTTGAGGATATCTCAAAGGGTGAACTTTACATCGGCGATATGCTCGCTAACGATGTTGCACCTAAGGACAGAGATATTGCAATGGTATTCCAGAACTATGCTCTTTATCCGCATATGACTGTATATGATAATATGGCTTTCGGTCTTAAGCTCCGTAAAACTCCTAAGGACGAGATTAAGAGAAGAGTAGAAGAGGCAGCTCGTATCCTCGGTATTGAGCAGTATCTCGACAGAAAGCCAAAGGCTCTTTCAGGTGGTCAGAGACAGCGTGTTGCTCTTGGCCGTGCTATCGTTCGTGACCCTAAGGTATTCTTACTTGACGAGCCGCTTTCTAACCTTGACGCTAAGCTCCGTGCTCAGATGAGAACAGAGATTTCTAAGCTTTACCAGAGACTCGGTACAACATTCATCTATGTAACTCATGACCAGACAGAGGCTATGACAATGGGTACAAGAATTGTTGTTATGAAGGACGGCTTCATTCAGCAGGTTGATACTCCACAGCATCTCTATGACAAGCCATGCAATATGTTCGTAGCAGGCTTTATCGGTTCACCGCAGATGAACTTTATCGACGCTACACTTAAGAAGGTTGGTTCAGAGTATGCACTTTGCTTTGACAAGTATCAGATTATCGTTCCTTCAGAGAAAACTAAGGGCGGCGTGCTTGATCCATATGTAGGCAAGGAAGTAGTATTCGGTATTCGTCCTGAGCATGTTCACGATGAGCCTGAGTTCCTCGCTAAGTGCGCAAGCGACAACGGCGTTGTTGATTGTAATGTTGATGTTACAGAGCTTATGGGTGCTGAGATTTACCTTTATGTAAATATCGGCGGTATCCCTTTAACTGCAAGAGTTGAGCCTACTTCAACCGCTAAGCCGGGTGACAGCATTAAGGCTGCATTTGAGCTTGATAAGATCCACATCTTTGATAAAGAAACAGAGCGTACAATTATTAACTGATTTTAATATGTACTTATTTAAGGCGGAGCGCATTGTGCTCCGCCTTAGTTTGCTTTTAGAGTTCTTGTTCTTTATCAAAATTGAGATAAATTATGGTTTAGCGGAGTGTCGGTCGGGCATTGAAATTCAGCTAACGCTAAATTATCCTCCCAAAAGCAAAAAAGTTTACTCAATTTTTTCAAAAATTGCGGGTTTGGGCAGTGCCCATAAAAATCTTCCGATATAACAAATTATTATGCACTGACAGCCTGCTGTCAGTGTGCGTAAAACAGAATTTGGAAAAACAGGCGGTAGCCGTTGTAAACGGAAATGCCAAAAATATAGGCAACGCATTGCGTTGCCTATGAAGATTAAGTATGTTTTCTTTTATTGCTCTCGCATTGACTTTCGCCTATTCGTTCAAGCCGCCAAACAGCAAGCTGTTCGGCTATCGTCAGATTGTGTAAGCGGAAAGTATTTGTGGGCTTTGCCCACACCCACAACCTTTGAAAAGGTTGATCAAACTTTTATAATTGATTGGCAAATCAATTTGCTAAACCACAATTCACCCCAACTATTGAAAAATAACCGTCTTTTTGGGATAACAGTCAAAAAGGCGGCACTAAGTGCCGCCTCAACAATTACGATATAAAAAATTATTTGCTCATACCGAAACGCTTCTTGAATCTGTCAACGCGTCCGCCGGTATCAACCAATTTCTGCTTTCCTGTGAAGAATGGGTGGCATTTTGAACAAACTTCAACACGAATGTCCTTCTTTGTTGAACCTGTTTCAATAACATTACCGCAAGCACATGTAATTGTTGTCTGCTGATAATCTGGATGGATGTTCTCTTTCATTTTCCTCACCTGCCTGACTCTGCATAATAACAGATAGATTATACAACAAAAATAAGCAAAATGCAAGTGTTTTTCAAAACTTTTTTCAAAATTTCGCAATATTTTTTATTTTCCTTACTTTTGTAGTTTTTAAATAATATTTACAAATCAAATAATTCTTATTACAAGTTATTTAATTTCTTTTGTAGAAATTTCTTTCTGTGCCATTGCAATAAAGTCCTCAAGTTTCATTGCGCCGAGGTCGCCCTCTTTTCTGTGACGAACAGAAACAGTATTAGCCTCTACATCCTTGTCGCCGATAATGAACATATAAGGAACTTTCTCAAGCTGTGCCTCACGAATCTTATATCCGATTTTCTCACTTCTTGAGTCAACCTCAACACGCATACCGCAAGCGTCAAGAGCCTTTTTGATTTCGTAAACATAGTCAAGGTGTCTGTCTGCAACAGGAAGGAGTTTAACCTGAACAGGAGCAAGCCACATCGGGAATGCACCGGCATATTTCTCAATAAGAAGTGCAAGCGTTCTCTCGTAACAACCGATTGAAGTTCTGTGAATAATATAAGGGTTTTTCTTTGAGCCGTCCTTATCTACATACTCCATACCGAATTTTTCTGCAAGCATCTGGTCAATCTGAATTGTAATAAGTGTATCTTCCTTGCCGTAAACATTCTTAATCTGAATATCAAGTTTAGGACCATAGAAAGCAGCCTCACCTACGCCGATAGCATAAGGAATTTCAAGGTGGTCAAGGATTTTCTGCATAATGCCCTGTGCTTCGTCCCACTGCTCGGCAGTACCGATATACTTATCTCTGTCCTTAGGATCCCACTGTGAGAATCTGTAAGATACATCTTCATAAAGACCGAGTGTTTTAAGCATATAAATAGCAAGCTCAAGACAGTTTCTGAACTCGTCCTCAAGCTGTTCAGGCAAGCACATAAGATGACCTTCGGAAATTGTGAACTGACGAACTCTGATAAGTCCGTGCATCTCGCCGCTTGCTTCATTTCTGAAAAGTGTTGAAGTTTCATTGTAACGGAGCGGAAGATCTCTGTATGAACGCTGACGATTAAGATAAGCCTGATACTGGAACGGGCAAGTCATAGGACGAAGTGCAAATACTTCATCATCTTTTTCAGGATCACCGAGTACAAACATACCGTCCATATAGTGGTCCCAGTGACCGCTGATTTTGTAAAGGTCGCTCTTAGCCATAAAAGGTGTTTTTGTAAGTAACCAGCCACGACGCTGTTCCTCGTCTTCTACAAATCTCTGTAAAAGCTGAACGATTCTTGCGCCCTTTGGAAGAAGGATAGGAAGACCCTGACCGATTACATCTGATGTTGTGAAAAGCTCAAGTTCTCTGCCGAGTTTGTTATGGTCACGGCTTCTTGCCTCTGCAAGCATTGTGAGGTGTTCCTCAAGCATAGATGCTTTAGGGAACGCTACACCGTAAACTCTGCAAAGCTGATGGTTGTTAGCGTCGCCTCTCCAGTATGCGCCTGTGCAGTTTGTAAGTTCAACAGCCTTAATAGGTGCAACGCTCATAAGGTGAGGACCTGCGCAAAGGTCTGTAAAATCACCCTGCTTATAAAAGCTGATGTGTTCGCCGTTATCGGAATGTTCCTTAGCAAGTTCAACCTTGTAAGGCTCGTTCATCTCTTCAAGCATTTTTACCGCCTCGTCGGGAGCAAGCTCAAAACGCTCAATCTCAATACCCGACTTAACGATTTTCTTCATCTCTGCCTTGATTTTCTCAAGGTCTTCGGATGTAAACGGCTTTTCAACTTCAAAATCATAGTAAAAACCGTTGTCAACGGCAGGACCGATAGCGCACTTGGCACTTGGATAGAGGCGCTTAACAGCCTGTGCAAGAATGTGTGATGCAGTATGCCAGAACGCTTTTTTACCGTCAGGCTCATCGAAAGTAAGAAGATCTACTCTGCAATCCTTTGTAATAGGTGTACGCAGGTCGACAACATTGCCGTCAACTCTTGCACAGCATACAGACTTATAAAGTCCCATACCGATAGATTTTGCAATTTCAGCAGGAGTTACTCCGCTTTCAAACTCCTTGACTGTACCGCCCTTTAATTCAACATTAATCATATTCATTCTCCTTAATCATAAGAAATAAAAAGCCCGATATTCCAAAAGGAATATCGGGACGAATATACTTCGTGGTTCCACCCAACTTTGGCATAATAACTATGCCCTCTTTACAACCTTAACGCAGTCATACGCCGCACCATTTCCTGTGCAGACTCAAAGGTGGTAGCTTAAAATTACTTATGCGAAAAATCACAGCAAACATTTTCGCTCTCTGAAAAAGTAGGTTTTTAAACCGTGTCCTTATCGAAGTTCTTTATTTTACTTAATATTAACACCGCCGAATTGAAATGTCAAGCATTAATTTTCAAAACTTATTTCTTGTCGTTAAGTTCCTGCTGCTGTTCGTCAAGCTCTGCAAGCAACTTGTCAATCTCGCCCATAAGTTTTTCTTCTTTCTTCTGTCGTCTTGTTTCCAAAATACTATGTGACGAATCATCATCGTCATCATCAGCACCTACGCCAAAGAAAAATCCGCCTGTAATATCGTCTTCCGAATTTTTATCGCCGATAACTTTAGGAGCGGAAATATTCGGAACATCGTCGTCAGCCTCATAACCCATAATAAAATCATCGGTATCTGCAGTAGCGTTTTGAGCATAATCCTCGTCTTTTTTCTCTTCATCCGAGAAAACAAGTTCATCGCTCTTGCCGCTGTTATCGGCTGTATCGTCATCATCTGTAAAAGCATCTACAATCTGCACATCATCTTTCTTAAGTGCGCCTCTTGTAAGCTCAATAATATAGAAAAGCTGATACAAAGCGAAAGAAATAAACATTACGCCTGCAATAAGAGCCATACCGTCTGCATTGTCAATAATAACTCGTGCTATAAGGAACGCACCGTACGAAAGTCCGAAAGCGACTGACGGCAAGCCATAGATAAATGTTGCTTTAACAGGGTTTCTTCCGGGAATTTTTGAAATTACCATTGCCTGTGGGAACAAACTTAAGGTAAGGAAAATAAAGCAGAACAAAAGCGACATATCTGATGCCGATACTGAAAGCTTTGTTGCCTCAAGAAAACACGAAATCAATTCCGAAACTGCCCAGAGTGTCGGGAAAATATACAGAAAAGCAATATTAGACACCGGAGCAAAACCCGTAAAATGAGTTCTTGCCATAAAAACAAGTCCGATAGCGGCAAGCATTGCAAGGAATGCGCAAATAATGGACATCAGCAAATACTCGCTGTCTTTTCTTGTCAAAATGGTCATTACGGAATATGCAAGCGCAAATGCGGCGGAAAGCACCGCAAAAACACCCGCGGGCACATTTCGTTTTGACTCATAAACCGGTGCGGTTTTTTTGTCCAAAATATTAAAAAATATGCACAACACAAAAAGAACAAGTGCAACTCCAACTGCTAAATAAGAAAACAACAATGCGTTCATTCCGCTTATCGTTCCTGTATCGTCATTACCGAATACACTTAAAAGTCTAAGCGCAACCATGGCAAGAACGGCAGGGATAAATGGAATCCATGATAATTTAATCTTCATACTTATCTCCGTTTCTTCAAACAATATAACGGTTATTTTAGCCGAATTTTTTACATATATTATTTTAAGCCAATTATACGCTTATGTCAAGAATTATTAAAGTAAAAATTCACTTTTGCAAAGTTATACGAAAAGAGAGGAATTTATGAGAACAAAAGTTATATTTATAATAATATTTTTGCTTACAATGGCTTTTTTGCCCATAATAATCTCTAAGTGCTCGTCGCCTCAAACCGCTGTCACTTCAAATTCGACTGCGGATAAAGCAACAGAACCCGTTACCGCAAACGAGCCGTCAAAAAGCGAAACCATAGTTGAAACTACAACAGAATCTGTCGCAAAAGAAAATTCCGAATCAGAAAAATCGCCGCTCACCGAATCTGACCTTTGCGGTATGGTAGCGGCAAAATACAATGAAAATTACTGCGAAGAAACCTTAAAAGCATTGACAATAATTCTTTATACGAATTATATTGTATCTCCCGACAGTTACGATTTGTCGGATATTGACATATGTTTACCCGAAAGCAAAGCAGAAAATTCCGTTAAAGAAAATTACAATAAAATCAAATCCGCCGTATCTTCCGTATATAAAAAAGCGCTCTGCGCAGACGGCAAAGCGTTTTATATACCTTTTTGCGATTTTACCAACGGCAAAACTTCAACGAACAGCGAATATCCGTACCTTACCGCTGTTGCCTCCCCTTGGGACAGCTATGCAAATGCCGATGACGGGGAATATTACGGTGTAAGCCTTAACGGAATAAATTATCTTTGTAATGACGGATACAGCTACGAAGAGGCTTTGCAATGGTATCTGCCGAATTTTAAAATTCAGATTCTTTAGTTGAAGCAAATTATAGTTTAGCTGATTGCTTTATCAAGCAATTATAAAAGTTTGGTCGACCTTTTCAAAG
>ENA-OPSJ01000511-OPSJ01000511.1-human-gut-metagenome-genome-assembly--contig:-NODE-511-length-34682-cov-3.764115_pt1 | contig 34682 bp, 30 predicted proteins | sample MGYA00241801_ERZ501893 | MGnify/ENA primary metagenome ERZ501893 (study PRJEB25962, sample SAMEA2042219) | human gut metagenome | biome: human gut; feature: human-associated habitat; material: faeces...
TCTTGCTTTTTGGCAAGATCGCAGCCTTTTTTCTTGGGGACTTTTTTTACAGCCCATTTTACGTCATATCAGAACTCCACAACCTGATTAATTTCCGCCATAAGCACCTCGGTGAGCCTGAGGGCTGCTATGATCTTCTTGTAATGCTCAATGTCCTCAGTGGATAGCATAGTCTTCTTGCGGTCTTTGAGCCACTTCTGCAACGGCTGATAACCGCCGATGTACTGTTCCCACTGTGCCTGCGGTACATTGTCGAAATACTGTGTCTTGCTGATGTACACCCTGCCGTTTTTGTATTCGGGCTTGACGACCTCGTTTGTGCCGTCACCGATAATGCTGTACGATTCGGTATCGAACTCGGTCTGCATCAGGTGGCATTTTCTCAGCTTGCCGCCAATCTCGACCAGTTTCCAAAATGTTTCCTGATCTGTCGGGTACGGCACACGGGGAAAGTCAATTTTCAGGAACTCCTTGTATTTTTCACGGTATTTTGGAGAGTAGAGAACAGCATAGATATAATCGAAAAGCTGTAACGCCATTTCATCATTGTATTTAATTCCAATAGAAGCCAATAGTTTTGTGGCAACATCATCTTTTATATTAACTGTTCTTGTTCCATATTCCTCGTTATATTGATATAAAGGAAATACATATGTTGAATCTTTGGCCGCATCTAAAATATGGAAATCGGTTAATCCTGTTGAAATGAACATATATCCCAAACTTAATTGCCTATTGATTTTGGATACAATTATTGAGAGGTTATCACTATTTAGTAGATGTTTCATAACATTCTTTCTGGGTCTCTCAATTATATCAGTATCATAATATATAACTTTATAATCAAAAGGGCGATAAGCATATTTTGATAACAATTCTTTTTTGGGTTCGATTTCATAATAATTCTTTACATTGTTTTCAACAGTATCATATGTTTCCCCAATAAGAATCTTATCATTTGAAGTTACTATTCCTACTGAATTTAGTGAAATAAGAGTGTTTATAGGAAGTAATGTATCAAATTCATTTTGTAGAGATAAATCAGTTGGAACAAAGAAATATTGAGGATCAACTGGCGTTATACTCGAATACATTTCTTTATGAAAGAGATTATTATTCAGCATTTTATATTTGTCATCTCTTGTTCCATATAAATCAGCATAATAAATTGACTTGTTATCAGCTTTACTATTTTTTATTGCAATTATTATACACACACCTTGCTGTATATCAAAAACATTTTCGTCTTTGCTACCATCAGGACAAGTCTCTTTTCTTTTTACATTTCCATGCAAGTTTAAGATAAAAATACTATCATACATTTGCAATAAATTCCAACGCATTCCTCTGAATGTTGGATTATCAAGAAATCCGTGAGGACAAATATACGCTAAAATACCACTGCCATATTTTTCGATATATGTCTGAGCATAACGAATAAACTTAACATAATCGTCATTCAGCCACTTCGGATTACGCTCCTGTAGCTTAATTCTTCCACCAGGCTCTTTCTTGTAATCCTCCATCAAGTCCATTATCCACTTGCCTTTATTTGCACTTTCACCGGAGTAGGGCGGATTACCAATAATCACATTAATTCCGTTATTCTTTTTCGCCTGATTAGCCTCAATAGATTCAAACGCAAGCGGATCATTGTCAAACAGCGTCATCTGAAAATCGTCCTTGCCTGCTTCTTCTAACGAATTTGTCAGGAACACATTCAAACGGTGGTCGCCGCCAAAATTATATCCCGTATCTTTCAGCACCATAGCGAGCTTCATGTGCGCAACGGCATAGGGAGCCATCATCAGCTCAAAACCGTTTAGACGGGGCAGCAGGTGCTTTGGAACATACTCGTTCCATGCCTTTCTGATCTGCTCCTCGCTCTCACCCTTGTGCTTGGCTCTGAAATTATCATATATTTGCAGAATGGTCTGACGCAGGAATGTTCCTGTACCTGTTGCGGGATCGAGTATCTGAACCGCAGGCACTTCACGGCGCTCACGACGTTTCTTACCCTCAACCTCTACCATAACGTCTTTTGTTTCTTCCGATGCCAGACCGTCGATAAGCCCGAACTCCGTTTTCAGAATACTGTCAACCGCCCTGACAATGAAATTGACAACAGGCTGCGGTGTATAGTAAACGCCCCTCTGCACCTTCTGTGCCTTGTCATATGCGGTAAGGAATTCCTCATAGAAATGGATAACGGGGTCTTCACGGCCGCCGCCTGTCTGACGGTTGAAATCCTGCAAAATCAGGTCTGTGTTCGTGTGCGTGAGTATCTCCACAACATTCGCAACTTCCAGCTCGTCAAAGGTCAGGCGACGCTCAGAGCTTTCGCCCAGACATTCCTCCATCAGCCTTTTCAGGAAAGGGTTCGTGTTCGGAATGCAGGCGATTGCTTCTTTCACATTGAAGCTATCTTGCGTCTTGTCCATGCATCTTGCCGAGAACAAGCCGTAAACAACGGTCTGAGCGTACATATCCGCAAACTGCTGCTTGGTCATATCATGGATAAGATTGTCCTTGAAATCCTTGAACAGCTTATGCACATATCCGTCATGCGTTTCGACAGCATAAATGTCAAGTATACGGTCACGGATAGCCTGAGCCTCTGCCGCCAGCTTGACAGTAAGTGAAGCAGAGTCCCTTATGACCTGATGATATGCTGTCACAAACGCCGATGACCACTGTTCATACCATGCCTGTGTGTCTGTAACATCTTTCACCCATGATAAATGACTAATACGCTCCTCAAAAGTGCGTATCTGTGTGAAGTCCTCAACCGCAGGCGCACAGGAGATCATTTTTATCTGCGGAAGTCCTGCATCCTTATCCTCAAAATGTGCGATACCAATGGTGCGGTTATTATCCGTCCCCCAGAAGCAGAGGAAAAGAAGGTCTTTCTGCGACCATACAGCGTGTTCAGCGGCATTTCTTCTCTTTGGGATAAGTCCTGACAGTATCTTTCGCAGTGCCGACACTTCAAACTTGTTGCTGTCGAATTCTACGCAGAAGATGCCCCATTTCTGCTCATCGCAGAGTGGCTGTAACTGTCGTAATGATGAAATCTTAGCAAATGCCTCTTCTTTCAGTCCGATTTCCGATGCATCGAAATCGTATGTAATATCGTCGATCTCATCAAAATCATCAAGGTCAATGTTCCAATTCAGTTCCTCGGTAAAGTATATGATAAGATCGTCTATGCTCTTTATATTTCTGATATCCATATCTGTTACCCCTTATATCATCTGAAGCCATGTGACCAACTTGGCTTTTTTGCCCATAGGCGCTTGTATTGCTTTCAGATAATTCTTCTTGATATAGTTTTCAATTACTTTGCGTACCTCGGAGAACTGCTCCTCATTAGCGTTAAAGGCTCTGTTCTCGTCACGCTCACACTTAACGGCAGTCCATATCTCATGCAGATCTTCCGTGACCTGATTAGTTTCCGGATCAACCACATACCAGCGGTAAATACCGTCGCCGTCCGACCATGAGCCGTCAGCTCTCTTGGTAGGCAGTTCATAGCAGAAGAAGTACCCCTTTCGTGTTGAAGCCATTTTACCGCTGTACATCTTTCTTGGCAGTTCCTTGACCTGTTCAAGATAGCCGGGATTATCCGCCAACAACTGCTGATATGCAAGGGTAATTTCTTCCTCTGCGGAAGTACTGCCCTCATAATGTGAATTGAATTCTTTCAGTGCTTCGTATTCGTCATCAGGAGTGAGGAGCTTTTCTCCCTCAATGCCGAATGTCTTGGAAATACGGAGCGTTTTCTTTGATACGGTCTTATACAGTGACAAAAGGTCTTCCAATTCCTTTGGTGGCAGGAAGTTCCAATAGTAAGCATAATCACGGTCTGCTTTCAGTTCGGGGTGGTCTGCAAGCAGATGGGCTTCGGTATCAGCGTCACGACGGCGGTCGATACGACCTATCCTCTGCATAAGTCTTACGGGATTCCAGTGCAGCTCATAATTGATAAGGCACGATGCGTCCTGCAAGTTCAAGCCTTCTGCGAGTACATCGGTGGCTATGAGTATCCGTATCTCATCTGTTACCTCTGCCGATGAACAGCCGTTATAATACGGAGCGAAACGCTGTATCATTTCATGGCGGTCACCGGAAGTCTGACCATCTATCTCGTAAAGATCGGTAAAACCTGCCTTTTGCAGTTCACGGTAAATATACTGCGCTGTCGCCTTGTACTCCGTGAAAATTATAACTTTCTTATTCTGAATGCGTGTATCTTCGAGCAGGATATGCTTTAATTCCCGTATCTTATCATCGTTTTCGGGCTTGAATTCCATCATATCTTCGATGAACTTAGAAAGCGTGTCCATATCCATCATCGTATCAACAAGCAGAGCATTGATATTGAAGTCATTTACATCAAAGACTTCCTGCGTATTCCATACATAATCGGGCAGACTGTCCTCAATATCTTCGATAGAGGTCTGATTCAGAGCTGCATATTCCTCAGCATAACGAAGAATGCCCTCCTGCTTTGTTTGCAATCTATCAACAAGTCGCTTACTGCTCGCATCGATATCCTTGTAGTCGTTAAGGAATTTGTTCAGGCGGATATAGATTTTGATACAAGTCTCCTTAAATGCTTCGATAGAACTTTCAAAGCGTTTCAGCAACAGTATACGGATAAGATTTACTACTTGCTGCTGACGACCGGTTACCATCTCGTCCATTTTGGATTTGTCACCGATGAAATAATCATCGCTGTATGGGGAGTATATAGCAAGAGACAGGATCGTTATCGTTTTTCCGTTCTTGTCCTTGCGGTCAAAAGACTCCTTGAAGTCCTTTATCAGTCTGCCGTATGACTTTTCAAGAGAGTAGTTCGCAACTGTCGGCGGTTTCCTTTCGGAGAACAAAACGTTATTTCCTTGCTCAGTCAGCAGACTACGCTTAACGTAGGCACGACTGCGCTGTACAACAAGCTCCGTCACAAGTTTGTCTGCGCGGATAATATCGCCGGATATATCAAGGGAATCGCTGATAGCTGTACCTGAAACCTGATCGAGCTGTTTCTCCATCTTTTTGAAATGTCCTGCAAGGCTGTGTATGCCAAGAGGTGCAGCGGAGAAGTAATCTTCCTGCCTGTGCGTAAAAAGCTCGATAAGATGCTGTAGATCAAGGAAACTGTTATTGATCGGTGTGGCTGTCAGCATAAACATCTGCTTTTTACAGCCTGCCTGCATCATATCAAACAGTTTTCTGTATCTGTTGGAGGAACGGTTGCGGAAATGATGTGCTTCATCTATGATAATGATCTCTGCCTGCTGTGCGATCTGATTCATCAGATTTTGATTTCTATCAAGCAGAAGATCAGTATGGTTGATGATCTTAAACGGGTAGAAGCCCTCCAGTATCTCAGGGATAAGCCTTTTTATCGTCACTTCCCATACGGACATCCTTGCAGATGCAGGCACGATCAGTACAACATTCTTACGCTCTTTCTTTACAAAACGCTCTATCAGCATCATTCCGACAAAGGTCTTGCCCAAACCTACACCATCACAAAGAAAAGCACCTGAATAATGCTCGGCTATCTGTATCAGGCTATTGTAGCCGTCTTTCTGATACTGCGACAAGCCTTTATACACGACCGATTCGTTTTCTTCCCATTCCGATACTGTTTCCTCATGGCTCTTGAAATACTCATACATGGAGCGAAGATAAACATCATAAGGACTGAACTCACGGCAGTGCATCTCCATGACCTTCAACACAGCCTCGGTAATATCCGTGCCGTTCTGCCAATGCTCATCAAACCACTTCTGAAGCTGTTCAACTTCATCTTTTACCTGAACATTCAGCTCGATATTTTGCGTCAGTCCTGCCTTAGTAAAGTTACTTGAACCGACCAGGGCATACCCCGATGGAACATTCATAGCAGAAATGAACTGATCTCTGTATTCATCACGGAAATAGGTGATATATGCTTTAGCGTGAAATTTATTGCTGTCATATACACGGCACTTGATCTTGCCGGACTTCATAGCTTTTATGATAGCCGAAACGCCAATAAGGAATTCATTCTTTTCCTGTTCACGCTCCATACTGTTACGGAAACGCTCGATCATAGTCTGTGCTACTTCTTCTATGACATCTTTTGTGCGTTTTGTTACTTCATTGCCGAGAATAATGCGTATTTTATCGAGTTTCTGCCAATCTTCTCCTAAAGTGAGCAGACCACCGATTTCAAAGTAACCTGTTGCAATATCCATTTGCTTGGAAATAGAACACCATTCGGAAAGATAATTTTTTACAGAAGCCTTTTCGCTGCTGTTGTCAACTATATATAAAGTATCGTGTGCCATTGCAATCCCCCTAACTATTGCATAATTCAGGGATAACCGTTCATTCTGCCTGCATACCTGATAAATGCGGTGTTATACTATGTAAAGTATCTGGGGAGAAGATAGTTTTTTCTTGAAATAGATACATTCAGGATAGCGCTCACAAAACAGCGTAAAATCGTCACTATTCAATTTTCAAGATACTGTTCTGACAACGATTTACAACTGCATACACATATTCATCAGCCTGCGTTCATAGGTGCGGTCAGGGTGAACATATCGGTTGAGTGTCAGGGTAACGCTGCTGTGACCGAGGACGGCGGACAGGGCTTTGACGTTGAATCCCTTCTCTGCGGAATTGGTCGCAAAGGTATGGCGTAGCTTGTGATAATTATGATTTTCCACATCGGCGGTACGCTGTATCTTCTTATAACGGTACTGCATAGTGCGAGGCTCAACGGGCTTGTCCGTCCCCGATAAGATGAAATGATCGGCTTCATCACGGAACATTTCAAAATATTTCATGAACATATCGGGAATAGCGATCTCTCTGAACGATGTTGCTGACTTCGGAGCGGAGATCACGATCTTTGTTTTCCTGTTGCCGTTGGCAGAACTGATACGCTGAACAGTCCTGCGGATATGCAGTATCTTGTTCCGAAAGTCCACATCTTCCCATTTCAGACCACAAAGCTCACCGATACGCAATCCCATGAAAAGAGACAGCAGTATCCCAAACGCAGTAAGTGACATATTGGCTTTCAGATAGGAAACGAGCTTTTTCTGTTCTGTATCGCTGATCTTTTCGACCTGCTTTCTTTCGGCTTTGGGTAGAACGACATTTTTCAGCGATAATCTGAATCCATATTCCTCCTGTGCATATTTCAGCATCGTCTTGAAAACAGTAAATATATCCCTCACATAGCTTGCAGATAACCCGTCTGCGAGCTTTTTGTTTATAAAGGCATTGATCCTGCCTGCGGTCAGATCTGCACACGGAATATCCGCGAATTCAGGGAGAAGGTGCTTTTCAAACTTACTTTGATAGTTTGCAAGCGTGGATTCTTTTACTCGGTTTACAACGGCATTCAACCATTCTGTGTATACCTTTCCGACAGTGATATATCTGCCCGAAAGAAATCGTGTAACTATTTCTCTACCTATCAGCACCTTATTCTCGGCTTCATCATAGGTCTTTCCGTACACATACTGGTAGTGAGCTTTACCACTGCTATCATAGTCTGTTATAAACTTTCCAACATATCTTCCGTCTTTACGCAAAGTTATATTTGCGCCTGTATTTTTCATTCGGTAACCCTCCCAACGCAATCAGATAAGCAATCTGCACATCTGACATGACCTTGTTATATTCAAACCGCCAATTTTCAGCTTAATACTTGCAATTTTACTAAAAATCCTGTATAATTTCAATATGGGGTAGTATGCCATTTTGCACTATCGGATATCGAACTATTGCGGATTTCGTTAAAGTATCTATTTTGAGAAATCGGCTTTTTGTATTATATACAGTTACTGCGCTGAGGTCATGTAGTATGCGCGCCGGTATTGCGCTACTTGTGCGCTGATTGTGTGAAAGTACTCTTGCTTATAACAACAAAAGTCGTATCCAACGAACTGTGCTGGACACGACTTTGGTATTGTTATAGAAGTCTGAATATGCTCAGGCTACATTTTTCATATAGGGATCGACGAGTGTTTGATGTTCTCCAAGTTCTATACCAATAGCTGCAGCCTGTGCGATTTTCTCGGCGGAAGGGTGCCAACCATCAGGAAGGTTACGTATAAATCCTTCAACTCCAAAGGGAACACCATTGTTTAGCGTTTTGCTGACGGTGATTGCTTCCGTTTCAACAGTAGTGATCACTTCGGTTGTTGTTTCGATCATCGAGGGATCAGCAATAGGAGGAACTTTACTTGCGAGCTTCTTGCCTCCTTTAACAAGTGCTATAAGTGCATCCTTGTTCTTAAAAATAAGAACACCTACACCAACGGCAACTACAACTCCGCCAATGATGAGAACCTTTTTCTTATTACGTTCCCACCAGGTGGTCTCGGTCTTATTCTGTTCGTTCATAGTGACTCCTCCTTTAGATTTAAGCAACAGCAATAACTGTTACCAGTGTTCGAGCGTGTCCCTTGTTACCCATAAAGAGAAAAGCGAACCCGTTCATTATCCTGACTTGCAACGAACTATAAAGGTGAGTGATATGCTTTATGTACCACTCGTACTCGGCATCGGTCATGTTTTCTTCACTCCTTCCTTCATACCGCGCCGTTTTGACCATATGTTGCCAGCTTTTAAAGCCGTCATAGTTCTTGACTCGTTCTTCGAGCCGCTGCATAGCGTGAGGCGTGATCTCGATAGATTTTCGTTGTGGATAGTTCAGCATTTCTATCACTCCCTTCATGTTGTGAGCTTATTATATCATTTCTAACAGAGAACGTCAATCAGATTTGGGACTAACAAGTCCCACGGTCAACGACTCTGCTAAATCAAACGTTTTGTGAGTCATTAGAAAAGTACCTACTTCCTCTATGGTACTTAATCCAAACGTAAATCCTGCACAGAGATCATCAACAGACAGTTCTACCTGCATATCACCGGGAAGCGAGAATGATACTTTATCTAAACCGGTACCGTCGATTTCTCCATATTCAGGATCGTAACTGCATTGGAAAGCTTCTTCGACCTTATAATATGACAGCACATCGAGTTCATTATCATATATTTCTTTAAGATTACGAATATGCGCCTGCCCTGATATTAGCTTATCTATAAGAGAATTGATCTTATCCTGCGCATTTCGGTAAGCCCTGATTCGAAGTCGTATTATCTCCTTTCTGTCCGTACTTACCGAAGCAATTGCGTTTTCAATTTGTTCTATAGAAGAATAATGTTCATCATATTTGTCGGATATTTTTCCAAACAGGTCGAGATATTCTTGTTCGGAAAGATAATACCTCATAAATCGGCTTTTGTGTGACACATAGAGTGTATACTCACCATTAACATAGTCCATGAGATAGTATTCACCCAGTTCAGGAACAGTGTAGTTGTAAGTTTCATAGAATACATGAAGTTCGTTTTTTATTACTTTGGCTGAAATACGCTCATGATAGTTACGGGTATCATTCAGCGGTTCTGCAATTCTTTTTTTCTCTGCCATTGCCCTCCGTTGCAGCTCTATAAAACAGTTTTTAAATATACCTGAATCTTCAGGACTGTCGTATTTATGATACCACTCACCCCTCATAGGATATTCAGTACATGACAAGAAGCCATCAGGCTCTGCACATAATTCATATCTTTTTCTTCCATTATCGTCAAGCCACATGAAAGCATAGATTCTGCATAATCTTTTATATGCAGTATCAAGAGAATCATAATGATCGCCGTATATAAGCTCATCAGTTCGGCATTCTACCCTTTTCTTTACAATAGGGAACGGAGCGGTAGACTTTTTGCTTGTATTTCCGTCCCTGTGTTCAATAATATCAAAATAAGTACCTGTATTGTAGAATAAGTATTCATTTAATTCGTCAAAAGAAAGTGGAGGATCAACGGTCTCACGATTATTATTGATTAACTCCATAATTATTTTATCTCTTTTGTTTGCTTCATCAAAATAAGGCATACCATACTTTGATAATGCAATGTTTATTTCATCTACACTCATATGTACCATCATGCACATAGCAATCACACAGTCTCTTTTTTTGGTTGCTTTATCTCCATTTGCAATATATTTAGGCATTAGAGTAAGAGAAATGCCTAACTGGGTTGCAATGTCATCCTGTGATAAATTACAGCTGTTGTTATCATTAAATTCTTTTAGTTTGCTTCTGAAAAACTTAGAGAAAGAGAGTGGATTATCCGTATAATTATTTTCTTTTTCAAAAATAAGGTGTTGTGCCTTTGGGTTCATATACATACCTCCAATGCAATTTTTGAGCGACTTTTGCTGTATATATAATACCACAATCACCATGTTATAGTCAATCAGTTTTAGGACTAACAAGTCCTAAAACTGATTATATCAAAACTCATGCATAATCAAAAGTATAGCAAGAGCGAGCTGCCATAATGACAACTCGCTCTCTTGCTTATTCATCTTCGTCACTACATTCATCAAGTCCGTGAAGGAGTTGAATATAAACGCATTCTGCACGATCACGTTCCTCGCCCTCAGCGGTCATCATCATTTCAAGGAAATAAGCCTTTGCTTCCTCATAGTCCGTCCAGACCTCACGCTTACAGTTGCAGACTGTGGTGACCGTGCGTGTCCTCGACGTTGCCAATTCGGGTATTGCTAACATATACCGCACCTCCAATTTCATAGTAACCATATTATAGCCTACAATGATTTCAGAGTCCAGCATATTGGGATAATTGTAATAATCTTTGTGAAAGGCGCAGCAAAAAGAGGGAAATCCCCGGTGCAATGCGCGGTATCATTCAAGTACATTCTGCCTTCGTTTTTTCTGCTGATCTCGACTCTGCTCCTGACGTAGATACTGCTCGATCTCATTCGCCGCCTGCGACAGTTCGTCTGCTTTGAGCTTGATAGCCTTATATCGAGCATTTTTCTGAGCCTTTTGCTGATTCAGATCTGCGATACGCCTATTCAGTTTTTCGGCACTCGGCACATGACCACTTGGATACCATTCCAACAGTTTCTTTTTCAGCTCATGATAATCCGATAAAGTACCGCCGTGAGCTTTTTTATACTTCTCCTGTTTCCGTCCGCTGATGGACTTGTACTCATCATAATATGGCTTGAAAGTCCAGAATTTTCTAAGCGTTTCGGGACGTTCTTCAAGCTCCTTGATCTCGTCCGAAATAGCGTTAAGCTCCTGAACAAGCGCCACCCTCTCGCTGAACGCTGCGATGCTCTCGGCTTTCGCCTCCTCAGCGGACACGCCATACTTGGCAAGAATATTCATCGCCTTGCTTGTCAGTTTCATATTACTGCGGTCGATACTGTCACGGATAAACTTGTTTTCCTCCGCCTGCACAGGCACACGGACGATCCTTGCTTTCGGCTTGTACTCCATAGCATTTTTGTAGTGGATAATACGGCTTTTGATCTGCTCCGTTTCGTAAAACCACCCCAGCGTTTTTGCCCTCGTCATTTTGGCTCTCGGATTACGCTCTTTCTGCTCCGCAAGCATAAATTTCAGATCTATCGTATGCTCCGGATTGTAGTAGACAAGTATGCCGTTTTCGGCGCATTTCTGCAGAAAATCTGCAAAGTCATCGCTCTCCTTAACTACTTGGTCGATAGCATATTTCAGCTTGGCTTTCCATGACAGACCTTGCCTGTTCATGTCCCACTCCCAGTGCGACTTACCCTTGACTTCTTCGGGGTGTTCGATAACAGACAAATTATTCTCCTTGCAAAGCTCGTCCGATATGCGCCTGACCTCTGCCCATGCACGGTCTTTTTTCTTGCCCTGATTATGCTCTGTTTCAAAGGTTCTGCCCGTGATAAAATTCGTATTATTTACAACGATATGTGCGTGGATATGGTCATGGTCGGTGTGAATTGCGATGACATACTGATACTGTTCTTTCAGCAACCTATGGCATAGCTCCTGCGCTATCTCCATAGCCTTTTCGGGAGTGACTTCGTTGGGAGCGAATGACTGAATTATGTGCTGGGCTTTGGTGGTACTACGCCCTGTTCCGAAACGCTGTCGTACAGCTCGGAATTGCTCTGCTGCTCGGACGGGTTCTGTCTCGCACATAAAAGACTCGACAAACGAATGACCTCTGGTATTATTCCTGTCCACGATGTATTCAAGTGATCCGCACACTGAGTCGCTGATTGAATGTAGCTTAGTAACTGCCAAATCGCATTCACACTCTCTTTCGTAGTAGTTATATCTTCCTCATAAACCCGTCCTGTTTTATTGGCACATCGGGCTATCTGATTCACATTGGTGGATAAGGCTCTGACCGCCCCGATAATGCCGTTCATATCACCCTGATCCATCATCAGAACATAGTGCGCTTTTGCACACTCCCTGACATAGCTCGACTTCTTCACATGAAGCAACTCCGCCTGCTTGCAGATATGCTCCCATTCGGTATTATTGAAGCGGATATTGATGGTATGATTACGGCACTGACTTCTGCCGTCAAGATACTCCTGCTCATCTGCCGTAAGGTCATTCGGACTGACCTCGGATAGAGCCTTGTCAAGCTCCTCTTTCATACCGTCACAGGTGTAATTCAAGGCAAGCTCGGCGCTGTTCTTGTAACCGTAGTCACGCTTGTAGTTTTTCTCTGCTTTTGTCATAAATCTTTCCTTTCGTTCCTGACCGTATCAGCGGTCTTTTTTTATTTAGGGGTCTTAGGGGAAATTTTTCCCCTGACAAGCATCGTGTTTTGTTGCCCGTTTTCCGAAACGCGGCACAAAATACCGTGCTTGCGAACTGAGAGTGCCGATTTTTCATCGGCACAGCTTTTACCGCCTTTCGGCGGTTTTCTCGCTTTCATGGCGAGAATTGGAGCGATAGCGACTATATCTTTTTTCGTCGCTCCTGCCGACGATTATATTGTAAAATATCTCGGCGCAGTTATTGCGCAACTTGTGCGGCAGTTTGATGAAAATAATTAATAATTGGACGATTGACTTTTTTATGAAAATGATTTATACTGTTAATATCTATAATAGCTGGATCATAGATGTGTTGCAAATTAGGAGGTAAGAACTTGATGAGTATAACAAAATATGAAGAAATAAAAATTCGCACTAAGAATAATGAAATCTTATGGAAAAATATCCATGGAATTGCAACTGAAGATACAGCTAATATTATGGATAAAGCAATGTTAAATTGGCTTACCGAACTTACAAACACTCTTGAAATATGGATAAATAAGGGTTTGAATTTAACCACTGGAGAACTAATACTTGCAAGAACTAATCTTGGTAGTATAGTTGAATTTTGGCTAAGGCACTTTTATACTGCTTATTATGAAGATTATCAAAATAATCCTATAACGAACAAGAATAATGTTGCAAAAAATGCCCAAAAAGATGCATCTTTTGATGAGTTGAAAAAATTCAGTACTGGCATACTGTGGAAAGATGATACGGATCCTATGTATAAATGGGTAGATTCTATACAACATAAGCGCAATGCTATACACAGTTTCCTATATAAGGAAATCGGTACGCCAACGGAATTTTTGAATGATGTGGACTTTTTGCTTGATTTCATTAAGAAAATTGAAAATCAGCTACCCTCTATTTTAGATTGTATTGATGTTATTCCTTCTGGATATGTAGATATTGACGGATTGTTTTTTAACATCTAAGTTTAAATCGCATGAGCTGTAACAACACTTGTTTTTATTTGGCACTAAGGATATAATACTTAGTGCTATTTTTTTATCCGGACAAATTACACTGGGTAAAATGGAAATTTCACTAAAAGTTCGTGCGCAATTGCGGCTGGACAAATGGCTTCATTGCGCGCTATAATTAGATTGTGGGGATACCACACAAGCAAGACAAAGAGAGAATAAAACGGAAGGAGGGTGCGATATGCTTACCTACGAACAGCAGACTAAGAAGCTCCTCGCCAGACGTGAGACTTTGGAGAAGCGTATGCGTGAGGACGGCGCAGAGATCGACAAGATAAATGCAAAGCTCAACGAGATGCAGCTCGCAAGAGTGCGTGATACATTTGGGCTTGACCAAAAGGCTTTCTTTGAGCTTATCACTCAGCACCCTGAGAAGCTACTTGAGCTTACGGCTCAGGGTACTGTCGTGAGCGATACAGATACAGCTCAGGACAGTGATGAATCCGAACTTATCGGACAGACTTCTTTCTTTGATGAGAAGTCTTTCAAGGACTGATAGTCCGACAAAAAAGCTGTGATATGGGACGGCAGCAATGCCGTTCCGCACAGCTATCATAAAAGTATAAAGCAACAACAAAACGAGGGTAAGATAGAGAAAGCGAAACCCTCACTCTATATGCGTAAAGATAGACAAGCAAAGGAAAAAGTTCGCTATGAATAATAAAGATAATATTGCCGTAGAAAATACGGCAACAGAAACTGTGTCCGAGTACAAGATCGGACATACGCTGTATACGGTCAAGACCGTATTTAACCCTGCTTCAAAGGCAAGCCTTTCGGATATTCTGAAACGGCTCATAATCCGTGAGTGTGAGAATTTCCTCGGTGAATCCGGACAAGAACCCGAGAAGCAGGCTGTGTAACTTTGGAATATCGGCGCATTGTATTTATTTTCGGTGCGCGCTATAATGATAACATAGCTTGCTGTATCTGTCGGAAAGGAAGGTTAATATGACAGACAAGATCACAGCATTATATTGTCGTCTTTCACAGGACGATATGTTACAGGGTGAGAGCAACAGCATCACCAATCAGAAGGCTATCCTCAAAAAGTATGCGGAGGATAGCGGTTTCAGCAATCTCGTTTACTACGTTGATGACGGAGTTTCTGGTACGACGTTTGAACGTGATGGCTTCAAGGCTATGATGGCAGATGTTGAAGCAGGCAAAGTGGGAACGGTCATCACCAAAGATCTGAGCAGACTCGGCAGAGACTACCTGAAAACCGGTGAGTACATTGAGATCATATTCCCTGACTATGATGTCCGCTATATCGCTATCAATGATGGCGTGGATACCTTAAAGTCTGAGAATGAGCTGGTGGCATTCAAGAACATTTTTAATGACTGGTATGCCAGGGATACAAGTAAGAAGATCAGAGCCGTTTTTAAGGCTAAGGGGCAGTCGGGGAAGCCTTTATCTCTCCCGATTTACGGTTATAAAAAGTCCGAAGCTAACAAAAATTTGTGGCTCGTTGACGATGAAGCTGCTGAGGTTGTCCGAAGGATATTCAAGCTCTGCATTGAGGGCTACGGTCCGGTGCAGATTGCCCGCATTCTCACGCAGGAAGGTATCCCGACTCCTACAGCCTACGCTCTGTCACAGGGTAGGGATAATGGTCACAAGAACGCTAAGCTGCACCGCTGGAGCGAAAAAACCATCAGTCACATTCTTGACCGTCCTGAATACATCGGTCATACGGTCAATTTCAGAACACACAAGAAGTCCTACAAAAACAAGAAGACCGTGAGAAATCCACAGGAAGAATGGCTCATCTTTGAGAACACTCATGAGCCGATCGTAACTCAGCAGGAGTTTGATCTGGTGCAGGAGCTTCGCAAGAATAAACGCCGTCCCACCAAACATGAGGAAGTCAATCCATTTTCAGGTATAGTCTACTGTGCCGACTGCGGAAAGAAGATGTATCTGTGCCGTGCGACAAGTCTGACCGCAGATCAGGAGCATTTGAAGTGTTCCACATATTCCTCAGACAAGGACGCTTGTTCCGCGCACTTCATCAGAACTGTTGTACTGAATGAGATCGTGTTGAACGAGCTGAACAAACTGCTTGTCAGGGTTAAAGAGCATGAGGACAAGTTTGTGCAGGCGGCTATGGACAATTCCGTTCAGAAGCAGTCCTCGGAACTTACAAAAGCAAAGAAAGCCCTGAAACAGGCTGAAAAGCGTATCATTGAGCTTGACAGGCTGTTTACAAGGCTTTATGAGGACAATGTATCAGGGAAAATTTCCGATGAGCGATTTGCTGTTATGTCATCAGGCTATGAGGATGAGCAGAAGAAACTAAAGGCAAGCGTTACAGAGCTTACTGTCTATATCGAAACCGCCGAACAGAAGTCCGCCGATGTGACCACATTCATCAGCGTGGTGCAGAAGTATGAGCGTATCACGGAGCTTACTCCTGAGATCATGCATGAGCTTATCGAGAAGATCGTTGTTCATGCTCCCGATAAGAGCAGCGGTCACCGCACACAGCAGATCGACATTTATTATCGCTTCGATGTCGCAGTATCGACTGCGGTCGCTGACAGTATGAAGTACGACAAAAAGAGAAAGGTTGCGTAACAAAGGCAGTTACGCAACCTCATCTTAAAATCTTAAATACTTCTTTATCGACGCTCCTCTAAAGCGGAGGACTTTATGTTATTTAACTAAACAGTTGATTTTAGGATCAAGCCAGCTCAGCGAAATACTTGATGGTTCTAACCATCTGGCTGGTGTAGCTGTTCTCGTTGTCGTACCAGGAAACTACCTGTACTTCATAGAGATCGTCAGCGATCTTGGAAACCATGGTCTGAGTAGCGTCGAACAGCGAACCGTATCTCATGCCGATAACGTCGGAAGAAACGATAGGATCGGTGTTGTAGCCGAAGGACTCAGAAGCAGCAGCCTTCATAGCAGCGTTGATTCCGTCAACGGTAACGTCAGCACCCTTTACAACAGCGGTAAGGATGGTGGTAGAACCGGTAGGAACAGGAACTCTCTGAGCGGAGCCGATGAGCTTGCCGTTCAGCTCAGGGATAACGAGGCCGATAGCCTTAGCAGCGCCGGTGGAGTTAGGAACGATGTTAGCAGCACCTGCTCTAGCTCTTCTCAGGTCGCCCTTTCTGTGAGGACCGTCGAGGATCATCTGGTCGCCGGTGTAAGCATGGATAGTGCTCATGATACCGCTCTGGATAGGAGCATAATCGTTAAGAGCCTTAGCCATAGGAGCGAGGCAGTTGGTGGTGCAGGAAGCAGCCGAGATGATGGTGTCATCAGCGGTAAGAGTGCCCTCATTTACAGAGTAAACGATGGTCTTGAGGTCATTGCCTGCGGGAGCAGAAATAACTACCTTCTTAGCGCCTGCGTCGATGTGAGCCTGGCTCTTAGCCTTAGAGGTGTAGAAACCGGTGCACTCGAGAACTACGTCTACGCCGATCTCGCCCCAAGGAAGCTCAGCAGCGTTAGCCTTAGCATAGATGGTAAGGGTCTTGCCGTCTACGGTGATGGTGCCTGCTTCGTCGTCAGCAGATACGGTGTGAAGATTCTCACCGATCTTGCCGCAGTAACCGCCCTGAGCGGTATCGTACTTGAGAAGATCTGCAAGCATCGAAGGCTTGGTAAGATCGTTGATAGCTACAACTTCGTAGCCCTCTGCACCAAACATCTGTCTGAATGCAAGACGGCCTATACGGCCGAAACCATTGATAGCAACTTTAACTGACATAGAAATTTTACCTCCTAAAATTATTGTTCAGTCTTTCGGCGCCGCGAAGTACATCGCGGGCAGCCTATGGTTTTATTATACTACACCTTGAGATTTTTTGCAAGTGTTTTTTAAAAAATATTGTGATTTTTTCATAAACAATTATAAAATTGGCGCAAAATTAACTTTTTGTTCATATGCGTTATCATATCGAGTAGTTTTTCCGCAGATACCTCAGCATATCGTTCGGCGAAAGTGCAAGCTGCGCGCCGTCCTCCAGCAGCGCCGTCTGACCTTTAAAAGATGGGCTGAAAATGTCGTGCGGCGGCAGTACGAAAAGCTCTTTGCCCTGATTTGCGGCGTGCCCCGCGCTGTTTAGCGAACCGCTCCGCTCGCCCGCCTCCGCGACCAGCACGCAGTCCGCCAGACCCGTTATCAGACGGTTGCGAACCTTGAAATTCTCCGCCAGCGGTGAGGAGGTCGGCAGGTATTCCGAAATGACCGCGCCCCGCTGCGCTATCTCAGCCTTACGCCGCATAGTTCCGCGCGGGTAATCGTGCAAAATGCCGCAGCCCAGCACCGCGACAGTGCTGCCCTCTACCGCGAGCGCGCCCTCGTGTGCCGCCGTGTCGATGCCCCTCGCGAATCCGCTGGCCACGCACACTCCGCGCGTAGCCAATTCTGACGAAAACCAACCCGCCGCCTTTGCCGAATATTCGCAGCAGTCGCGCGCGCCAACCACCGCCGCCGTAGGCGTATCGTTCAGCACACTTACATCGCCCAGTACGAACAGCAGCGCGGGCGGATCGTCGATCTCGCGCAGACGTTCGGGGTAATCATCGTCAGAAAGCGTGACAACCGAAATATTATGCCTCTCGCAGCACTCAAATATCATGTCAAGCTGATTACTTGTCGCTCTTTTGAACGCCCGAACGTGCGGCTCGTTCTGCAAAGCCAAACTGCTTGACAGCATTTCAAAACTCTCGGCGGGGTAATCGGGGGCGATAAACCGCCACATTTTGCTGTTTGAAGCGCCGAATGCGCACACCAGCCGCAGCCAGTCCCTTTTAGAAAGCTGCATTTTCAGACCTCCAAAAGCTTGGCGATAGTCCGAGCCAGCCGCGCCATTGGCAGACCCACGACGTTGTTATAATCGCCCGCGATCTTCTCGACCAGCAGTCCGCCGAGCCCTTGTATGCCGTAAGCGCCCGCCTTGTCCATCGGCTCGCCCGTCTTGATGTACGCGCAAAGCTGCTCGTCGTCGGCGGGATAAAAAGTAACCGCGGTTTTCTCTGTAAAGCTTTTGACCTTGCCGGCAATACTTACGCACACTCCGCTGCACACCCAGCTTTGCGCGCCTTGCAGATTTTTCAGCATTCTCAGCGCGTCGGCTTCGTCGCGCGGTTTGCCCATCAGTTCGCCTTCGGGACTTATCACCACCGTGTCGCAGCCAATGACGATAACATCGCCGTCAAGCTTTTCGGCTATACACATACATTTACGCCGTGCTATCATCTCAGCGTCTTCAAACGCGCCGCAGCCCTCCGCGCTCTCGTCTATGTCGGCGGGCATGATCTCAAAATCATCGGTCAGCAGCTTCATCAGCTCGCGGCGGCGGGGCGAAGGGGCCGTCAAGCATATTCCATACATTTACAGACATTCTATCCTCCAAAAAAAGGGACTGCCTTTTGAGCAGTCCGCGTTATCATCTTTCCAATTTCTTGCCGCAGCTGGGACAAAAATCCGAGCCGCTCATGTCGTGGAATCCGCAGTTTGTACAAAAAACACCCGTGCGTATCTCTTCCTGCGGCGCGCTTTCCGTCTGCGGACGTGCAAAAGCGCTCATGTCCTGCTTCGCAGTATTGGGTACAGGCTGAGGCTCAGGCTGTGGCTGCGCGCTCTGCACATTCTGATACTGCGAGTTCGGCTGCTGATACGCCTGCTGGAAATTCTGCTGCGCGGGGTCGTTGCGAGTACCGCAGTTCGGGCAGAAAACCGAGTTTTGCGGCAGCTCCATTCCGCAGTTTACGCAGTGGCGTATGCCCTTTACCGCCTGTAACTGTGCGGCGAGCTGCTCGTTGCGCGCTATGTAGGCGTCTATCTGCGCGGCGATCTTCAGCGCTTCAGGGTCTTTTATATCGTTTATAAGGCGTGATTTTACATAAAGTCCAAGATTTTTCATCAGCTTGTCGATCTCCGCGCTGTTTGCCGAGATCTCGCCGTTTATCCTGGCAGTTTCAGTCATTTTCTTCGTCTGCGCAGATACCTTATTTGCGCCGCTTGATATTTTTCTGCCGATCTCATCTATAAATGCCATATATATCTTCCTTTCGATCTTTACGGCTGCGAAGAGTTCTCCTCGGGCGCTTGTTCCGCGCTGCTTTCGGTGCTCTGCTCAGGCTCGGGCGTGTCGGCAGGTATGCCCCTCTGCACTGCCTTTGCGTTCTCGTCTGAGAGCGCCAGCGAGGTGTTGAGGTAATAGTGCCGCAATATCTGGTCGTAAGTCCAGCCGTGCTTCGCGTACAGGCAAGCCCCCCACTGCGACATTCCTACGCCGTGGCCCCAGCCGAACGAGTTGAACAAAAATTCGCCGTTGTCATAGCTTACGGTAAATGCCTGCGATTTGAGGTCGAATATCTCCTGCATCGTGCGCGCCGTGATGGTCTTTTGCCCGTCGATATTGACATAGCCTATGTACTTCCCGCTGTAAACATCCTCCATTGAGAACCAGTTTTTCACATTATCTGAAAGCGTCAGCCCAAGCTTTTCCTGCAAGATCGAGCGCACTTCGTCTTCCGTAAATTTATATTCCAGCCCGTAATTCGGGTCTTCGTTGTCATATTCGCTCACTACCGCCCGCAGATACGGGTAGTATACTTCCCATATACGCTCGCTTTCGATGGAATAGCCGGCGGTCGAAGCCGAATACACAGCATTTATGATCTCGCCGTCGTAATAAACAGCCTGCCCCTCTACTGCCGAAACGCATTTTTCTATTTTTTCCGGATAATTCTGTTTCAGACCCACGGTGGGCACTCTGTCGATAGAGTCATTGAACCGCAGATACGAATACGCCGCTACCACCTGCGCCTTTATGGCGTTCTCGTCCCAATCGCTGCCTATCTCGCTGTAGACTGCCTGACACAGCAGCTCGTGCGCATTAAGCGTCACCTGATTGCCCGAGATGATGTCGTCTACTGTATAGTATTCGTCCTTTACACTTCGCGTGTCGGTAAAATTCAGCGCGTCGGGGTGCGGGTCGTAGATAGTCGTGGTGTCAAGTTCGTAAACTGCGTCAAATTTATTTTCCGCGTCCTTTTCCGCCTGCGACTTTTTCTTATCGATCTTTAGCAGCATTCTGTAATCTTCCAGCTTTGCCTTTTTATACTTGCGGGCTTTGGGGAGCTGGAGAGCCGTAACGGTTCGCGCCGACATATTTTCCGCGTACTCAACGGCTGATACAAGCTTCTGCACGCCCTGCGGAGAAGTCTGAGCCGCCGCAATTTCCTGCGCGTAAACGGGCGCGGCATGAGTGATATTCGGAGTATTTTGTGTAAAAACAAAAGCGCCGTACCCTGCGATAGCGCCTGCGCCGATCACAAACGAGCTTATCTGCGCCGTTATTCTTTTCGCAATGACCTTCATATTTTATCCTCATCTAGTCTGGCGGCGCAAATATTGCTATTTTCAGCCGCTGTTTTAATTATATCATAAAATGCCAAAAAGTCAAGGTAAAAAACTTTCTGCCCTGACTTTTCGTTATTCTTCACAAATCCTGCCAAATCGAAGTATGCAACTCCAACAAGGCGAGGTACTTACTTGAAGTATCTCTGACCGTCCACCTCGAGGCAGAAGGTAAGAGTTTCAAACCACGCCGCGGTAGAGCCGCTACAGTACTGCGGTGCGTAGTAGTAGATAGCGCCGTTGGAATTATCCTCTCCGCCGAGGGCGCGTCTTGCGCACTCTATGGTGTTTTCGGAAGGCGTATTAGATCCGTTGTAGTAATTATAAACAGCCGTAAACTGGTCTGCCTGAGTGAGCACTCCCGAGATGCTGTCGGGGAAAGCGCTCGACTTTACACGGTTGATGATAACGTTCGCTACGGCTATCTTGCTCTCTTCCGAGCAGTCGCCGACCTCGCCCTGAAGCACATAGCAGAGCATATCGAACTCATCGTCGGTGTACGAGATAACATCGGCGGCGGGCGTTTCGGGCTTGCTTTCATCAGCGTATCTCTTCATGCAGTAGCCGGTCTTGCCGTCAGCCTTTATCCTATACCAATCCGAAGTATAGCCGGTAACGGTGATCTCGGTATTCTCAGAGAGTATCGTGATTATATCATCGTCAAGCGTAGGACCTTTACGCATATTCACCTTGTCGTTGGTGTACATGGTAACAGCCGCGCAGGGTTTTACTTCCTCAGCCGCAGGTGCTTCCTGCTTCTCAGCCTCGGTAGTTACCTGCTCGGTAACAGCGGTAGCAGCCGCAGTGGTAACTGCCTCGGTCTTTGCCGATGTCTTTTCGGTAGTCTTAGCCGTCTTTTCAGCGGTCTTTGCCGACTTGGCAGCAGTCTTGCTCTTAGCGGTCTCGGTAGCCTTTACCGTTTCGATAACGAGGTCGTACTCCTCTATGCCCGCCTTTTTCCAAGTTTCTGCAGCCTGCGAAACGCTTGTCTGCGTTTCCTCAGCAGAAGATGTGTCTGCCGCCGATACAGTCTTTACCGCAGCCGTGCCCTTAACGCTATCCGCCTTAGGGATGCTGCTGCCGCCGATAAATGCGTAAACGCCTACCACGCCTACCGCAAGTATCGCGAGAGCGCCTGCACCAAGCACTGAGCCTGCGCGGCGTACTAAAGTAACTGCGTCGGAAGCGTCTTCATTCTTATTGACCGCTTCAAACTTTCTGAACTTCATCAAAATCACATTGCCTTTCCGGCAGCTTTGCGCCGCCTATCTCTGCTCAAAAAATTCGGGAAATACTATGCAGAGATGTTCGCCTTGCGGACAGTTTTTTTAATAGCTCCAGCCGAGATATTTCTTCGAGTTGCCCCAGACATTCCGCCATACCTGAGGGAAGTAAATATCCTTATCTTTTTTCTCTTTATAGGAGGCGAGTATCGCTTCCTTATCGTCGTCCTTATCAAGTTTTTTCGCAACTATTACCCAGCGCATATTCGCAACTTCGTTCGAGCAGGTCGAAAGGGTGATATAGTCATCATCGGAGTCGCACTGTATGTCGCAGGAATACCATGAAGATTTTTCGACGTTATCGATCCATGTTTCAAACTTGTAATCCTGATCGTCGAAATTTCTGTATCTCCAGTAATCGAAGAGGTGGCCGTTATCCTGAGATTCGTTTACCGCCGCCACAAAGCAGCTGAAAATAACGTACTCCTCGTTGGTATCGTAAATAGTGTTGAACTCGATTATCGGGTATTTCTTGAGCATTTTTACGCCGCTCTTGTACTCCGCCAGATGCGTGAACGAAGTGCCGAGCTTTCTCATGTGGTGACCGTATATCGTGATGTTGTCGGCCTGTCCGTTTTTATCTATCGGCACTACATAATCGGCGTAAATGCTGCCCGATTCGTAAGGCTGGTTGTCGATATTGTGGGTAAGGTAATAATCGTTATCGCTGTGCTGGAGCACGGGGTAATTTATGTATTCCTTTCCCTCAGAGTTAGTAAAGCCGGGTATCTTTATCCAGCCGACTACCTCCTTGTTGCGTTTCAGCAGCTTTTTCGCCCAAGCCTGCACCTTGCGCTGCTTAGCTTCGGGGCTGCTGTTCTCGCCGTCGTCCGCCTTTACCTGGTCGAAATTTATATCGTCAGTAAAATCAGGCTCCAGCGACTGTATCTGCGCGGTGTACTCCAGCGTGTCCTTATCCGTTTCAAGGAAGTCGGTAAGCTGGTTCACTGACGAGCAGAACAAAGCTATCGAGCCGATGAAGATCACCTTGCGGACGACCTCCGCGGCGTGGTCCCCTTTCCAGGGAATAAAATATTTAAAAAATCTGACAAAGAAATTTGTGTTGTCATTTTCTTTGTCGATATGGAGCGTTTCATTCGCCATAGACATTTTGCCGATCAATCCTTTCTCTTCTCTATCGCGCCGCCGTCGCTCAGCAGCATCTCTGACAGCATTTGCAGCATACGCGCAACCGTCAGTCTGCGGATCTCTCTTCTGTCTAACTTTTCATATCCGTTTTCATTGTAGAGCATCAGATCCCGCGTCACCTCGTTATGCGGGCCGCGTACCGAAACGTACACCGTGCCGACAGGCTTTTCAGCCGTGCCGCCGGCAGGCCCTGCGATACCCGTGACCGCCGCAGCGTAATCTGTTTCAAATACCCTAGCCGCGCCCGCGCTCATCTCCCGCGCAGTTTCGGCAGAGTAAACTGTGTACCGCCGCAAAGTTTCGGGCGATACGCCCAGCAGCTTTACCTTCATCTCTTCGGTGTAAGTCACCGCGCCGCCGTGAAAAACGTTTGAAGCGCCCGGCACTGCGGTAACAGCCGCCGCGAACAGCCCGCCCGTGCAGCTTTCAGCCGCAGACAGGGTAAGCCTGTGCTCTGTCATATATTTTACAACATTCTCCGCCAGACTGTCAATAGTTTCTGTAACCAATTTGTTATCTTCGTGAATTTCCATAAACCTATCCCCCGTCTTTATAGCCACTTTGCACATAGATTTTCACATTAAATCATGTAATTTATGAATTTGATAATATCTTTTAACATATAACTTTTCCGTGTGAAAGGCAATAAGTTACGGAAAAGTAACCTGTTAAATCCATCATCGCGCGATTTTCAGAGCGCCGCCGAAAAGCCGTTTCAGCCTTTATTTTCCCGAATTTGCGACCCATATCGACCGTTTTCGAGCGGTGCTTGAAGTACAAATAAACGTACTCAAAAGTTACAGCGCGTAACCGGATTAACCGTATCGTAACTCTTTTAACTGTACGAAATTTGAAACAGTTACAAAGTTGTACTTGTCTGTAAAGCAAGTTACTTGACATTGCACATATTTGTTAATTCTGTTTATCTCATACATTGTAAATATCTTGCTGGCTATATCTGCAATAAATTATACTGTAAAGTATCAGAGGTTTACAGTGCGTTCTCCGCAGCGGATAAGCTTGAATTTGGTGTTTTCCACCGCTTCAGCTATCATCGGCTCGAAATCGAATTGGTTCTGACCGTCGATAACGTCCTGAAGAACGGGGCGAGTGCGGGGGTGCTTAGGCGTGAAGACCGTGCAGCAGTCCTCGTACGGCAGTATCGAGGTGTCGAAAGTGTCGATCTTGCGGGCTATCTCGACTATCTCAGATTTATCCATTCCGATGCAGGGACGGAACACGGGCATACGGCAGGCGGCGTCGGTGCAGACTATCGCGCCCATCGTCTGGCTCGCGACCTGTCCGAGGCTCTCACCCGTGATAAGGCATGAGCAGTTCGCAGATGCGCTGAGCAATCTCCATCATCAGTCGGCGCATGATTATCGTGAAAAGCTCCTCGGGGCAGTTATCGCGAATGGCGACCTGAATGTCGGTGAATGGCACGCAGTGGAACGCGATGTCGCCGCAGTATTCCGAGATCTCTTCCGCCAGCTTTTCGACTTTAAGGCGCGCACGCTCGGAGGTGTAAGGCGGTGCTTCAAAGTGTATCGCCTGTATCTGCATACCGCGCTTCGCGAGCATATATCCCGCAACGGGCGAGTCGATACCGCCGGAGAGGAGAAGCATTCCCCTGCCGCTCGTGCCGATGGGCAGTCCGCCCGCTCCGTCGAACTTCATCGCGTTGACGAAAGCGTGCTTTTCGCGTATCTCGACGAAAACGGTAACGTCAGGCTCGTGCACATCTACCGAGAGGTGCGGGAATTTTTCGAGGATAACGTGCCCCAGCTCGGCGCATATCTCGGGCGATTTGTGCGGGAATTTCTTGTCGGCGCGCTTGGCTTCGACCTTGAAAGTCTGCGCGTCCTCAAGCGCGTCGGCGAGGTAGTCGAGCGTGTCGCCGAGGATAGCCTCCATAGTTTTCTCGACCTCGAGCGCCTTGTACATCTTCACGATGCCGAAAATCTTGCCAACAGCTTCCAGCACCTCGTCCATGTCGATGCTCTCCTCCAGCGGCGAGATGTAAAGCGTTGACTGCGAACGCCAGTAATCGAACTTTCCAAAACGGCGCAGACGGCGCTTGACGTTTTTCACGAGGGTGCTTTCAAACGAAGATTTGTTAAGACCTTTCAGCGCGATCTCGCCGTATTTGCATAAGATGATCTCCTTCAAAATTTTCAGATCCTTTCATGTAGTTTTTTATCGAAATTGGTCGCTTATATATTATAAATAGTATAAAACATTTGTTCCGCTTATTTTACGCTCAAAAGAGTAGACTGCGCCGCCTTTAGAGCGTCAATCAGCTCGTCTATCTGCGCGATGGTGTTCTCGGCGCAAAAGCTTATGCGCAAGGTAGAGTCTGCCGCTCGGTCAGGTACACCGTATTCGGAAAGAACGGAGCTTTTTTTGCCCTTTGAGCAAGCCGAGCCGCTTGAAACGTAGATCTCGCGTTCCTCCAGAAAATGGAGCATTATTTCTGACCGCAGACCGTCAACGTAAATGCTGTTGACATAAGGCGAACCGTCCGCACGCGAATTTAAGTGCAGACCCTCAGTCTGTTCGATCTTTTCACGCAGATAGTCAGAGAGTGACCGGACATATGTTGATCTACTGTCCATATTTTTGTACAGTTTATCGACCGCCGCACCAAACGCCGCGATTAGCGGTACAGACTCAGTGCCCGACCGAAATCCTCGCTCCTGCCCGCCGCCGTAGACCAGCCCGCGAATGTGCACGCCTTTCCTGATATACAGCGCGCCGATACCCTTTAAAGCGTGGACTTTGTGACCGCTTATCGAGATCATGTCAGCGCCGAGATCTTTAGCTTTGAATGGCAGTTTTAGGTAACCCTGCACCATATCGCAGTGGGTCAGCACGCGCGGAAAGCGCTTTTTTATCTGTCGAAACGCCTTGCCGATCGGCAAAATATCGCCCGTTTCGTTGTTGCAAAGCATACAGCTGACCAGACAAGTATTGTCATCGACAGCGGAAATTATATCCTCCGCAGCAAACGTGCCATCACGCGGCGAAATACGCACGATCTCGTAGCCCTCGCTCTCGAGCACCTTCATCGGCTCGGCAATCGCGGGATGCTCAACGGTGGTCGTGACAATGCGCTTCTTTCGTTTGCCGAGCGAGTAAGCTGCTCCAAAAACCGCAGTGTTGTCCGCCTCGGTCGCGCCGGAAGTGAAAAAGATCTCGTTTTCGCTCACCCCAAGCGAAAGTGCAACGCTCTTGCGCGCCGCCGAAACGATCTGCGAAGCGTTCAGCCCAAGTTTATGTAGCGAGGACGGATTGCCAAAATTCTCTATTGCATTGACCGCGGCGGCAGCAGCGCAGGGCAGCGGCTGAGTTGTCGCGGCGTTATCAAAATAGACCATAAAAACATCTCCTAAACTCTTATCTTTTTATTATAACATATTTTGCGAAAAAAAGCAATTAAGCGCGTATTAAATTTGCTGAAAAGGGCAAAATAGTGTCATAAAATATTTTGGTACAATATTTTGTACAATTGTTGTTGTACAGTTATTTACCCTCTTAATTTTTGCTACAAAAACTATCGCAAAGGAGTATAAATATATGAAGTTTGGAAGAAGAGCCATGATACGGCTCGTAAGCCTGACCGCAGCAGCGATCGCAGCGCTCAGCGCCAGAAATATCATCCTAATGCGTGAGAACAGAAACAAGGATATTCTTATCAGCAACGGCTATGTGCGCGCTTTGGAAGATCTCTCAGCTGCGGCGGACAACATAAGCAGCACGCTTGAAAAGCAGCTTTACGCCGGCACACCCGAACAGCGATCGAAGCTTGCAGACAAGCTTTTTAATGAAGCGTCCTCCGCAAAATCAGCAATGCTCCAACTTCCCGTGCAGGAATTATCGCTTGAAAACACATACAAATTTCTTTCGCAGGTCGGCAACTATGCGCAGTCGATAGCGAAAAAATCAGCGGCAGGCGAAGAAATTTCTGACGATGAATACAATAATTTGAAATCGCTCAGGAAATACGCTGAAACGCTTTCGTCAGATCTGTGGTCGCTGGAAAAGTCGGTTTCAAGTGGAGAAATAAATATAACTGATATTTCAAATAATGATAATCCCAACTATATCGAAGTCACCGAAGGCTTCACGGAATTTGAGGAAAGCTTTGAATCATATCCGCGTCTGATATACGATGGCCCGTTCTCCGACCACATCATGGAGAAAGAACCACAAATGTTAAAAGACAAGAATAAAGTCAGCAAATCAAAGGCTTTAGAGCGTGCATCCATGACGTTGAACGTTTCTGCAAACGACCTTACAAACGTTACCGAGCGTGGTGGCGATCTTCCCGCATGGATATTCTCCGACAGTGAGAACGGCGTGTCATGCGCTGTAACAAAGCAAGGCGGAATGGTTTCATATTTTATAAAATCGCGTCAACCTGAAAATGTGTCGCTTTCCATGAAAGAAGCTGTCAAAAATGCTGAGGAGTATATTGCTAACTCGTCATACGATAATATGAAAGTGACGTATTACGAAAAGCAGGACAATGTTGTTACCGTAAATTTCGCGTATTACATCGACGGGATCACCTGCTACACCGACCTTATCAAAGTTTCCGTTGCATTGGACAACGGCGAGATCCTCGGTTTTGAAGCGAGCGGATATATCGTAAATCATCAGAAAAGAGCTTTCCCCGACGAGGAGTTTTCTATTCGCGACTGCCGTGAAAAGCTCTCGCCCATGCTGAAATGTATCGGTGAAAATCGTGCGCTGATACCGTCCGCTGGCGGCAGCGAAGTCTACTGCTATGAGTACAAGTGCACATCTGAGGGCGGCAGAAACGTGCTCGTCTACTTCAACGCGCATACGGGCGTTGAGGAGCAGATCTTGATATTATTAGAAAATGAAAGTGGAACATTAACAATATAAATTGGAGGAATTTTTATGAGTACAAATTTTAGTACAAGTGAAACCAGACTGAATTTAATGCGTGCGTTCGCCGGAGAGAGCCAAGCGCGCAGCCGTTACACCCTCGCGCAGGAAAAAGCGCAGCAGCAGGGGCAGTACGTCCTCTCGGCGCTCTTTAAATTCACTGCCGATCAGGAAAAGGCTCACGCGAAGGTCTTTTACGAGCATCTTTCCGAGCTTTCGGGCAGCACGATCAAGGTCGATGGCGGCTATCCTGTTGACATTTCTAGCCGGTTATGTGATCTTTTGAAGATGGCGGCGCACAACGAAGATCAAGAGGCAGACGATGTTTACCCTGCATTTGCCGAAACAGCGCGCGCCGAGGGCTTCGCCAAGGTCGCGCAGGACTTTGAAAACATCGCGCAGATCGAGCGTTCGCACTCGGCGCGGTTCAAAAAATTTCACGACCTCTGCACCTCGGGCAGGCTTTTTTCCTCAGACAAGCCCGAGCGCTGGGTCTGCATGAACTGCGGATTTATCCTCGAAAGCGAGCAGGCACCGCAGAAATGTCCCGTCTGCGGGGTCGATCAGGGCTACTATATCCGCCTCGAGATGGCAGCGTGGGGACTTTGACCGAAGAAAGCGGGCGGCCTTTCAGCCGTCCGCTACATATGCAATATAAAAATATGAAATCAATATTCGTACTTGCTGCCGCCGATAAACTCGCGCACCATGCTGCTTTCGCTGATCTCTTCCGCCTTTACGCTGTCGAGATCTTTTATCGCATTTTCCATCGGAGAAAAGCGCAAGAAGCTGTCATAGCTGTATTTCAGCGAGTCTATATCCCCCGCCAAATAATTTTTATAAACGCTCGCTTCATAACCAAGAAACGTATCCAGCTCTAAATTAGCCAAATGTTTATACGGCGCTATATAAAGATTTTCACCTTGCTGAACACTATCATACATATCCAGCGTTTCCGCAGGCGTGCGGTTTCGGAAATTTCTGTCGCGGATAATTCGCCGCATCAAACGTATCATCTGAGGGTGCAGCAGTTCACCGTTCGCAAGCTGTATTCGCGTGCGCACGCTGACGTACAGGCGGTTCGAGATGTCCTCGTATCCCGTCACTTCGGGGTTCAGCGCGTGTATTCCCTCAAAAAGTATCATCTCGCCGCGCTTGCGCCTGAGCTTTTTGCCCTGCACGCGCTGCTGGTTCGGAAAGTCAAATGCAGGTATATCTACCTCTTCATACCGTGCAAGGCGGTGCATATGCTCCTGCAAGAGGTCGATGTCGATGCGGTACGGCGACTCGTAATCCACCTTCTCGCCGTCAGCAAGCTCCGGCATTTTCTCCTTTGGCAGGAAATAATCGTCCATCGAGATTGTGTGCGTTTCTACCCCCATGTTATCTAGATAGGCTTCGATTTTCAGCGCCGTTGTAGTCTTTCCCGAGCCGGAGGGGCCCGAAAGCAGTATAAGCGGGCGCTCGTGCCGCATTTTCGCGATCTTTTCCGCAGCGTGTTTGCAGCTGTTCTCGTATTCCGCGTCGCAGGCGGCGATAAACTCCCCCTCCCCGTTCTCGATCTGCTTATTTATCTCGCTGAAATGTATTATCTTCATTCCATTTTCTCCTCAAAAAGGGTATTATTTCTGCTCCCACTTCGCGCAGAGGTTGTTGAGCGTGTCCGTCATCGCCGCAAGCTCCTTGTTCGTCAGACCCGACGACATCTTCACTAGCTGCTGAAGTCGGTCGGCGGCGGCTTTCAGACGTATGTAAGGCGTGCTCTCACGCTCGGTGTGAACGGCGGGCATCGGCTTCGCGTTTACAAATTCTCCAGTCAGCAGGTCAAGCTCCGCGCCGCTGTACGGGCAATGCGAATCAAGCCCGAAATCGTCGTGCAAATGCGCCGTGTAGCTCTCCGCCGACTCCGCTTCGCCGTGAATTACGAATACTTGCGGCTTATCAAGAGCCCTGATCCAGCGGTCTAATCCCGCCTTGTCAGCGTGTCCGCTCATGCCGGGCAGCACAAGTATCTTCGCCGCGACGTTTATATCTTCGCCGAAAAGCTTCACGTTCTTCGCGCCTTCGACCAATTTTCTGCCCAGCGTACCGACTGCCTGATAGCCGACGAACAGTACCGTGCACTCGCTGCGCCAAAGGTTGTGTTTCAAATGGTGCTTTATTCTGCCCGCTTCGCACATTCCGCTGGCGGATATTATAACTTTAGGCGTTTTGTTGAAGTTTATCGCGCGCGATTCATCCGAAGTTACCGCGATGTTCAGACCTTTGAACGAGATCGGGTTCACGCCCTTGCGCACATATCCCACCGCTTCCTCATCGTAACATGAGTCCTCGTTGCGGTTGAAAACAGCCGTAGCCTCTATCGCGAGGGGCGAGTCTACATACACGGGAAAATCGGGGAAACTCTTCACCAGCCCCGCCTGTTTGATTTGGCGGAAATAGTAAAGCAGCTCCTGAGTTCTGCCGACCGCAAAAGACGGTATCACCACGTTGCCGCCGCGCGCGAAAGTTTCGTCGATGACCTTTGCGAGCGCCGTCGGGTAATCGGCGGGCTTTTCATGAAATCGGTTGCCGTACGTAGATTCCATAACGGCGTAATCGGCGTGCGAAAAATACTGCGGGTCGCGGATAAGCGGTATATCCGTGTTGCCGATGTCGCCCGAAAAGATTATAGTCCGCGTCTGCCCCTCTTCCGTCAGCGTTATCTCTATGCCCGAAGAGCCGAGCAGATGCCCCGCGTCACGGAAAAGCGCGCTTATGCCCTCGCCAAGCTTCACAGGCTGCTCGTACTCGTGCGGACAAAGCGCACGTATCGCAAGCTCGGCATCGCTCATCGTGTAAAGCGGCTCTACCTCCTGCTTGCCCTTTCGCTTGCCCTTACGACTGCGCCATTCGGCTTCAAATTCCTGTATATGCGCCGAGTCGCGAAGCATTATCGAGCATAGGTTCGCCGTAGCGCTCTGGCAATGTATCTGCCCCTTGAAACCGCCCGCGCAGAGCAGCGGCAGCAGCCCCGAATGGTCGATGTGCGCGTGGGTGAGCAGCACAAAATCTATCTCGCCGGGCGCGCACGGCACTTTCACATTGTCGAAAGCGTTCAAGCCCTGCTCCATGCCGAAATCTACCAAAAATTTCTTTCCGCAAGCCTCTATGTATGTGCAGCTTCCCGTAACCTCGTGCGTCGCGCCGATAAACATTACTTTCATGAAATTTCACATCTCCTTTGCATCAAACGATCTCCGCGCAAGCTGTGCGTATCGTCCTAAATATAACTTGATTATATTGTAACATATTTCACATACTTTTTCAAGTCTTGCGTCGAATTTTTATGCAGATTTTTTTCAATAAACTCATTTTGTCGCAAAAAAAAGACCTCTCCATGATGTATATGAAGAGGTCTTTGAAATTATTCTGTTTTGCCCGCTAAAATTACGGTACTAAAGAGGAATCCTCAGCCTTAGAATCCGCTGCGGAAGAGTCAGCCGCGCTCTCGTCAGCAGCCGAAGATGAATCAGCAGCCGCAGCCGCGCCGGACGAACCGTCGGGCAGCTCGGTAACAGTTCCCTCTTCCTTGAGGGTCTTCAGCAACTTCTTGAGATTTGTGTCGCCAACGGTATTGAAGTAATCGTCGGCGCTCAGTTCCTCGTTGTAAGCGCTGCAAAGCTTGCCGTCTGCTACCATAATGTTGCTGTCATAGATGTAAACATAAGCGGTAGCCTTTTTCTTGTCCTTGAGGGTCATGCTGATCTCGTAGATCCTGCCGTAGTAATTGTAAGTGCTGTCAGCGATAGATCCGCTTTCAAATCCTTCGGGATTGATAACGTACTGACCTATCTCCTTCATATCGTCAACGGTCTTTACGCTGTCATCGAGCGAGATGCCGCCGGTGAGGTAGGAACCGCTGATGTTGTCCTTGTAATCCTCAGCCTTTGACTTGAATATCTCGTCTGCCGAGGTGGTGTCAGCCTTGGTCGAGGTGGAAGAGAGGTACTTAGGCGCGGTAGCTTCGTCGATGGTGTATTCCTTAACGTAGTAACCGTCGCTGTTGGTCTCGCCCTTCAGCTTGTAACCTGCCTCTGCAAGTGAGCTGTAAGCGTAGCAGGTAACGGTGAATGTATCGCCTGCCTTGTAATTTCTGTCATAATCGGAGTTTTCGATAGAGTAGCTTACATAATCCTTGATCTTGGAATCATCAGCAGCCGAAGCGCCTGTAACGTGCAGGTAAGGCAGCGCGCCGCTGTAATCAATGGTGAATGTGCCCTCTGCAAAAGGATCTATCTCGTCAAGACCCTGAAGTCCTTCTACCTTGTAATCTTTAGTAGCTTTATCCTCAAAAGGCCAAATATAGCACTTAGTCTTGGTCTTGCCGTCCTTATCCTTTACCGCTTCGCCGTTTTCGTCATACTGGGTCTCCTCGAACCAGAAGCCCTTAGACTTATCATCTTCGTCGAAATAATGCTCGTCGTAAGAATAAATGCTTGCGGTAACGGTATATGTATCGCCGTTCTTGAGGTCAGCGCCGTAAGAATAATCGTAATCATAGCTTACGAGGTCGCGGTACTTAGCGCTCTCAGTATCTACATTTACGTTCACATCGCCCTCGTAGCCCTCGAAAGTAACGTTAACGCCCTCGAAAGGATCAATAGTTTCAGCCTCATCAAGCCCCTTTACCTCTACCTCAAACTCGGTGTTGGTAAGCTTTACGTTAGCCTCTTTAAGGTTATCCTCGTCGTACTCTACGGTGATCTTTACCTTATCGCCGTTTTTCAGACCCTCGGTCTTAGAAGCCTTGATCTTAATAGCGTATTCTTTGTCTGCGCCATAGTTAAAGTAATCGTCGCCATAAGACTCATCGTCTTTTACCTTCTTGGTGTCGAGGATAGCGTCGCGCATATCCTTAGCGTCGCCGTAATCGTCCTTAGCCTTTTCGTAAGCCTTTTTCAGAGTCTTTTTATCGCCGCTGAGATACTTGCTGTACTTCTTAGCATCGCTGTCCTTGCTCTTTGAAGAGCTTGCAGCTTCGTCATCATTTTTATAAACATATTCCTTGTAAGCTTCCGGCATACGAACATTTTCCCCATATACCAGATCGGGATCTACGTTTAAGAAAGCCGAGCACTCGCCGTAGCCCTCAGGGCCTGAGAAATCAACGTAAACAAGATCCTTAGCGTCGATCTTCTCGTACTTAGTTACCTGCTTTACTATAATAGCAGCCGCAATTATGACCGCTGCCGCCGCTGCTGCTGCGACCGCTATCTTTACTACATTCTTGTTTCCGCCGCTTACCGAAGCGCCGCCGTTATTGAAAGCGGGCGCGGTCTGGGGCATCGACTGGGGCTGCTCGTAAGTCTGTGTTTCCACGCTTGCCGCCTGTGCCTGGGGCTGTTCCTGAGCAGGAGCGGGATTTTCGCTCTGTACCTCAGCCGCGTTTGCCGCAGGCTCTGAATTTACCGCCGCGCCGCAGTTACCGCAGAATGTTTCGTTATCTCCGAGCTGTGCGCCGCAATTACCGCAAAACTTTGCCATTATATTTACCTCCATGATAATTACATTTAGTTTACTAAACTTATCATTGAATATTATAATATATATTTAAAAAAATGTCAATAGTTAAAACAACAAATATTTCAATATATTATGCCATTATGCTGTAAGTTTGACGAAAGGCAAAAGCGCGTTTTGTCAACCGCAGGCTGACAAAACGCTTCATACTCACAGCACATATTTTCAATATATCTGCGCAGACTAAAATACGCTGCGAAAATGCGGTATCTGGCTCTCATAGACCAGAAACGCCCAAAAACGTATCGAGCGCAGCTCGGAAACAAATTCTTCGCTCTCCTCGTCTAGCAGCGGCTCTAATTTCGCCACCGAATAAGAAATATCGTCCAGCGTGGAAGAGCGGGTAAGGAACGAAACTTTCACATAATATTCGCCCCAGTAGTCCTGCAAGCGCTCCACGCTTTCGTATACGTCGTCTGAGCCTGCCTCATACTGCGCCATGCAGTCGTCTATCCGCTCGTAAAGCCCGCTGTTGCAACGCTTTAGCATATAGAGAGAGCCGCAGGAGAGCGCTATCAGCGCCGCGAATATCCCGCAGCAGAGGATAATTCTTTTCATAAGCTATATCTCCTTGCGTATCAGCGTGTAGTTTTTATCCGCGCCGCAGGTCATTATGAACACCTGCGCGAGGGTGCAGCCCTCTTTTTTCAGCACGCCCTCAAGCCACT
>ENA-OPSJ01000523-OPSJ01000523.1-human-gut-metagenome-genome-assembly--contig:-NODE-523-length-34214-cov-4.847478_pt1 | contig 34214 bp, 36 predicted proteins | sample MGYA00241801_ERZ501893 | MGnify/ENA primary metagenome ERZ501893 (study PRJEB25962, sample SAMEA2042219) | human gut metagenome | biome: human gut; feature: human-associated habitat; material: faeces...
TTAAAGTTGCTGTTAAGGGCGGCGATTATCTTGTCAAGGCAATTAATAACCTTGATGACGACGCAGCGGAATTGTTTGTAAAAACTGCTTCTAAACAAGGAGATAGTTTTTATGATTATTTAAAATCTTTAGATGAAAGTTATTTAAACGAGCTTGTTGCAAGTTCTAAGGCTGACATAGATAAAATCAGCAAATGGGATTATCAGCCTGATTACGAATTGTATGTAAGACATAAATCTGTTTATGATAATCCGAAATATTTTGAACAAGAAAAAGGTATTACTATTTATCCGGGAACAAACGGAGATACAAATATTAATGGCTTTGTTGATGGAATATTTGAAACGAAAACATTAGAGCCTGGTATGATTATAGACAGATATGGCAGCAATGGAACTGGTAAATACTTTTCACCGTTGGGAACACCATAGAAATAGTGCCATGGTTTGACGAAGTTGGTGGAGGAACACAATATCTATCAACTTAGTCAGTTGATGAACTTAAAAAGTTTGGCTATATCGTTGAAGTTGAATAGAGAATAGGATTAAATGATGAATATTAATGAAGTTAGAAAGCTTATTTATAAACACGGAGAGAAGATTGGTTTGCCCTATGATTCCAAATTGTATCCGATTTTCTCTTCGACGGGGAATGTTTTTAGCGATGGGGGGACAATATATATTTCAAATAATGAATATCATTATGTTATAATGGAGAGGGGCAAAGAAAATAAACATTATCGAAGCTTGGATATTAATGATATATTATATCCATTATTTGAAGGTATAACATTTTCATTAGCGTCGAAATATGAATTAAAGAACAGAAACGAAAAGGAAGATCCTAGAAAATTGCTGTGGAGTAAGCAGCTTGAGTTATTAGGAAAAATTGATCCGCTTTTTAAAGAAAGGTGTCAAAAAGAAATCGACAGAATTTTGAAAATTGCACCTTATAAAAAGTGTAATTGACAAAAAATAGATGTATATGGGGGTAATTGTCAATATAATTCAAATCCTATATTATTATCAGAAAGCGGAAATATGCTACTTGTAAGTTGTGGTGATGTTAAGCCTTTGGACAGAACAGTTATGGAAGGATTCAATGCAATCTTAGGAGACGTATAGTGTTCAATCACCATACTGGGTGAGCTTTTTTCGCTCTGTATTCTTGGATTTGCGTATATAGTAGCGACGCAATCTATTATATGCTTAGAAATTCGAGGTGCGTAAACAAATATCCAAAAAAGTACTGAAATGTATTTCAAAGCTAGATAAAGAATTGCAATATGCAGTAATAGACGGTCTTGAAAAGGGCGGCGATGATCTTGTAAGGGCGGTTAAGAGTCTTGACGATGATGCAGCTGAATCGTTCATAAAAACTGCTTCTAAACAGGATGATGATTTTTTTGTTTTGATGTCAAAATATGATGATATTCCTTCTTGGGCATGCTCTGATGTAATTGATTTTAATTCAGCTGAAAACGTAAATGAAATTTTAAAACAAAATGGATATACAAATCCCCCTTATAAGCCGGGAACTAATGTAACAACTATCGAATTAACTGAAGATACCACGTTTGTTAGAGTGTATACTGAAAACATAACAAGTGCAAAGGGCGAGTGGGTAATGAACTATGAAGAGATTCAAGGATTGTCTTCAAAGCAAATTAAAGATAAGTTTGCATTACCATATGAGCCAACACATATTTGTGATGTAGAACTACCGGCTGGTACAGAGGTACGTTTTGGTATAGCAAATGAAGTTCCAGAATGGGGTTTGGGAAGGGGATTAAAATTTGATTTAATGGGTTAATATTTTAATTCATTTGGCAATTTCAGACCACTATAAAAGGAGAAGATTTTATGTTACCGATAGTTGAAACGAATGGAAAAACTCTTTACATTAATTCTAATAAAGTAACTTTTCCGTACAAAATTGAACAAGTTTTAATTTTAAAATCTCAAATATTGATCTTACTGGATAGTTGCATAAAAAATGAATATGATAACGTCTATTCGGTAAACTTTGACGGAACAATAGGTTGGCGTGTTCAAAGCAGAAAATACTTATCAAGGGAATATGAAAATAAAAAAATAACCTCATACGTTGGTATGTATGTCAGGAAAGAAACTAATCTGCTTCAGTTAAATGATTGGTGGGGCGGAAGATACATTTTTGATCTTAATGACGGGCATATAGTGGGAAGAGATGAAAGTGGGCGTGATTGGTAATAGTTCCAATAAGAATAGAGGAATTTTATAATTAAAGATCGCTATCATAATGAGGAATATAGTATGGTATTAAGAATGATAATATCTGAATCATTGAAAAGTTGGAGGGATATAGTGAGGAAATTGGTTATGCTATTGTGCTTGCAACGCTGGATGATGAAGGAAAAGCCAAAAGCGAAAAAGTGTCGAAGTTGCGTGTAAGACAAAAACTATAACTATTGATGATGTTGATTATGTATATGATAAATACGCATATAACAATATCAAACATATTAATGAGGAGATTTTGTAGGGAAAAATATGAAAGCTATTAAAACAATTTATAATAATTGCGGTTGGTTTTTGTTAGTGCTGATATTCGGAAATATATTATTGAATTTTTTTGCTCCAAACTCATTGATTGGTCAAGAAAATATAAATTTAGTTTGTTTATTTTTGAAAATTAAAGCAATCTCAGCAATTGTACTAGCATTTTTTATGATCATGTTTATGATAAAATCGGCTGTAACATTCTTTAATGAAAAAGGTTACGGTTTAGGTCATAAAATTGTTGGAGTCGTATTTTCGTGTTTTGTTTCAATATTGTGGATGAATTTTATATCTGTTCAGTCTCAGTATAGTACATACGGCATAAAAAATCTAATTGAAGAAATTTCTGTTGTGCAAAAAATAAGCAACGGAAGTGCTTTTAAGAAAACTATTAATTTAACCAAGCAAGATGATAATATTTCGGTTTATACAAAAAAATCGAAAAAATCTTCTTATCCATCACGATTTCAAGGTGTTCAGGCTACTCAATTGTATAATTTTTATGGAGTTTATGCGGATTCAGACAAATTAAAAGTATATAATGAAAGCATAAATACTCAACTAAGATTAAGTCTTAGTAAATCAGAGTTTGACTATTATAATGACTTGATAAAATCAGCTAATAACAATGATGAGTTTCAAATTGAGTTTTATACTGATAAAGATGGAAAGAATTTGGGATACATAGAATCAATTCAGTTGGTTGAGAAAAAAAATTCGCCGTCATATTCAGAAAATATATCTGTGAAAGAAAATTCTGATTTATATACTGTTACAAAGAGCGATAATTCAGAATTAGAAAATATATGTTGGCTTATAGTCAAGGACGGTGAAATTCAAAAAATTGTCGATGCAAGTGAAATAAACGAATTCAAATTGCGAAAGGATGTGCCGGAAGGAGTATATACAGTATTATTGTGTACTGATTATGATTCTACCACACATTCATATACACAAGTAAGCAACGCTATTGAAATTATAATTTGATAACAGGAGAAAAACAATGACTCAATTCACAAAATCATTCCTAGTGATAGCTTCAATTCTGAAAGAACTTATTCTGAGAAAGTAATTACGTACATTAAAAACAATATTTTGGGAGAAAGGAATGAATAAAATGCAACAAAGCAATAAAAAGCGTAATAAATCATGGTACATATTTGCAATCGCTATGTTTTCGATTTTAGCCGCCAGCATTTATTCATTGTATATTACTAAATCCTATGAAAATATAAGTGTATCCGATGCTGATTATCTTCATCAGGTTAAACTAATTTTAATTGCAAATTTGATTTCCTTTTTTGCTGTTTCGTTTGCTATATCATGTATTTTAACACCTATTGTTCACTTTATTTGGCACCCCGATTCGTCAATTAATAAAGAGTATTATAATAAATATCAAATGAGATTTTATCGTATAGAATCATTTGTAATTACTATTATTTTAATGATCCCTATAATATTTTTGATGAATATATCGAAACAATTTAATTTAAAACATTTTAGTGCATTTGAACAAATGAAAATGTTGGTTTGCGTAGATAAAAATATTAGCGAAGAATCGGAAACAGAAATAGAACTATTTGAGTCGGCTCCATATTGTGAAACATATTGGCGAGGCGAAAAAAAAGTTAATGGTCTTGCAATTCAACTTTTAACATCTGTTGAAAGTGATGATCATAGAAAGAAGTTTCTAATTCCATATAAAGATGCAATAGATTGTTATGAAAAATATAGTAAATCAAAGTATGAAATAATATACTATACAGATAGCAATATTGTTGTTTCTATAAAAAAAATCGACGAAAATTGAAGTGCAAAGTGAATATTTATAATGTTTGGAGGATAATTATGACCCAATTCACAAAATCATTTCTATGGAGATTCATATTAGACATTATCTTATTGGGGATATTTGTTAGGTTCTGTCAAAATATTATTTTGACAATTACGTCAAGATTCATATCAACCTATTCGACCCCGTTTCTAGTTATTGAAGCGATTGTTGTATCAGCAATCAGTATGTTGTTTATCTGCTTTATCACATACTGGAATATCGGCGTTATTTCAAAGAAAGATTGTTATCATAATGAGGAATATAGTATGGTATTAAGAATGATAATATCTGAAAAATGGATTCATATAAATAGTTATGATGTTTGCTTTGATTATAATGTTAAGTCTGTAATAATTATAAAACAAAAGATAATTGTACAGCTAGAAATCGGAGATTTATATGCTGTTGATATGGCAGGTAACATTATTGAAAAAAATAATAAGCCTTTTCAAAGATCAGACTTAGATAAAGATTTTATAGTAGAAATTAATCAGAATAATCTATATTTTAATAACTCTGCCGTTTATTTTGAACATAACATTTATTCTTTTGTTTTATTTGATGATAGGATAATTGTACAATTAAATGAATTGGATGCGTCTGCAAAATCTGATGAAATCGACAACGTATATGCTGTTGATATGGAAGGAAATATTATCTGGCGAATTCAGAATAAAGAAAGGGTATGTCCGGAATATAAGTTTATTTCGCCGTATGTAATGATTAATTATATTGATGGTGAATTAATTGTAAATGATTTCAACGGATTCAGATTTGTGTTTTCACCTGACGACGGAACTTTTGTTAAACGAATTCAAAGTTTAAGACCTTGGTAATCAATTTGTAATTCATATCTTTAGGGCGACACCGCACAACTACCGCCTAACGGCTTTGTGTATGTCTAACTTGCCAATTTTCCGTTATCTTGCACAGAAACTCTTTGAAGGACGCAAGTATTCCTGCGTCGTTTCTATACAATTGGTAATTTCAGACCAATGAATCTGGAGCAATTTCTTTTTGAATTCCCGGCGGTTACACTTCCGACGGTGTCCCGGAGGCAGTTTCGGATACCGTTAAATTGTCTGAAGCGAAAGTCACGCGTTTAAATTGAGAGGAGAATATCAGCATATGGCTTATAAGGATACTATAACTAAATACGATATAAACTTAAAAATTATACATGAGTTAATGAAACTGCTGAAAGGCGGTGATACAGTATGAACAGCATACAGAAAGAAACGATAAAGTTTTATGCCAAACAGCTCAGAGTACCCACTTTCAATAACTATGATAAAATCATAAGGCAGCTTTCAGTTGATGACAGTTATGAGCAGTTCCTGATCGAGTTGATGAAACAGGAGCTTGCAGAACGCTCGGTAACAGGTCAGAAACGCAGGATAAAAGCTGCGAAATTTCCGTCACTGAAAACACTTGATGAGTTTGATATGACAAGGCTTGAAAATGTCAGCGAAAGTACTGTACGGCAGCTCGCTTCCTGTGATTTCATAAAGCAGCGTCAAAATATCGTTATGATAGGTAACCCCGGAAGTGGAAAGACGCATCTTTCGATTGCTTTGGGCATGAACGCCTGTGAGGCGGGGTATCGGGTAAAATTCTATACGGCTGTCAATCTTGCTGCTGAGCTTGCAGAAGCTGTACAGATGAACAGACTATCCAAGCTGGAAAAGAGCCTCAGCAAGATAGACCTGCTGATAATTGATGAGCTTAGTTGCCTTACTTTCAACAGGTATCAATCGGAAATGCTCTTCCAGATTATATCCGAGCGTTCAGAAAGAGCCAGTGTTATCATAACTACAAACCTAGAATTCTCAGAATGGACTCAGCTTTTTGAGAATGAAATGCTGCTTGCAGCGCTCATAGACAGAGTCACCTTCCGATCCTTTGTTCTGAATATGAACTGCAGCTCGTCTTACCGTATTGATTCGACCCTGAATCACGATTAGTGGCTCAAAATTTTTTATTAAATCTGGCTCACTTTTTTATTAGCGAAGTGGCTCAGTTTTTTATTGACAAAGGCAGTACTGCTCCCTAAAACTATAATTTCATCATACGATACCCAATACCGATATGTGTTTGTATCAGCGCCTGACTGCTGTCACTCAGCTTTTTTCGCAGGGTAGCCATAAATACACGCAGGGAGGCTTCGCTGTTATCCGCAGGAGTTCCCCATACACTTTGGATAATGTACTTATGCGTCAGCACCTTGCCGACATTCTTGGCAAGCAGGCAAAGCAGCTTGTATTCTATCGGTGTCAGGTGAAGTTCTTCATCATCAAGGTGAACACAGCCCGAAGCATAGTCTATCCGTAATCTGCCATTGACAAACTCCGTGACCGAGATGTTTTCGGACTTCATAAGCCGCCTTTGTATCACCCTGAGCCTTGCGAGAAGTTCATCAACAGAGAAAGGCTTTGTCAGGTAATCATCTGCACCTTTGTCAAGGGCTGTTATCTTGTCCTTGTCCTCGCTCCTTGCACTGACTATGATGATAGGAACATCGCTCCAAGTGCGTATATGCTCTATCACCTCAACGCCGTCAATATCAGGCAGTCCAAGGTCAAGTATGATAATATCAGGCTTATGCGAAGCGTTGAGCATGATCGCTTCATTGCCCCTGACAGCAGTAATAAAGCGATAGTCGTTCATTTTAAGAGTAGTTGTAATAAGATTTCTGATAGGCTTGTCGTCCTCCACCACCAGAACAAGATATTCATTCATTCAAATCGACCTCTCCTATTGGCAGAGTAAAGCTGACAACTGTTCCGTTTGGTATGTTGTCGCTGACAGATATAGTACCGCCGTGTGAAGTAATAATTGACCTGCAAAGTGCAAGCCCCAGCCCCAGACTTCTTCTGCTGTCTGAGGAACGGCTGCCGCCCGTATAGAACATATCAAATACCTTTTCTTTTTCTTCATCGGAGATACCAGTGCCGTGATCGGACACGGATATCACAGCATACGCATTTTCTCGGCGCACACTGACGGTAACATCAGAATCCTCATCACTGTACTTTACAGCATTATCCATAAGATTGACTATGACCTGTACGATAAGGTTCGCATCTGCCATAACGGGGATTATCTCGTCATACATATCAACGATGATATTTCGCTTTGGGTGAGTGCGTTTGGTGTGTCTGACAGCCTCCTGAACAATGTCATCAAGTATTTCTACCGAGATATTGAGCTGCATTCTGCCGTCCTCAATTCGTGTAGCGTATAAAAGATTTTCCACCATTTCGATAAGCCACATTGATTCGGAATAAATATCCGTGTATATCTGCTGACGTGCTGATTCATCAAGCGTATCGCCGCCGGAAATGAGCGTACTGGCATTGCCTGATATGGAGGTCAGCGGTGTTCTGAGATCATGGGATATGGAACGGAGCATATCAGCTCTAAGCTGTTCATTCTGCGCCAGAAGTGCCGCCTCCTCCTTTTCACGGGCATTCTGCTCGGCGATCAGGATATTGCGTTTCAGCTTATTGGCAAGCGTTCCTGCAATGAACGCTGTAATAAACATCATCACAAATGTGACAGGATAGCCTGCATCGTGAGCTAAAAGAGAAAACTCAGGATATGTGAAGAAGCAGTTGAAAAGCATTACTCCTACTAATGATGATATCAGGCAGAAATATATCTTTGATGTAAAAATGGATATCACAAGCACAGCAATAATATACAGCATGATAATGTCCGCATCGGCAAGTTGAAAGGCTTTGAATGCGTATCCGGCAAGTGTTGCGGCTGTCAGCACCACAAGACATATAGCGGAGTCTTTGAACACAGAAAATGCTTTAGAGCTTTTTATAGAATTAACAGTCATAAGAATCACCCTTGTTATTATAACATATCACTTCTGTGTTCGTCAACATCATCTTCTGACAGGTTGTGTCCACGGCTGCTCTTTTGTATCTCCTCGATGAATTCATCTCCTAAATTCTGAAACATTTCTGGATATCCCGAACCTCACCTATGACAAATGCGATGTCATCAGTTTCAATTACAGTGTCCGGTGCAGGGATAAATACCTTTTCTCCGCGTTTGATCGTCAGAATATTGATCTTGAATTTCTTTCGTACATCGATCTGTGAAAGCGACTTCCAGAACCAGTCCTTCGGTACTTTCAGTTCGTAGATCGAATAATTGTTATCCAGATGAATAAAGTCGAGTATGCTGTCTGATGCATATTTTGTAGCGATGCGAAGTGCCATCTGCATCTCAGGATAGACAACCTCATCGGCTCCATTTTTAAGCAGGAATTTCATTTGTACATCATTTGTCGCACGGGATATGACTTTCTTTGCCCCCAGCTCCTTGAGCAAAGACGTTGTTTCCAGAGAGGACTGAAACAGGCTGCCGAGGGCAACGATACAAACATCATAGTTTCCTACACCAAGCGAACGGAGAAATTCCTCATTGGTGCTGTCACCGATCCTTGCGTTGGTAACATAGGGCAGGATATCGTTGATACGCTCATCATTTTTATCTACTGCCATGACCTCACACCGAAGCTCCTTCATGCATCTGGCAATATGACTGCCGAATTGACCTACTCCGATAATTAAAACTGTTTTAATATATAAAACTCCTTATCCTACGGATATTTTTTCAAGCGGTAAGCGTGAATTCTTACTGTCCGTCGACGGCAGAGCTGCATAAATGAGTGTCAGTCCGCCGACTCTCCCAAAAAACATAAGTATCATAAGTATCACACGAGATACAGCAGACAGACCGCTTGTAATGCCGAGTGACAGCCCTACAGTACCGATAGCTGAGCTTGTTTCAAACAGACAGGTCAGCAGCGGTAGATTTTCCACTCTGCTGATAATGATACCGCTTGTAAAGAACAATACAAGATACATAAACAAAACAGCGCCTGCACTGCGGACAGCTTCGTCTGATATTCTTCTTTTGAAGCACTGCACATCATTTCTGCGGCTTAACACTGTGATCGCAGAAAGGAACAGAACAGCAAAAGTCGTTGTTTTCATACCGCCTGCGGTGGAACCGGGAGAACCGCCTATAAGCATAAGAATGATCATAATGGCTGTACCTGATTCATCCATAGCAGCGAGATCAGTTGTGTTAAAGCCTGCGGTTCGTGTTGTGACAGACTGAAACAGTGAATGGATCGTCCGGTCATGGATAGTCTCACGGTTATATTCATAAAAAAAGAAATACAGCGCAGGCAGAACGATCAAGACAGCAGATGTCATCAGTACGACCTTGCTTTGCAGAGAGAAGCGTCTGATCCTGTACTTGTGTGTTCCGATATCGCCCCAGACGAGAAAGCCGATGCCTCCCGTAATAATTAGCAGTATGATGACGATATTGAGATAGATGTTGCTGTGGTAAAAGGTCAGCGATGAGAACGGTTCTTTTATGCCGAACAGATCAAAGCCTGCATTGCAAAAAGCCGATATGCTGTGAAACAAGGAATACCACAGTCCCTTAGCGATACCAAGATCATTGCAGAAAACGGGTGCAAGCAAAGCCGCACCGATCATTTCTATGATAAGTGATGTTTTAAGGATAAAGCCTGTCAGCTTTACAATACCGCCTACCTGCGGTGCGGAGATAGATTCCTGCATCGTACTGCGCTGCCACAGACCGATTTTCCGCCCTGATGCTCTAATGATCGCAAGCCCGACGGTGATAACGCCCATACCTCCGATCTGTATTAGCATCAGAATGACCGCCTGCCCGAACAGAGACCAGTATGTAGCAGTATCCTTTACAACAAGCCCAGTCACACAGGTAGCTGAAACGGCTGTGAACATTGCATCAGGGAATGAAGTCACACACCGCTGCCTTGATGAGATCGGCAGCATCAGAAACAGCGTACCTACCAGAATTAGGCAAAAGAAACTGATAATGATGACCTGAAATGAAGTCATATGAGTTTTGTTTTTTACTCTATTTTTATGTAACATCGTACACCTCTCGTTCAAATGATAGCTTTATTATATCACATGAGCGGTTAAGGTGCTGTTAAGATTACGGTTACGGTGTTAAGATTTCGTTAAGGCACAATATTGATGTGTGCTACTTGCCCGTAGTCTATTGGCACAACCATAATCCGTTCCGTACAAGCCCATTCTCCGCATAAAGTCACGCCCTGTGATACTTTTGGACTTCCATTCCCCATAGAGCTGACCGAACCTTGTCCAGTCGATCTCAATCGGCTTTCTGCCTGTGTACTTTCCCTGCGCCTTAGCGATCTCGATGCCCTCACGCTGACGTTGTTTGAGCTGCTCTCTTTCAAGCTGAGAGAGTGCAGCGAACACGGTCAACCTGATAGTCGCACATGATCTCCTGCTGTCTCGCTGTCTCTTGATGTTCTGTGGAAACACGGATATAACCTATTCTACTCATAAAATCTTCCTCTCTTTATTCAAGCTGACCTTTCTTTCTCTTGGCAGCCTGTTCGTTTTCCATATATCGGGCAAGCGTTCTCTGACTGTCACGCTTCTGTTGTGCCAACCTTGAAAGCCTGTCCGCTTCTTTCTTTACCTAAGCTCTCCGAAATTTTTTTCAGCGTGGACTTCTCCTTACCGCCCAAAAACAGCAGTGCGAGCAACTACACTGTTTACACAAATGCTAAGGTATTCCAATTGAATAATTGACCGCTGAAGTTTTGCATTTATAAAAATCGACTCTCTCGTCTATTTAGGCGGGAGGGCCTTTCTATGCCCGTTTTAGATGCGGATACTTCACCTATCTGAAATATTAACAAAATCTCAAAAAAATATAAACAGATCATTCCTTATATAGTTGTATTATTAAACTATATGGACAACATGACCGTGCGCCACGCTGTCGGAAATAATGGAGGAGAAGAATATGACTTACAACGAATTTTTACCAAGCTACTCTATCGGCGACGACTGTTACAAAGAGATACCATATGTTACCCGACGTTATGGAAAAAAGGCAGTCGTTATCGGCGGAAAGACCGCTATGGAAAAGGCTAAGCCCGAACTGCTTGCGGCGCTGAAAGGCTCTGATATCGAGCTTGCCGATTTTATCTGGTACGGCGGCGACTCGAATTATGAGAACATTGAAATGCTCAAGGCTATGCCGGAAGTGCAGAACGCGGATATGGTTTTCGGTGTTGGCGGCGGACGTGCAGTCGATACTGTAAAGACCCTCTGCGACCGCATGGACAAGCCGTTTTTCACTTTCCCGACCCTTGCTTCAAACTGCGCTTCATGCACAGCTATCTCGGTAATCTACAATGCCGACGGAACTTTTAAAGAATATGCCTACCTAAAAGCACCCGCCCTGCACACTTTCATCAACACAAAGATAATCGCAGAGTCGCCCGAAAAGCTTTTCTGGGCAGGTATAGGCGACGCTCTAAGCAAGGAATATGAAGTTGTTTTCGCCTGCCGCGAAAAGGATATGATACACACTCCGCTGCTGGGCAGGGTGCTTGCTGCCGCCTGCACAGAGCCGCTTATCTCTTACGGAAAGAAAGCGCTGGAGGATTGCAGTAACAACATCTCCTCAAAAGACATCGAGCAGGTGGCGCTTGATATAATCATCACAGCGGGACTTGTTTCAAACTTTACAGTTCATCAGAACAACCCCGACCCGAAGGACGATTACTATTACAATTCGTCGCTTGCACACTGCGTATATTACGGTGCGTCGCTTTTCCCGAAGTGCGAGCATGCTCATCTCCACGGCGAGATAGTTTCATTCGGCGTGCTTTGTCTGCTGACCTATGATGGACAGCTTGAAGAGCGCAAGCGCATATTTGAATTTAATCACAGCATTGGTCTGCCATGCACTTTGGGCGAGATAGACCTTGCAGAAGAGGACGTTGCGGCTATCGCCCATAAGGCGGCGAGCGTAGTCGAGTGGACTTATGTTCCGGGCGAGCCGACTGAGGAGAAGTTTGTAAAGGCGATACTTGATACCGATAAGGCAGGAAGAGAATTTCTTGCAAAGGCGTGATACTGACGGAACAGTTAGCGTATAATTAAAACAAGCTGACAGAGCCTAACGGCTTCATCATAAAATTTTTGAATAGGAGAGTGCTTTTTGAACAAGTACAATACACCGGAGATTGCAGCGTAAACGGGAGGTTTACGGCAGTCTTTCAAACCTCCCGCTGAGAAGCAGTTGAGTTTAACAACACTTGGGAGGTATAACAATGAATAAAAATATCGTGATACGTTTAGAGAAAAAGGAAGAACGCCGCGAGGTAGAGAACCTAGTCAGAGAAAGCTTTTGGAACGTCTACCGTCCGGGATGTCTGGAGCATTTTGTGCTTCATGAGCTGAGGAACGACGCGGATTTTGTGCCGCACCTTGATCTTGTAATGCTGCTTGACGGCAGGATAATAGGGCAGAATGTGTTCGTTCGCGCGGCGATAAAGTCGGACAGCGGAGAAGACCTGCCGATAATGACAATGGGGCCTATCTGCATAGCGCCCGAGTTCAAGCGGCAGGGCTACGGAAAGATACTGCTCGACTATTCCCTCGAAAGGGCGAAAGAAATGGGCTGCGGAGCGGTGTGCTTTGAGGGCAGCATCGGCTTTTACGGCAAAAGCGGCTTCACATATGCAAGCGAATTCGGCATAAGATACCACGGCTTGCCCGAGGGTGCGGATCAGTCGTTTTTCCTCTGCAAAGAGCTTGCCGCAGGCTATCTTGACGGCGTGACTGGCGAATATTCAACGCCCGCAGGCTATTTTGTTGACGAGGCGGCGGCTGAGGAGTTTGACAAGCGGTTTCCGCCGAAAGAGAAGCTAAAGCTCGATGGGCAGATATTCTGATATTCTGATATTCTGAACTAAAACGATAAAATGACAAAGGCTCTCTGCCAAATGCGGTGGAGAGCTTTTTTGCTGTGCGGTCGACATTTCAGCGTGAGCGTGATCTGTTTGATCTGTTCAAGGCGGGGTAACTGTTCGGCTGTTTTTTATTGACAGAAAGGCGCGAAATGTGTTATAATTATGACAGAGAAAATGTCCGCGGAGGGATAAATATGCTGAATTACCGAAAAATAGAGCCTGCCGACGACAAGGCGCTAGCCGAGCTGATACGCGCAAATTTGGAGTACTGCCATCTTGACATTGCGGGCACGGTGTATTTTGACCCAGAGCTTGACCACATGAGCGGATTTTACAATGCCGACCCGCAGAAGCGCGTGTATTTCACGGCGCTGGACGAAGCGGGACACGTGATCGGCGGAGCGGGCGTTGCGGAGTTTAGCGGCATAGCAAACTGTGCGGAGCTGCAAAAGCTGTATCTGAGCAGCACGGTTCGCGGCAGGGGCTACGGAAAAGAGCTGCTGCGGCTGGCGGAGAGTTGGGCGCGGTCGGCGGGGTACAAAAACCTGTATCTCGAAACGCACACAAATCTGGCGGTGGCGATAAAATTGTACGAGCGAGAGGGTTTTCGGCAGATAGGGAAGCCGGCGTCGGCAGTACACGGCGGGATGGACAGGTTTTATTTGAAGGGGCTTTAAGCTGAAACGATTGCCTATTATAAAAGGTATACTGGAAAATCGGCAGACGCAAGATGTAACGAACTCATCGGCAAATCATGAAGAAAACGTCAGAAGTGTTTGAAACAGCGCATGGGCGGGGTTTTCGCGGGTGTAAAATCTATAAAATATAAAGTCGAAAAGCGTGCAGTTTAGTCAAAATTCATGAATTCCAAAAAATTGATTACTTTATCGCATTAAAGCCGTTGACAGATTGACGTTAAAATGGTATAATGGTTAATGAAATATTTTTGAATTATTTGTGAGTATTAGGTTGATAAATGGTGAGAATTGTTGAAATGCGGGAGGAAAAGTGGATAGAGATATGGTATAAGTTTTGCTGCTGAATAAAATGGTTTGGCAGCTTTTTTTTGTAAATCTAATTTAATGATAATTGTATGAGATTACGAAAAAGATTTGTAAAATCGCGGTACGGGTACAGAACGTGTTGAATTGTTGCTATGTGCATGGCTGATAAAAATGATAACCACTGCTGTATGGGCAATATGATAAATACACTGTTTGATATAGATTGATCGGCTCGATATGAGCTTTACATATAAGTAAGAGAAAGAGGAAAAGGTGCGATAAATGGAGTATAAGAGAAGGGTTGATAAAAATCTCATCCCAATTTGCAATATTATGGGCGTTAATATTGCGGCGATCAATATGGAGTGGTTGGTAGACTATCTCGAAAAAAATATCTCTGAAATAAAAGGAGACTACATATGTGTCTCAAATGTACATACGACTGTAACCAGCTATGAAGATGCAGCTTACTGTGCTATTCAAAATGGCGGGTTAATGGCAATTCCAGATGGCGGTCCTCTTTCTACTGTTGGTCAGAAACGCGGTCATAAGAATATGGAGCGCACAACAGGCCCGAGTTTAATGGGAGAGATTTTTAAGATCTCTGCAAAGAAAGGGTATCGCCATTATTTTTATGGGAGCAAAGAAGAAACATTGGAGTTGTTGTATCAAAAACTTACGAACAATTATCCGGGAATTCAAATTGCTGGAATGTACAGTCCACCGTTTAGACCTATGACAGAAGAGGAAGATAAAGCAATCATAGAGAGAATCAATGAAACCAAGCCAGACTTTGTATGGGTCGGACTAGGAGCACCCAAACAGGAAAAGTGGATGGCAGCACATCAGGGAAAAGTTGATGGACTGATGCTTGGTGTTGGAGCTGGATTTGATTATTATGCAGAGAATATCAAGCGCGCTCCGTCGTGGATGCAGAAACACAATCTGGAGTGGGTATATCGTTTAGTGCAAGATCCGAAGAGACTGTTTAAGAGATACTGGAGCACTAATACGAAGTTTATTTGGAATGCAATGATAAGGGGAAAGTAAATATGAAAAGAGTATGTATGGTCGTTCCAAATAAAATGGTAAAAGGTGGAATAGCTGCAGTCGTAAATGGCTATAGAGGATCACAACTAGAGAAGGACTATGAAATAACTTATGTAGAGTCATATAAAGATGGAAGTAAATTTGATAAGCTTTTGAAAGGTATTTGCGGATATTTTCATTTTGCATATGTGCTTATGTTTCACAAGCCGGATGTAGTTCATATTCATTCTTCTTTTGGGCCATCATTTTATAGAAAGATGCCATTTATTTATATGGCGTCTTGGCGCAAAATTCCGATTATTAATCACATACATGGCGCCGACTTTGACGAATTCTATGTAAACGCACCAGAAGAAAAAAAGGACAAGATAAAAAAAGTATATAGTAAATGTAACGTATTAATTGCTCTTTCTGAGGAATGGAAAGAACGACTGAGCCAGATTGTTCCGGAAGATAGAATTGAAATAATTGAAAACTATAGTATCCTTCATGAAGATGCTTTAGAGGAAAGAATGCAGAGGGAGTGTAATAATACAGTTCTTTTTCTTGGTGAATTAGGAAAAAGAAAAGGTTGTTATGATATTCCAGCGGTTATAGCACAGGTGAAAAAAAGTATACCAGATGTGAAGTTTATCTTAGCTGGAGCAGGAAGCGAAGCTGATGAGGCTGCAATCAGAAAATTGATTGCTGAAAAAGGTGTGTCCGATAATGTGGAATTTCCTGGATGGGTTCGTGGTGATATAAAAGATAAACTGCTTAGGGAAGCAGATGTGTTTTTTTTACCGTCATATAATGAGGGAATGCCGATGTCGGTGTTAGATGCAATGGGGTATGGTCTCCCAGTTGTAAGTACAAATGTGGGCGGAATTCCCAAGATTGTGCATGATGGAGAGAATGGTTGCTGTTGTGATCCGGGTGATGTTAATCGATTTGCGGAAGGAATTACGGAAATACTTTCAGATAGAAAAGAAAGAAAATCATTCGGGGAAGCTTCTTGGAAAATCGTAAAAGAGGGATATTCGTTAGAAGCACATTTGAAATTGCTCACAAAGGTGTATGGAAAGGTGGAAAGTAATGAAAGCTGATATTATTACTATGCATATGATAAATAATTATGGCTCGGTATTACAGACATATGCGACATGTGAAATGTTTCGAATGGTAGGGATAGAACCCGAAATAATTGATTACTATCCCGAGCGGTTAGTTGGATATGGCTCCCTAAAGCAGTTATACATCGATGCGAAACCATTTCATAAGAATACAATTGAATGTTTGATAGTAGCCGCGGTAAACTGGCCCTCATATAAATTACAGAATCGTGTTTTTAAGCCGTTCATAAGGAAATATATCCCATTATCTAACAGATATGAATCAATGTCTGAATTGGAATCAAAACCACCAGTGGCGGATATATACTGTACAGGCAGTGATCAGGTTTGGAATAATTTTTTAGATGCAAATAAACAATTTGACAGAGCATATTTCTTGGATTTTGGCGATAAAAAAACGAAAAGAATTTCTTATGCTGCAAGTTTCGGAAGAAGCGATTTTAGTGACGAAGAAAAAAAGATTATAAATATCTATCTGCAAAGGTACGATGCTATCTCTACAAGAGAAATAACTGGACTTAGTATAATCGAGAAAAGTGGTATACGTCTGCAACAATGCTGCCTGGATCCAACATTTATGATTCCACGAGAAAAATGGACTCAATTGGCAGAACCAATTAAGCAAAAAAATTACATTTTGGTGTATCAGTTGCATGAAGATAGTGCCACATCGAATATAGCGATTGAATTAGGAAAAGAGCTTGGAATTGAGGTCATTCGTATTAGCACAGCACTTCACAGAAGAATTCATGGCGGGAAAACAATTATGTTACCTACCGTAGGAGAGTTTGTTTCGTATGTTCAGAAGGCAACTCTTGTCGTAACAGATTCATTTCATGCGACAGCGTTTTCAATCAACCTGAATGTTCCGTTTGTTTCTGTAAAGTGGAAGATGTTTAATGACAGAATAGACACAATTCTTGATATTGCAGGATTGCAGTATCGCTCAGTGAAAAATGTTGATGAAGCAAAAAAAGCATCTAGGAAAAATATAGATTATGATGAAGTTAATCTTAGGGTTGCGATTGAAAAAAGGAAAAGCTTTGACTTTTTTGAGAGAGCTATTGCATACAACGAGAAAAGATGAGGAAGAGGCATGAATAGACTTTTCATTTTGGGATCAATAAAATTTCCAAGAGGTACGGCTGGAGCCAATTATGAGCAATATTTTGCATTGTCGCTTATGGAACTTGGCTGGAAAGTGATAATTCTTGGCGTTGGAGAAAATAGAAAACAAGATTTTGACGGCGCAGCTTACAAATATAGGAATATTGAATATTTTAATGCGCGGAACTGGAAACAGGTGAAATATGGCATGGGAGTTTCCTTCTATAAGGAAATGGCTGAAAAGTATCAATTCTCTAAAGATGATTATTTTGTTTTGAGAGACTTAGGGTGGCAATCAATCAACTGGCTAATTAAAAATTTTGGGATTAATCATGTGAGCTATATTCACTTTGATGATTTAAGACCATCACAGTTTAAGCTGCCATATATCAATCCACAGTACTGGACAAATGTTTACAAATGGAATCTGAAATTTAGAAAGATAAAAAAAGCATTTCCAATCAGTGAAGCATTAGAAAAAAAAGAAAAAAAATATGGATGTACAACCTTGAGACTTCCGATTATGGCCGATCCTGAAGAATATGGGGTAGCATTAAAAGTAAGTAAGCCTTCTAAAATACAGTTTATTTATCCAGGTGCAAAATTAAATGGCTGTGAAGATGATATTGATTTAATGTTGGATGCGTTTAATTCTCTTTCAGAGGAAGAAAAGGCAAAGGTGGTTTTTCATATTACAGGAACAACTGAAGAGCAGCTGAAAAGCAAAATAAAAAATCCCAGTGTTTTAGATGAATTAAAAGACGTAGTAATTGTACATTCATGGATGGAATATTCGGATTTAATTGCGTTGTACAAACAAATGGATTATCTAGTACTGGCAAGATTTGATAATGAATTGACACGGGCAAATTTTCCAAGCAAGATACCAGAAAATATGTGTTACGGAATAGTTCCAATTTGTTCAAAAGTAGGAGACTATACGACATATTATCTGAAAAATATGGTTGACAGCATTTTCTGTGAAGTTGGATCTAAGAAGAGCCTGGTTGATGCAATTAGAATGGGTATCAAGATGTCAGATGATAAGTTTGTGGCCATGCACGAAAATTCAAGGAAAACTGCTATTGAAAAATTTGGATACAGAAATTGGGCAAATAGAATTGAAGATTTTTTATTGAGTTAAATGGAGAATAATATGAAAAACAATGCAAAAGTGAGTTTAATTGTTGCTGTTTATAAATCGGCACCATTTTTAGATAAGTTGATTACTTCTATTATTAAGCAGACTTATCAAAATATAGAAGTAATTTTAGTAGATGATGGGTCACCAGATAATAGCGGCGAGATATGTGATGCATATGCGACCAAAGATGAAAGGATAAAAGTTATTCATAAAGTCAATGGTGGCACATGCGAGGCAAGAAATTACGGCCTTAATGCAGCTACTGGTGATTATGTGATGATCATTGATGGCGATGATTGGTTATCGTTAGACTGTGTTGAATATATGATGAAACTAATTAATGAAACAGGTTCGACAATGGCTTTCTCAGATAAGGTATTCACTTCGCGTGATCAGGTGCAAATAGAGCATGATCATATTGAAACATGGACGGCAGAAGATGCAACAGCAGCTATTATTTATCCACATATGGCAATTGGCCCATGGAATAAAATATATAGCTTGAAATTATTACGAGATAACAATATTTCGTTCTCGGTACCTTGGTTTGGAGAGGGACTGTATTTTGCTGCTACCGCAGCTCAGCATGCGAATCATGTCGGAGTCGGTCATAGAAAAGTGTACAATTATAGATTAAATAACGTTAATAGTGGTGTTACAAACTACAATGTACAACACGGATTAAATGCGCTAAAGAATATACAAACAATAAAGGATAACTTATATATCAACACATCAAAGTTAAGAAACGCAGCAGACTGGCATATCTGGAATAACTACTTCTTCTTATTAAAACAGATTATTGGAAGTGATAATACTGAGAAATATGCGGCTGAGTATAAAAAATGTAGACAGGAATTAAGAGGAAGAATGTTATCTGTTCTGCTAAAGAGCAAAGTCAACATGAAACAAAAAATGAAAATATTGGCTGTTGGGATTTGTCCGGTATATTGTGCTAAAAAGTCAATTAATAAAGCAAAAATAGGTTTAGCAAACGATAAAATGGATTAAGGAAGAAGGACTGAAATGGGAAAAACTGCAAAAGCCGTCAAGAAGATAGTCTCTCTCCTTAAAACTAAAAATGTCGTGACTCTTCCACATATAGTTGATGAAAATAAAATGTTAAATGGGAAAACAGCCGTTATAGTTGGCGGAACTGGTGGGATTGGTCATGCAATTGCAAAAGACTTTTTAGAGAGTGGATGTAAGGTTATTATTACTGGAACTAACCAGAAAAAAATGATAGAAACACTTGATAAGTTTGAAGATGTGAATGTAAAAGGAATGGTACTGGATTTAGGAAAAACAGAAACGTTTAATGATAAAGTTAAGGAAGCGGTCTCGATATTTGGAAGAGTAGACGTTCTTGTAAATTCTGGTGGTGTCCATTCGGAAAATATAGATTATTGGAAAATGTCGGAAGCAGAATATGATCGGATAATGGATATTAATCTAAAGGGAGCATTCTTTTTGTGCCAAGCATTTGGTAAGTATATGAGAGATAATGCGATTAAAGGGCATATTCTATTAATATCTTCTAGTAGGGGATCTGAACCTGCATATTCTCCATATGGTTTATCCAAATGGGGCTTGAATGGAATGACACAAGGATTGGCCAAAATATTTCTACCACACGGCATTATTGTAAATGCAATTGCTCCGGGATCGACGGCAACACCTCTTTTAGGTATAAAAGAGGGTGACAATCTTTATTGTGACGAAAATGGAATGGAAAGATATATTGTTCCAGACGAAGTAGCGGTCTATGCAAGAATGCTTGTAAGTGATGTGGGTAATGTTGTCATTGGGGAAACAGTTCATGTCTCTGCGGGAAGAGGCGTATTTGATATAAGATAAATGATAGGTGGCGAGAGTTATGAGAGTTTTGTGGATAACAAATGTCAAATTGCCGATTATTTCAAGGTCGCAGAATGGCAACAATAAAGTGAATATAGGTGGTTGGCTGGATCGAATTTCGCAGGGCTTATTACAGAATAAGAGTATAGAGTTGATTGTATGTTATCCATACTGTAAATTGGAGAAAGGCTCAATTAAGAATCTAACATACTATGGGATTCCGTATGATGGAAAAGAAATGAGACTGGGATGCCTTGATGATGAGTCAGGTGTACACGAAGCCGAAAAAATATTATCAGAGGTAAAACCTGATATTATCCATATTCATGGTACTGAATTTCAGTATCATTGGTTTTTTGCACAGGCTGCTAAAAATTTGGGGATAGAAGATAAACTATTAGTATCTATTCAGGGTTTGGTTAGTGTATATGCAAAGCATTTTGCATTGAATCTTCCGGCGTCTGTTAAATATGCATCGACAATTAGGGAAATGATCGGAAGAAAAAATGTTTATGCTGGAATAAAGAACTTTGAAAAAAGAGGTTTATATGAAGAAAAAACTATACAGTTAACGCCTAATATTATGGGTAGAACTTCGTGGGATAAAGCCTGTACATATAGATTGAATCCGAAAGCAGAATATTATGTGGGAAATGAAACATTACGAGAGTCGTTTTATTCAGGAGAATGGAAAGCCGAAAATTGTGTTCAGCAAAGAATATTTATTAGCCAAGCTTCTTATCCGGTAAAGGGCTTTCACTTGTTTATTGAAGCACTAAGAGATATTGTTTCATTTTATCCCAACGTGTCAGTGCATGTTTCTGGTGTAGATATTACAAAAGAGACAGGCATGTTTGGCAATTCCTATGGCATCTATATTTCAAAACAATTGAAAAAATACAACCTGACAAATATTGTTCATTTTTGCGGAAGCTTAAATGAAACACAGATGAAGCAGGAGATGTTGGAAGCAAATGTGTTTATTTCATCATCCACTATTGAAAATTCGCCTAATTCTGTGGGAGAAGCAATGCTTTTGGGAGTTCCGATCGTATCATCGAATGTTGGAGGCGTGGCTGATCTCCTAAAAGATAAAGAAGAGGGATATCTTTATCAAAGCGATGCACCTTATATGCTGGCCTACTATGTAATGCAGACATTTAAAGATTTTGAGAGAGCGAGTGTTATGGGGCAAAATGCCAGAAAGCATGCTGCTATTACGCATTCGTATGAAAAAAATCTTAACTGTTTGCTAGATGTTTACCATCAGATTTCAAAGAAATAATAAGGAGTTGGAGGATGGATATTTTTTTGATGATAAAGAAGGCGTTTCACATTTATAGCAGTAAAATGTATACACCGTTGAATAAGATTAAGTTCCGATTGAATCGAGTTCAATATGGAAAGAACTTTCGGTCTAAGGGAATGATATATATATACCGTCATTATGAGAGTGCAAAGATTTTGATTGGAAACAATGTATCTATTAACTCGGCATCATGGGCAAATCCGATAGGATGTGGCGACAAAACATATTTTCAGGTAAATGAAAATGCTGTACTGACTATTGGAAATGGCTGCGGAATTTCTAATACTGCAATTACCTGCGAAAAAGAAGTAACTATTGAAGATAATGTCACGATAGGGTCTGGATGTCACATTTATGATACGGACTTTCATCCGTTGGAATATAGTGAAAGGGTCAAAGGGTATTATAAAGATTGTCCTATTAAAAGAAAGCCTGTTCGCATCTGTGAAGGTGCATTTATCGGAGCAGGATGCTATATTCTTAAAGGAGTCACAATTGGGAAACATGCAATTGTAGGTGCTGGGTCAGTAGTTGCAAAAGATATTCCAGCAGGAGAAATTTGGGCGGGAAATCCTGCAAAGACAATACGTGCAAGCCAAGTGGAGAATAAGATATGAAAGTGGGAAAAAAAGCAATTGTTCAATATTTCCTTCTGTATTTATTGCTGATAATGCATGGTGCAGTTGTTTGGGTTTTGAAAAATTCGCTTAGTTATACTGTTTTAGGCATTTTATGCGTTTTGAGTCTTTTCTTTATTTATAATTATAGAGGCAATATTTCTGAACGAGAAATATTGCTAGGGATAGTTTTGGCTTGTTTGTTTGTTTTTAGTGGATTATGGAACGGAGAATCATTAAGCCATGGATTTAATTTTAAGACACTAATACAGATATATTTGAACTTTTTAGTTAGTTACGCTATTATTGCTGTCGATAGAAAAAGTGCATTGACAAGATTGCTAAAATTGACATATGTTTTTGCAATCATTAGTTTAATTGGATATTTAATATGCAATATTGGTGGAGTTGATTTTTTAAAGTCGATTTTACCTTCGTATAGATTTGGTGAGAGTTCAAGAACTTATTTTGGAAAATACTTGTTTTCTATCCTCTGGGGACGTTTTGAAGTTGACGGATATACGCGTAATATAGGTATATATTACGAGCCGGGTGTATATGAAATTGTAATAAACAGCTCGGTATTTATTATATTATATATGCGTAGATATTTGAACTTAGAGGATAAGGCAATAACACGAATGCTTGTTGTTTATATTTTGACGATTATTACCACAAAATCAACAACAGGTTACTTGGGATTAGCAGTGATTCTTGGCGGTTCGATTTTGCAAAAGAAAGAAAATAGTTATCGAAGAAAAATTTTGAGCATTGTAGCAATAGGAATAGCATTACTTTTTTGTGATTTTGTTAGTAATGGAAGTAGCAGTTTGATTTCAGTAAATGTTTTACAAAAGTTTTATGGAGTACAATTAGCTGGAGATTATAATTATACGTCTGGTGCGGCTAGGATGATACCTGTTCGGGCAGCAATGATGTCCATGAAAGAAAACCCTATTTTAGGAATTGGTTCATCTCGTGTTGAAAACTATGTTGAGAGCATATTTGGAGCAACGGGAGGAACAGGAAATGCATTATTTGGTATGATTGCAACAAAGGGACTGTTTACGACAGTTGTATTACTTTATATGTTTTTGAATCCGATTTGGAAAACAAGACAATCAAATACGGTATTTTTTGTATTTACTTTTATGGTTGTAAATGTTGCGTTTGCACAAGCGCAAATTGCATATCCGAGCTTTGTTTTTATCTCCTTGATATACTACGCTTTAACTATGGAATCGAGCGATTCTTTTGAAAATGTGCAGGAGTGGACATGAAAATAGATAGAACAAAAAATGCAACGAGAAATATTACATCAGGAATTGCACTGAAATTATATCAGCTTATCACACCATTCATTATACGAACTATAATGATATACTTTCTGGGTGTGGAATATGTAGGTTTGAACTCTTTATTTACTTCGATCCTGCAGGTTCTAAATCTAGCAGAACTAGGTGTGGGTTCTGCTATGGTTTATAGTATGTATAAACCGATAGCAGAAGATGATAGTACAACGATATGCGCACTGCTTCGTTTGTATAAAGTCTATTATAGAGCAATTGGATGGATCGTCTTAATTGCAGGTGTTGTTATTATGCCATTCGTTCCGAAACTAATTTCGGGCGATGTGCCTGCTGGAATCAATGTTTTTGTGATATACGGATTGAGTCTAGCTGCAACAGTGGCATCATATTGGTTGTTTGCGTACAAAAATAGTTTGCTTACAGCACACCAAAGAACGGATATTGCAAATAAGACAACTATTCTAGTTACAACAGTACAATACATATTACAGATTCTGGTTTTACTTGTCTGGAAGAATTATTATATGTATTTGATAATTGCACTTGCATCACAGGTTATGCTTAATGTTGTAACTGCAGTATTTGCAAACAAAATGTATCCAGCTTATAAACCAGAGGGAAAATTAAACAAAGAGGAAGTAAATACTATCAATCGCCGTGTGGGAGATCTTTTCACTTCGAAGCTTGGCGGAATTATTGTTAATTCTGCGGATACCATTGTGATTTCAGCATTTCTTGGATTGTCAGTTTTAGGCGTGTATAACAACTACTATTATATTATGAATTCTGTACTTGGGTTTGTAACCGTAATATTTACTGCATGCACTGCTGGAATTGGTAATAGTCTGATTGTTGATACAGAAGAAAAGAACCTAAGAGATTTGAACAAGCTGACTTTTTTGATTTCTTGGATTGGATGCTTTTGCTGTTCTTGTTTTTTATGCCTATATCAGCCTTTTATGCGGATTTGGGTGGGAGAAAAATATCTGTTGTCGTTTGGTTGCGTTGTTTGTTTTGTTGTTTATTTTTATATTCGTATTTTAAATCAAGTACTTATCGTTTATAAAGATGCTGCTGGGATGTGGCACGAAGACCGTTTTCGGCCATTGTGTACGGCGCTTGCTAATCTAATTATGAATATTATACTTGTACAATTTATTGGCATCTATGGAATTCTTCTTTCAACGGTTTTGAGTACACTATTTATTGGAATGCCATGGGTGATTCATAATCTGTTTACTGTAGTATTTAAGAATGGACAGAAAAAATATACTATTGATTTATTACGCTATACAGGAATATCTGCTCTCTTATGCATGGCGACTTATTTCATTTCTGATTTGTTTTCATTTACTAGTGATTTAATGACTATTGTAGTTGGATTGATTTTGAGTTGCATAGTTCCTAATATCATGTTTATCCTTTGCTTTAGAAAGAAGAAGGTGTTTAAAGAAACGATGAGGCTAGTTGATAAAATCTGCGGAAGAAAAATTGGACTTGTACACAAATTTTGCACAAAGATGATGTGAAGGAGGATAAACAAATGAGTGGTATTCGTGCAAAACTGGGGTGGCTGAGAAGACGTCCGAAACAGTTAATGAATGACTATAAAAACTCAAAGAGAATAAAAAACGTTAATTCTTCAAAAAATAGAATTTTTTATTTTGGGGTTCCAGAGCATTCAAATCTAGGAGATCTTGCTCAGTGCTTCTGTATCAGAAAATACTTGGGAGAATATTTTCCAGAATATAAAGTTACAGAGGTTTTTACAAGAAATTATCTAGATAATTCCTTTGGAATTCGCGACTATTTGAAGACGACAATTAAGCCGAGTGATATTATCTTTTTTCAAAGCGGGTATTGTACGCAGGACTTGGGAGGACGAGAAGATATTATGCATCAGTCTGTGATGCAGGATTTCACAGATAATCCTCTGGTTATGCTACCGCAGACTGTGTATTATAGAAGTGAAGCTCGAAAAAATCAGGCAAGTCGTATTTACGATGCGCATAAGAGACTATTCTTTTTAGCAAGAGACCAAGTATCCTATGAAACAGCAAAAAAAATGTTTCCACATATTCATGTAGAAAGCTATCCGGATATTGTAACAACATTGATTGGGCAGTATGAGTATTCTTTTGAGCGAGAAGGTGTGCTTTTTTGCATTCGAAATGATTCTGAGAAATTTTATTCGGATGAACAAATTGAAGATTTGATGAGATACTTTGAAGGAACAAAATGTGATCGCTTGGATACAACAATACATGTGGAACCGGATGTAATTCGAAATAATCTAAAGCAGTATATTGAAGACTATTTCAAGAAGTTTGCACATTATAAACTGATTATTACAGATCGGTATCATGGAACGATTTTTTCACTTGTTTCGAATACACCTGTAATTGTGATTCAGACGAAAGATCACAAAGTAAAAACAGGTGTTGATTGGTTTAAAGAGCATTATAGCTCACAGGCATTTTTCGCCAATACACTTGATGAGGCAAAATACTTAGCGGATAAGATTTTGAGCGGTTATGACTATAAAAGGAACGATAACTACTTTGAACAAGAGTATTATGGAAAACTCAGAGAAAAGATAGAACAGGAATTGAGGATTTAATAGATGGAAATTTGCGAGAAGAATAGGTGCACAGGCTGTCAGGCGTGTATGAATATATGTCCGATGGACGCGATTTCGTTTCATGAAGATTTGAAGGGTTTTTTATATCCAGAAGTGAGCGAAAAGTGCGTTGGATGCAATGCCTGTAAAAGGGTATGTCCAAGAAATACAGGAGTACAACTAAATCAAAAGGATCCTGTAGTATATGCTGCTTTTACAAAGAATAAAGCAACTCGGAAAAATAGCAGCTCTGGTGGGATGTTTACCGAATTGGCAAAAAGTGTGCTTGAAAAAGGCGGGATTATTTATGCGTCAAAATTGAGTGAAGATTGCAAAAGAGTAATGTTTGATTCCTGCAACACCGTTGAAAATCTCGCAAAATTCCAAGGTTCAAAATACGTCCAGAGCCAACCGGGATTGATTTTTCGACAAGTAAAAGAAACATTGCTTACCGGGAGAGAGGTATTATTTATTGGCGTTCCATGTCAAGTTGACGGATTAAAGAAATATTTAAATAAAGAATACAGCAACTTGCTCGTTGTTGATATTATTTGTCATGGAGTTCCATCCCCTAAATTATGGAGAGATTATTGTACCTATCTGGAAGAAGTAAATGGAGCAAAAGCAGTCAATATTTCTTATCGGTATAAGAAGCCAAATTGGACAAGGTTTAGTCTAAAAGTGGATTTTGATAATAATAAATCTTATGTCAGAAGCAAATTTGATGATCCTTATTTGATTTCTTTTTTGAAAGAAATATCAATGCGAGAAAACTGCTACTCATGCGAATATACAAGTACATATCGAACAGGAGATATTACGCTTGCAGACTTTTTGGGATATCATTCTTATGACTTTAAGATGAGAAATACAGAAAAAGGAATTTCACTTGTAATGATTAACACTGAAAAGGGACAAAAAGCCTTTGAAAACATTAAAAGTGAAATTGCGTTTCAAAAAAGAACAATAAGGGAAGCTATTGGTGGAAACAGAAGCCTAAAGGAGCCGTGGAAGAAGAACCCAATATCAGAAGATTTTTGGCGTGAATATATACAGGGGAAAGGCATGAAAAAGGCTTTTGAAGAGTATTGTAAACCTTACCGTTTTCCAGCTAAAATGCGTGTAGCGTGGTTTGTTACAAATCATATGTTTTTAATTCCGAAGCCTATTCTTGAAATGAGGAAAAAAATCAGGGGGGTAAGTAAGAACCTACATAAAACATCAATAGATATATGGGCATACTGCATTGATCGAAATGAGGTGCTTGTATATTGAATATAGATATGAAGCGTTGCACCGGATGTGGAACTTGCGAAAATGTGTGCAGCAAAAATGCAATAAGAATGGTTGAGTCTGATAGAGGCTTTTTGTATCCATCACTTGATAAGAGCCTTTGTATTGAATGTGGATTATGCGAGAAGAAATGCCCTTTGAATGCTGATACACCAGTTCTTGAGTATAAGCAGCATGTTTATGGGGCATGGAGTAAAGACAAAAAGATTCTTAAAGCTTCAAGTTCGGGCGGAGTATTTGTTAATCTAGCAAAAGAAGTTTTGAAACAGGGTGGTGTGGTTTGCGCTACGCGTTTTGAAAATGATTTTACTGGAGTGATATTTGATAGCTGCGACTGTGAGAAAGATTTGCCGAAATTCTGCGGATCAAAATACATTCAAAGTGCGCCTAAAATGATTTACAAAGATGTTAAGAGGTATCTTAATGACAAACGACGAGTACTTTTTGTTGGCACAGGATGTCAGGTTGCTGGTTTGAAAAGCTATTTGGGAAAATCCGATGAAAATTTACTTTGTGTGGATTTGATTTGCCATGGAGTGCCATCTCCGTTGGTATGGAGAAATTATATAGCTGAACTTACTAAAAAGCATAATGCGAATGGCGTTAAATATATCACCTTTAGGAAAAAGAAACCGTCTTGGAAAGAATATAGCATTTATATTGAATTTGATAATGGAAAGAGATATGAGGCAAAGAAAACAGAAGATCCATATTTGATTGCATTTGCAAAAGATTATATGCTTCGCCCATCCTGCGAGCATTGTAAATATGCTTGTGCAAATAGAGAAGGCGATATTACACTGGCTGATTTTTGGGGATATCGTTCATTTGATTATAAAACCAGAAACAGGGGAAAAGGAATTTCTTGTTGCATTATTAATTCTGATAAAGGAATGAAAGCCTTTAATGTAATAAAAAATCAACTTGTTGTAACAGAAAAAAGCATAGATGAAGCTATTCGGGGAAATAGGAGTCTTGTTAAACCATGGAGTTCTAATCCTAAGTCCGAAGAATTCTGGAAGTTGTATGAAGAAAAACAAGATGATGCACTATGCGAATTTTGTAAGCCATATAAAAATTCGGCTAAAATGAAAATGGATTGGTTTATTCAAGATCATCTTTGGATGATTCCAAAGCCGATTCTTAGATACTTATTAAAAAGAAGAGAGTAAATTAATATGATCAAAAGTAAAAAAGAACTAAAGTTTTATATTAGTGCAGACTATATGATGAATAGGGGATATTTTAAAGAACCAATATTGAAAAAACTCATGGCAGCTATATATCAAGATTGGATTATGAAATAATTGGTAGCATTACGCAAAGCAGAGTTCTATTCTAATCGGGGGGGTACTGAAGTACTACTATAAATTAAAGGCTCACAAATTGGGTATAAAACTGGGCTTTACCATTTCTGAAAATGTATTTGGCTACGGTTTGGTTATACCACATTATGGGACAATTGTGGTTGGAAGTGGTAATCATATAGGAAATTATGCAGTTCTTCACACGAGTACTTGCATTACAGCGGGGAAGAAAAATATAGGTGATGGGTTGTACTTGTCTACGGGTGCAAAAGTTCTGGGAGATATTGAACTTGGAAACTTTACTACCATTGGAGCAAATGCGGTTGTTAATAAATCAGAAGGAAGTAATTGTTTACTGGTGGGAATTCCAGCCGTAAAAAAACGGAATGAAGATACATGGATGAAAGGTTCGTATCGGGAAAGATATGAAGCCTGTGAGAAATTAAGGAAAAGTTTGTTCGAATACATTTAAATGTCGCGTAAGGAATTTGAAATACTATAGAGAGGAAATACATATATGAAAGGAATTATTTTAGCAGGAGGATCTGGCACACGTCTGTACCCATTAACAAAGGTAACAAGCAAACAGCTTTTGCCAATCTATGATAAGCCGATGATTTATTATCCGATGTCCGTTCTTATGAACGCTGGTATCCGTGATATTCTGATTATCTCCACCCCTCAGGATATGCCTCGTTTCGAGAATCTTCTAGGGGATGGACATCAGTTTGGTGTAAATCTGACTTATGCAGTTCAGCCGTCTCCGGATGGACTGGCACAGGCATTTATCATTGGTGCTGACTTTATTGGTAACGATTCTGTAGCTATGGTGCTGGGCGACAACATCTTTGCGGGCCACGGATTAAAGAAAAGATTGACTGCCGCAGTAGAAAACGCTGAGAGCGGCAAAGGCGCAACGGTGTTCGGCTACTATGTGGATGATCCGGAGCGTTTCGGTATCGTGGAGTTCGATAAAAATGGCAAAGCTGTTTCTATCGAGGAAAAGCCGGAGCATCCGAAGAGTAATTACTGCGTTACCGGCCTGTATTTTTACGATAACCGAGTGGTTGAATTCGCAAAGAACCTGAAGCCTTCTGCACGTGGTGAACTGGAAATTACCGATTTGAACCGAATTTATTTGGAAGATGGTTCTCTGAATGTGGAATTACTAGGCCAGGGGTTCACTTGGCTGGACACTGGTACACATGAGAGCTTGGTGGATGCGACCAACTTTGTAAAGACCGTGGAGCAGCATCAGCATCGTAAGATTGCCTGTCTGGAGGAAATCGCATATCTGAATGGATGGATTAGCAAGGATGAGCTGATGGAAGTCTATGAGGTTATGAAGAAGAATCAGTATGGACAGTATCTAAAGGACGTAATGGACGGCAAGTATCAAGAGCTACTGTATTAATTCGAGAACAAGTAAAGATAAGTTAGAGGAGATTAAATCATGAATATTATTGTTACCGGCGGTGCTGGTTTTATTGGTAGTAATTTTGTGTTCCATATGCTGAAGAAGTATCCTGATTACCGGATCATCTGCTTGGACAAGCTGACCTATGCAGGCAATCTGTCTACACTGGCACCTGTGATGGACAATCCGAATTTCCGTTTTGTGAAGGCTGATATCTGCGACCGCGAGGTTGTGAACAAACTGTTTGAAGAAGAGCATCCGGACATTGTTGTCAACTTTGCGGCAGAGTCTCATGTTGACCGTTCTATCGAAGATCCGGGCATCTTCCTGCAAACCAACATCATCGGCACCAGTGTTCTGATGGATGCTTGCCGCAAATATGGCATTCAGCGTTTTCATCAGGTTTCTACTGATGAGGTATACGGTGACCTGCCGCTGGATCGTCCTGACCTGTTCTTCACTGAGGAGACTCCGATTCATACCAGCTCTCCGTATAGTTGCTCCAAAGCAGCTGCTGACCTGCTGGTTCTGGCTTACCACCGTACCTACGGCCTGCCTGTGACAATTTCTCGTTGCTCCAATAACTATGGCCCGTATCACTTCCCAGAGAAGCTGATTCCGCTGATGATTGCTAATGCACTGGCAGACAAACCTCTCCCAGTTTACGGCGAGGGTCTGAATGTCCGTGACTGGCTGTATGTCGAAGATCACTGCAAGGCCATTGACCTGATTATCCATAAGGGTCGTGTTGGTGAGGTCTACAATGTCGGCGGTCACAACGAAAAGCAGAACATTGAAATTGTGAAGATCATCTGCAAGGAACTGGGCAAGCCGGAGAGCCTGATCACCCACGTTGGTGATCGTAAAGGTCACGATATGCGTTATGCAATCGACCCGACCAAGATCCACAATGAGCTGGGCTGGCTGCCGGAAACCAAGTTTGAGGATGGTATCAAGAAAACTATCCAGTGGTATCTTGACAACCGTGAGTGGTGGGAGACCATCATCAGTGGTGAGTATCAGAACTACTATGAGAAAATGTACAGCAATCGCTAATAAGCCAGAGGAGGAAAGAACATGAGGTTTTTTGTAACTGGTGTTGGCGGTCAGCTTGGACATGATGTGATGAATGAACTGCTGAAGCGCGGTCACGAAGGTGTTGGTTCTGATATTCAGGAAAACTACAGCGGCGTGTTAGATGGTTCTGCGGTAACGAAAGCACCGTATGTAGCACTGGATATTACTGATAAGGATGCCGTTGAAAAAGTAATTGCAGAAGTTAATCCGGATGCCGTAATCCATTGTGCAGCATGGACTGCTGTGGATATGGCAGAGGATGACGATAAAGTAACGAAAGTTCGTGCCATCAATGCGGGTGGCACTCAGAACATTGCAGATGTTTGCAAGAAGCTGGACTGCAAGATGACCTATATCAGCACGGATTATGTGTTTGACGGTCAGGGCATCGAGCCGTGGAAGCCGGACTGCAAGGATTACAAGCCTTTGAATGTGTACGGTCAGACGAAGCTGGAAGGTGAGCTGGCAGTCAGTCAGACGCTGGAGAAGTATTTCATTGTCCGCATTGCATGGGTATTTGGTCTGAACGGTAAGAACTTCATCAAGACGATGCTGAATGTCGGCAAGACGCACGATACTGTCCGTGTGGTCAATGACCAGATCGGCACACCGACCTATACCTATGATTTGGCTCGACTGCTTGTTGATATGAATGAAACTGAGAAATACGGTTATTATCATGCGACCAACGAGGGCGGTTATATCAGTTGGTATGATTTCACTAAAGAGATCTATCGTCAGGCTGGGTATAAGACGGAAGTTCTGCCTGTGACCACGGCAGAGTATGGTCTGAGTAAGGCTGCTCGACCGTTCAATAGTCGTCTGGATAAGAGCAAGTTGGTGGAAGCTGGATTTACGCCGCTTCCGACTTGGCAGGATGCGCTGAGCCGTTATCTGAAAGAAATCGAGCAGTAAGAGGAGATTAGAGGAAATGGGACAGATTAAAGTTGAAAAAAATGTAGGCGGCATCGAAGGCCTTTGTGTTATTGAGCCCGCTGTTCACGGCGATGCCCGTGGCTATTTTATGGAAACTTATAACGAAAAAGATATGCAGGAAGCAGGTATCAACATTCACTTTGTACAGGATAACCAGTCCATGTCTACAAAGGGTGTGTTGCGTGGCCTGCACTTCCAGAAACAATATCCGCAGTGCAAGCTGGTGCGCGCCGTGCGTGGCACTGTGTTCGATGTTGCTGTTGACCTGAGAAGTGATTCTAAAACCTACGGCAAGTGGTATGGCGTTACTCTATCGGCTGAGAACAAGAAGCAGTTTCTCATCCCGGAGGGCTTTGCACATGGCTTCCTTGTTCTGAGCGATGAAGCAGAATTCTGCTACAAGGTCAATGACTTCTGGCATCCGAATGACGAGGGCGGCATGGCTTGGAACGATCCTGAAATTGGCATCGAGTGGCCGGAACTGAAGGGGGAGTACAAGGGGAGCGCTAGTGCAGAAGGTTACACGTTAGAAGATGGCACTGCACTGAACCTGAGCGATAAGGATCAGAAGTGGCTGGGATTGAAAGATACTTTTAAATTCTGATTAGAAGGCCGTGTGAGAAATTACATGGTAACCGCTCGGAAAATGCACACCGCTACGAGGTGAGCAGCAGGCAACACAGCAGAGGCTGTGGCGAAGATGCGATTATTAGAATTGAAGATAAAAAATTGTTGCCAAGAGTAATATTAACAAAAAAGAAAATTTATGCTACTTTTTGCTAAGCAATCTTTTCTAGGAGGAAGACAGGCGAGATGAGTAGAGTAATTATAATATATTCTGTAATAATTTTTGCAGGGGTAATATCTTTTTTTGTAGGGAGTAGATATGCTTTTCAGAAAGCCTGTAAGCGGAGGACTTCGCATCCGGTGAATTTAGAAACGGCAGATGATGAACAGAATAGTTTGTCTACAAAAAATGAAAAAATAATAATTACGACATCAGATGGAGTGAGATTAGTAGGCTATTTTTATGAAAGAAAGAAAAATGCACCGATTGTGATTTTCTTTAACGGGCTTTGGAGCACTGGATTTGTAAATGGAAAACCAATTTACAGGATTACTGAGAAACATAATTGGAATTTGCTTTTAGCTACTTTAAGAGCGCATGGTGAGAGTGGGGGAGAATATTCTACATTTGGTGCGTTAGAGAAATATGATTGTCGTGATTGGGTGAGTTGGGCAAGAAAGAGATTTGGAACTGAATCTTTGATATTTCTAATGGGAATTTCTATGGGTGGAGCCATAGCTATGCTGAGTAGTAATTTAGAAGGTATGGAATGTGTGCGTGGCATCATCGATGAAGGTGGATATACCTCGCCGTTAGAAATGATAGAAATCAATGGTAGAGATAAGCTGCAAAGCAAATTTTTGGTGAGTATATTCTCAGAACTCATTAATGTTGGGGCAAGAATATGGGGGAGATGTAATTTGAGAGGTGTTGATGCGTGTAAAGCGCTGATGAACACGAAAATTCCAATTTTAATTATTCATGGCGATAAAGATACGCAAGCACCGGTAGCAATGGCATATAGACTTAACAATAGTTGTAAAAGCGAAAAGCAAATGCTCATTATAAGAGGTGCTGGACATACAGATTGTTATAAAATAGATCCGTTAAGATACGAAAATGCGGTGTATGAATTTATAAAGAACCATATTACGTAGATTAAACGTTTGCAAATTTGAAAATAGGAGAAAAGTAAGGCGTAGTAGGAAAGGGGAGCAACTTATGGATGGTTCCGAAAAATAAACCGTGTAAACGCAATAATCGCCAAATTTCTGACAATACT
>ENA-OPSJ01000526-OPSJ01000526.1-human-gut-metagenome-genome-assembly--contig:-NODE-526-length-34138-cov-4.040900_pt1 | contig 34138 bp, 33 predicted proteins | sample MGYA00241801_ERZ501893 | MGnify/ENA primary metagenome ERZ501893 (study PRJEB25962, sample SAMEA2042219) | human gut metagenome | biome: human gut; feature: human-associated habitat; material: faeces...
AAGGCAAGCCAGTTCCTCACCCCAGTCACCCTGGAGCTTGGAGGCAAAAGTCCCTGCATCGTGGACCGGAAATGCAATCTCAAGCTTGCCGCGCGCAGGATCGTCTTCGGTAAATTCTTAAACTGCGGGCAGACCTGTGTTGCCCCGGATTACATCTACTGCGACCGCAAGATCAAGGACCGACTCGTGAAGCATCTGATCAAACAGATCCGGCGGCAGTATTCTGAGACACCGCTTCAGAATCCTGATTATGGCAAGATCATCAATGAGAAACATTTTGACCGACTCTGCGACCTGATCTCTTCCGGCAAAGTCGTTTATGGCGGGAAGTCCGATCCTGATGCCCTTCGCATTGAACCGACCATCCTCGACTCTGTGTCCTTCGAGGATCCTGTGATGCAACAGGAGATCTTTGGCCCGGTCCTTCCAATCATAACTTATGATTCTATGGACGAGGTCATTCCAAAAATCAATTCCATGGCGCATCCTCTCGCGCTCTATATTTTTACTTCACGGCGTAAGACTGCGCGGAAATTCATGGAAGAATGCAGTTTTGGCGGCGGCTGTATCAATGATACACTGATCCATCTTGCCACTTCTGAGATGGGATTTGGCGGCTTTGGCGAAAGCGGCATGGGTGCATATCACGGCGAAGAAGGCTTTCGAACCTTTTCCCATTACAAGAGTATCGTGGATAAGAAAACATGGATCGACCTTTCGATGCGCTACCAGCCGTACAAACCACGCAATGAAAAACTGCTCCACAGATTTTTGAAATAATTGTATCTGAGGTAGTACAATTTTATTATTAGGATATGAGTTTATTATGGATGGATTGTCAACTACCCATCACCTAAATGTAGTGGGCTTGTAACTGCCAAGTCGTAGTAACGGTTTACACCTCCGACCTTTAACCCCATTAGATATTGTTATCTAAAGTGGCGTTACATCACAGGGTGGTTGACAGCACCCTTTACAGCAAAGTTTACTCAGCTGTAACTGTACCAGGTACTTGTGACTCTGTTTCAGAGACACTGCTATCCGCAAGATAGTTTATTCCCATACGGTACAGATTCATAGCTCCAATGCGGTCATCATTAGACTTATAACCACAGTTTTTACAGCTAAACAGATGTATCTTCTTATTGCGGTTAGCCTTTTCAATATGTCCACAAACAGGGCAGCACTGGCTTGTATAAGCAGGATTCACCTTAATTACCGTGGACTGATTCTGTTTTGCTTTGTACATAAGTTTCTGTTCGAGGTCATAAAATGACCATGATACAGATACGTAACGGTCTTTCGTTTTGACACGTTCCGTAGCATTTCTGACGCCTGACAAATCTTCAAGCACGAACAATGTATGCTTTGGATTATTCTTCACGAGTGCCTTTGATACCTGGTGGTTTACATCCTGCATCCAACGGTTTTCTCGTGAACCAATCGCTTTCATTCTTCGTCTTGCAGATGGAGTATGTCGTATTTGGAGTTCTTTGCGGAGTTTTGAGTAGCGGGCACGTTTCTGCTTGATAACTTTTCCACTGACAAAATCAGACTTATGCCTGCTATCGTAGGTAGCAACAACAAAGTTGATACCTCTGTCGATACCTACCACATTACAGATATCAGAGATATTGCTTTCTTCGATATTATAAGTCACAGGGATATGCAAAAAATACTTTCCATGTTTATTCACAAGCTTTGCAGTACCAAACTTATAGATTGTATGGTCAAAATATTTCGACATACCTTTAGCAAAATATGCGAGCTTAATACGACCGCCTAAAGTGTTTACTGAAAAACAGTTCTGTGTAAGAGAATAATCCCTATTCCAAACAAGGTCATACTGAGGCTTCTTAAAAGATGGCTTAATCCACCTGGATTCATTCTCAAGAATAGTCTTATATCTGGCTATAACCGTCTTAATTACAGACTGCGCCATCTGCGATTTAAGTCCAAATCTTTCACGAAGCACAGAATACAAAACCTTGTTCAGAGAAAACTGTTTTAAATCATGTGTACGGAATACGTAATCTGAAACATAATTACAGGCATTGCTATAAACAGACAGGGTTTCATTTAGCAAAACCTTGTCATCCGTTGCAGCAGATAGTTGTATTTTAGCTGTAATGGTCATCTGTTCCATAAATGTACTCCTTTCATTGATATTTCACTAAATATAGCATACAATATCAATCAGTGAAAGTCAATGGACAGAGGTAATAATATATGGATGATAAATATAATCGTCACAACAGGCGAAAATACAGTCTTAAGGTACATATAGTATTGGTTACAAAATATCGAAAAAGTTACTTAAAGGAACTATCGCTGATGATGTAAAACAAAAGATTTTCGATATCTGCAATTCTAATAATTGGAAAATTCCTGCAATAGAAACTGACAAAGACCACATACATTTCTTAATAAGCTGTAATGCAACAGACAGAGTATGCGATATTGTAAAAACTGTAAAGCAACAGACTACATATTATCTATGGCAAAAGCATTCAACATTTCTGTCTAAACAATATTGGAAGAAGAAAATTTTTTGGTCTGATGGATATTTTGCTTGTAGTATAGGGGAAGTGTCTTCAGCCACTATACAAAAGTAATTTCACTCTCGCCCGCATCTGTATCAAAAACCAAAATTACAGTAGTATTTTTCTTTAAAGTACGAAGCCGAAGTGGTGTTATTTTTTCAAGCACCGGATTTAAAACCTGTACCTTACCGGCTTCAATGCATTGCATATCTGACTTTAAAACATTGACAAGCTTTTCTTCATCTTCTCCCTCTACATAATACTGAAAATATTCCATAAGCACCTCCTACAGTTCTGCCAGAGAATAAACTGTATCAACACTTGGCAGTGCCGCAAAGAGGTCATTTTCCACTGCGTTACGGAGAGATTCTGTGTTTTTTTTCAAATATTCCGATGCATATACACAATTAATCATGGTATCTTCATCCGTACCTCTTCTTAAAAATGCAAAAGTATGTTTGGGAAGATTCATATCTAAAATATCAGTATTATGAGTTGTAAAAAACATCTGACTATCATCTTTCATACACTCAATCAGTACCGACAAAAATGCTTTTTCTGTTTCTGAATGAATATGTGAAAATTTTTCATCACAATATACAAAACTAAAGTTTCCGCTTTTCATTGATGCTATAATATTAGCAACCCCTATCCCTTCTTTTGTTCCACTGGAAAGAATATTATTTTTATCCACCAGTTCGCCATCATGCAATAATACAGAAAAATTTTCATAATTAATAATATACGAATCATTTGATTCCTGCACTTTAATGACACTTTTAATTCTCGGATCCAGTGCCTTTAATGTACATTCCAGTATCTCCCGGTACTTTTCTGATTGCGATAACTGATATTGTTTTTTTTGTTCTAGTGACAATGTAAACTCAAACATCCAATTATCACTGTCTATTTCTTCCAACTCCCGTATATACTCTGTTTTTGTTTTTAAATTCACTGTCCTGAACCTTGAAGCACAAATTTCATAATTATCTGTATTTCTGATTTTTTCCTTTTGTACACTGACATGTATATTTTCAGTTTTAATATTATCTGCCGCATCAATCAATGCATCTACACGGTATAAATACCCATTGCTTCCTACAAAATCAATACTAAATGATGCCGGCTTTGCAGTATCTGAGATTTTTTCTGTAATACGACCAAACTCTTTTTTTTCTATAAATCTGAAGATATCCATGATTGCCTTTCCAAGTGATGTTTTTCCTGAAGCATTTGCTCCCATAAGCACAATTACTTTCTTATATCTGAAATTGGGATAATCCTTTAAATATTCCTGTGCAATCGTTGAACCGACTATCTTCTTTGGATATGACATATTCATCTCAAACTTTCTGAACGCATATAAATTATCCAGTTTTATGTTCATTAATATCATCTGATGCCTCCCGAATTAATTATTAGTTCCATTTTCAAGAACTAATAACAGTTTAAACTTTGACTTACTAATTGTCAACACTCAATTCAAAAAAACAATTTGTAATATTATACTGTTCAAAAGGAATCAAATCATGTATCAATTTTCACTTTTCATGCCCCACAATATCCTTATATCCCAGAATTACAAATCCCTGACATTCATATCCCTGTGGTACTTCCCATTCTTTCATGATTTTTCTTCCCTCTTCCGAAGAAAAAGTTTCATAACCTCTGGACACAATACATGATGCAATTCCAAGCTCCGTTGCCTGCAAAACCATATTTTCCATTATACAAAATGCATCGGCTGTTCTTTTGACACATAACTTCCTGCAAGACGTGTCCGGTCAAAATGAGCCATATTCATTTTTCCAATATGTGCCGCCAGTTCTTTGTTATGAACCGCAACCATCATGCTTCTCTGTCCACCGCCCGCATTTGGTGCGAAATTACCAGCTTCCAGAATTTTTAATTCCTCCCCTGTTATTTTATTTTTTGTTTTCCAGCACTGAGGGTCTGCACCATAAAAACTGCCGCATGTTCCATCTGCTACCGCCGGACATCCCCTGCACCATGCCTTTAATTCGCATTTTCTGCATTTTGTAAATTTATCGTATTCTCTGTATTTTTCCATCTGACAAACCCACACATCTGCCAGTCTGTCCTCAAATATATTTGCCACTCTGCTATCCATGACTCTCCTGCACGCCATTATATCTCCATTTGAAGCGATGGTAATATGGCAGTTTCCGCAGTTACAGCCACCATAAATCATGCCGTCTTTTGTATTGTCCAGAAGCTTAAACTGCCCCGTTTCATATTCATACAAGATCCATAAGTGGTCTTTTTTATTAAAATAAGTTTCACATCCTGCACACTTCATCATCCAGATGAAACTGCCGGCTTTTCCTCTGGTTTCTCTCCTGCCCCACATGCACTTCCACATGCGGAACCCGCCTGTTTGTCCTCATTCCACTCTGCAATGTTTGATAATGCCATAATTATTACCTCCTAAAAATAAATTAATATAAATGTCAAAAGTAAAAAAGCTGCTTCTGCTTTTAGAAAAAGACTTTCTTTACTTCATGGCTTAATCATAACAGGAGTAGAAAAATGATACAAGTACGCACTTTTTTGTGCTGTAGTTACCTAAAGGTTACTATTTTTAATTCTCGCTAACAGAAAAGCCAACAAGTCACTTTTTTGTAACTTATTGACTTTTTTGTATATTACCGGAATGTCCGGTTGCAACCACTGTTTCCCTGATTGGAAGTAAATGGAAATGATTAATTATCCAAAATCTTCTGGTATACCCGTGGCGTTTTAACGAGTTAAAAAGAGATTTGGGAAAATCTCTCAAACCTATCCTTGATTCTATGGTTGCATGGGGAACTGCCTATAAGGAAAATGCTTCCTGCTAATGATACAGTTCCGGTCTTCTCAAATCCGTATAAGACCGTTTTTTCCGAATAGATATTACATTTTCCGGCTCTATGTCCACATATAATATCTGCTCGGAATCATCGGCTTTTTTTAATACTTCTCCATTGGCATCTACCACAATGGACTCCCCGGAAAACTCCATCTCTCCTTCTGTTATATTTCCCACTCCCCAAATTTTACATTTTCCGCTTTTCCCATATGCTCCCCTATCATTTTTTCCATCCATATCATATCATACCAGCGGTCGAATTTATAACCGGATTTGTGGAATGTTCCCACCAGTTCAAATCCCATTTTTTTATGGAAAAAATAGCTGTCATTGGTCAGATGTTCGTCCTCTTCATCTGTATAGGCTATGCAGGCATTCATATTTAATATTCCCATTGATTTTAATGACTTTTCCAGCTGTTCATATAACATTCTTCCAGTTCCATGTCCTCTGATATCCTGCCGTACATATACGGTAGTTTCTACCGACCAGGCATAAGCTTCCCTCTCCTTAAAGGTATTCGCATACGCATATCCCATGATTTTCCCATCCTCCACCATTTTTATATAAGGATATTTTGCCGATATCTGACGGATTCTCTCCCGAAATTCCTCTACCGCAGGAACTTCATATTCAAATGATATCGCTGTATCTTTTACATATGGTGCATAAATTGCAAGCAGTTCTTCTGCATCTTCGGTTTTAACTTTTTCTATCATTCTGCTTCCTCTATTTTCCAATTAATCCACTACACTAATCTGACACGCCTTCATTGCATTCAAAGCCGTTCTGTGTGACTCCGGTGTCACTCCTGCACAGCATTTTGCATCCACCGAAATCTCAACTTCCGGATTTACAGCTTTGATAGTCATTGCATTACTGATAACGCAGATATCCGTACATACACCTGTCAGTTCAACTTCTGTATAACCCTTTTCCTTAATCCATTCCGCCAGCTCAACAGAACCAAAAGTATTCTTTTCAAACCCTTTCAATGCCGGCATATCTTTCAGTTCAGGAATTAATTCCCATCCTTCTGTATTCTTAATACAGTGCTTAACAGGCAGTTTCTTTCCTTCCTGCGTATCGGCATAGTTATCATAATGCGTATCCTGTGTATATACAATATCCGCATCCGTGTTCCGCACCTTCTCCACTACATTTGGCACAACCGCCCTGCATTCCTCATTTCCCAAAACTCCCGTAATAAAATCTTTCTGCATATCAATGATTATCAATAACTTTCTGCTCATAAAAATCCTCCTTGCTGAAACATTATTCCTCAGTTTTATAGCGGTATCCCATTGCCATCTTCCCGCCTCTGGTCATCGACACTATCTTATGGTCAATCGCTTCTACTTTGCTTTCCACACTTGCCTTAAAATTTGTCTTATACAATTCTTTTCCCAGAATTACTTCATACACTTTTTTTAAATCCGGAAGTGTAAATTCCAAAGGCAAAAGATTGAATGCAATGTCGCTGTATGTTACTTTGTTTCTCAGCCTTAACAGCCCTTCTAATATAATTTCACAATGGTCGAACGCCAGTTTTTCTCTGGAAACCGGCTGCATTTTATAGCCAGCAGTACGGACTACTCCATTTTGAAAGGTTTCTTTTGACAGCCGGTATTGAATAACTATGTTTTCATCCTGATTTGACAGTTCCAGAAAATCTTTGGTCAGGCTGATATCAAACCACAGGGCCTTCCTGGCATCATCCCCTGCCACAGTCGGCTGTTCCTGCATTAATGTAATATAAGCAATATCTATTACTCTCATTCTCGGGTCTCTGTCCGGTCTGCTCATCGTATATACCTGTTCCAGATATGTGCTGCTTTCAATCCCGGTTTCTTCCCGCAGTTCCCGGCAGGCAGCCTGGTACGCAGACTCGTCGATTCCAACAAATCCACCCGCCAAAGCCCAGCAGTTTATATACGGATGGTCCTTTCTCTGAATCAGCAGCACCTTCAGGTTATCCAGATATTTACTCATGCAAAGAACCAGCATATCCACCGTTACACTAGGCCTTTCATAATCAGAAGGCCTGTATTGCTCCAGAAATTCCTTTTCCGTCAGACCTGCATCATTCCTTACTTCATCCAAACAATTCCACCTCCATTCTATTTAAAAAGTAGTAATGTGCTACCTTCTTCTTTTGATAGGTAGTATATTACTACTTTTATATAATGTCAAGTATTTTTTTACTGTATACAGATTATATCTCTGCTTTCTCTACAACTCGAATATGGATAAGCCGTTTTCCATAGCATCTTTTACTCTGACTAATGCTTCCACTGCTTCTTCCCTGCTCTGGTAGGCTGCTATATTCTCCCATGAGCTAATTCCTGTTTTTCGTATCCTTTTTCAGTTGCCCTGACTCTAAGTCATCTTTATGCTTCCGCGTCCATCTCCTCACGAATCACATCTTCTGACTCCGCCATTGCCTGAAGTGTCTTTGACAGAAGCTCGTCAAGTTCCCATCCAAGCTGTTCTGCGCCTCTTGCAATTACTTCTCTGGAACAACCCGCAGCAAATCCATTGCTTTTATATTTCTTCTTCAGGGATTTCAGTTCCATATCCTTTGTGCTTTTTGACGGACGCATTAATGCCGCTGCCCAGATAAGTCCGGTCAGTTCGTCCACCGCGAAAAGAACTTTTTCCATTTCGTGCACCGGTTCGACATCAATGGTCTTTCCACATCCCACAGTAATACCATATCCATGAGAGCATACCGCATGAATCACATCCTCGCCAACTCCGCCTTTACGCAAAAGTTCCGGTGCTTTCAGGCAATGCTCCTCCGGATAAAGTTCAAAATCAATATCATGCAAAAGTCCGGTAATACCCCAATACTCAGCATCCTCTGCATACCCCAGTTCCTTTGCAAACCACTTCATTACCGCCTCAACCGTATAGGCATGCTGAATATGAAATGGGTCCTTATTGTATTTCTTTAATAATTCTACTGCTTCTTCTCTTGCGATTGTGTTCATTTTTTTGCTCCTTTTCTTTTATTTAGACCAGGTAAGTTGCTGATTTTTTCCACTGTAATCAAATCTTCCATCATTTTTTTCTTCCATTGCCTTAATCATATGATAGGTATACTCATTTCAGTATTTCTATCATTTCTGCTTTATCTGTTATCTCTCTGTCTTTTCTTCGCATCTGTCTGTTTGAATTCTCGCTTTCTTCCGCTATCTTATTTGCCGTTGTTCTCGTAATTGCTCCAATCTGCAGCAAATGAAATAATACTTCACTTCTATAAACAGCTGCAATTTCTTTATTTGGAATAGACACTTCACACAGATAAGTACCATCATCCAGCAATTCTTTCTTTCCTGTTTTTAAATATCCTGCTACTAATAACAAACTGTAAATATTTGCCGGGTCTTCTGAAAGAGATTTGTATACAACATTCTGGTCAATTCTTGCAATCACACTCTCTCCCTGCAAAAGTGCATACAACCTTTCAATAATATCGTCATCTGCCACATTTAAAACGCCCTCAAGGATTTCATTTTTCCCCGTATTTACCCAATATGCCTGTGGAACACACCCTTTTGAAACATAATTAATAACTGACCATGGATTATAGATTTCCTTATTCCCAAAACAATATCCATCATACCAGTTTTTAAGTTCTCCATATTTTTCTGAAACGCCATAGTACCCCAGCATTTCCCTTACTTCTGCATCTGTGAATCCAAAATATTTATCATATTCTTCATCCATTACAGTGTTTACACTCAGATTATTTAACCCGCTGAAAATACTTTCCTGTGCAATGCGAAGAATCCCTGTCAGAAATCCGTAAGAAAGATTTTTGTTATCTTTAAATGCCCCGGAAAAGAAGTTTCTCATAAAACCAATAATTTCATCATAAAAATCCTTTGAATAACCCTCCTGAATCGGAGTATCATATTCATCGATAATAATAACCGGAGCCTTGCCATAATGTCTGGCAAGCATTGCGGATAATTTTTCCAGTGCAGAAGTCATATCAACTTCTGTTGCTGTTCCTTCGAGAATTTTTGTAAAATAATCCTTCTCATATTTTGCAATACATTCACTATAAAGAATTTCCTGATGCCTTCCATATTCTTCCTGCAAAAGAGCGCGGATTTTGTCTATTGTTGCACTCCATGTATCAAATTTAACATCTTTAAAGGTAAGAGATATAACCGGATATTGCCCCTGATAAGAGCGGTATTCTTCGCCACACTTCCAAATATCCTTATCAGTGAAAAATTTACTGGTGTCCTCCGCCTTTTTTTCAAAAAACACCCTGAGCATATCCATATTTAAGGTTTTTCCAAAACGCCGTGGTCTGGTAAACAGCGATACCAGTGGTTTTTTATCTAAAAATTCCTTAATCAGCATTGTCTTATCAACATAATAATATTCGGACTGTGCACGCACATAATCTGAAATTCCTATTGGAAGTGACTTTAAAGTTCTCATCGGCATTTACCTCCCACCATCAATTTCTTTCCGCCAATTATAACTGATATCCCGGAAAACATCAATTTATTTTCATACGTTTCTCCGGAAGCATTTCCATCAATGTCTGCTTTATTTTTACAATATGTATCGGCTTTGCCAGATGCACACTCATTCCCGCCGCAAGACATTTTCTCGCATCCTCTTCTGCCCAGAAAATATCCAGATCAACACCTGTCATTTTCTGAATCGCCGGCCAGAAAAAATTATCCGTTTTCTTTGTCACATCTCCGGAATAATTTACCCCGAGTCCTGTGATCGTCAGTCCGTTTTCAAAATACAGTTCTTTACTTTTTTCCAGATTGTCCGCTCCTTCAAGCAACTGTTCCTTAATTCCCTGTGTATCATCACTGGAAGATTTGATATTTTCCTTTCTGTCACACGCCGGAAGCAAAAGCATCATGCTCCCTGCAATCAGCAAACTCGAAATATTTTCTACCTTTTTCCTGCACCGCACCCATTTTCTCATAGAAGGCCACTGCCGGTTCATTCCAGTCAAGACAGCTCCATTCCATCGCGGAATAACCCTCTTCCCGCACAATCCCGGCTATTCTGTCAAAAAAATATTTTCCAATCCCCTGATTACGGTATTCCTCTTTGATAAACAAATCCTCCAGATGAACCCTGCCTTCTGCCGCAAATGAACCAAATATCGGATAATACAGTGCATATCCGACTGCTTCCCCATCATATTCGGCGATCAAAACTGTAGCAATCTTTCTCTCAAAAATCCAGTATTTCAATTTTTCCTGTGTTCCCGTCATATCCTGCGGTCTTTTTTCATATGCTGCCAGTCCTTTTATCATGCATTGTATCAGGGAAATGTCTTTCTCATCTGCCCTGCGTATAGTTAATCTCGCCGTATTCATATTTCATTCCTTTCCGTCAGTTTCCCCTCACTGCAATTCGTAAATCCTTACCTGTCATTTTCATCTTCTTTATATTTTATCCTGAAATAATCCAGATAAGCTTTATATTTATCCTGTGCTGTCAGACAGGTATCCCTCAGATATCCCTTTTCTCTGTACCATTCTTTCAGTCCTCGATAGTAAAACATTTTCAGATTATCCTCGATGATAAATGGTACAATATTATATTTCAGACATTCTTTAAACATAATTAATCTGCCGACACGTCCATTTCCATCCTGAAACGGATGAATCCTTTCAAATGTCACATGAAAATCCAGAATATCATCAAATGTTTTCTCTTTTTTTGCATTGTATTCTGCCAGCAGTTCCTTCATTTTATCTGCAACATTTTCCGGCATGGCTGTTTCCATGCCGCCAACTTCATTTGGCACTTTTTTATAATCCCCTACTGCAAACCATTCTTTTCTGGAATCGCTGGTTCCATTTTTCAATACCAGATGAAGTTCCTTCATAAACTTTTCCGTCAATGCCGCCTTCGCATCATCAATCATTATATCTACACAACGGAAATGATTCGCCGTTTCTATCACATCATCCACATTTAATATTTCTTTTTCCACACCTATTGTATTGGTTTCAAAAATATATCTGGTCTGCTCATGTGTCAGACGGCTCCCCTCGATATGATTGGAGTTATAGGTCAGTTCAATCTGCGTCTTATGGTAAATGCCGCCGGAATACTTATTTGATTTTTCTTCCCGTAAAATATCCAGTAATGTATTACCCGGTTTTTCCTCTGTTTCTGCAACTGAAAAGTACTTCATTCCATTCCTCCATTCATTATAAAAGGTCAACAGACTTCGTCTATTGACCTGCATCCATCAACAAACCTCATCTATTGACCTTATATTTTGTCAACAGACTTCGTCTATTGACCTAGTATACCATACTATCTGCAAAAAATAAATTTATTTTACTTTTGTTTTTCTGTAAACCCTATACAGAACAGGCGGAAGAAACTGGAAGATGACTGTATATACCGGAGCAACTCTGCAATAAACTCATCTCTTTCATATGATTTAATGTTTGACCGATGTACCGCATAAATTTTCTTACTTTCCCCAAACTTCTTCTGCAATTTCCTTTACCAGTTTGAGTTTTGCCCACTGTTCTTCTTCTGTAATCTTGTTTCCAATTTCACAGGAAGCAAAACCACACTGCGGACTTAAACACAATCTGTCAAGAGGAATATATTTTGCGGCTTCATGGATTCTTGCAATCACGGCTTCCTTATCCTCTAACACCGGTGATTTTGTTGTAATAAGACCAAGCACGACCTTCTTATCTCCCGCTACTTTTTTCAGAGGTGCAAATCCGCCGGATCTCTCATCATCATATTCGAGGAAAAATGCATCGACATTTTCCTTTGCAAACACATAATCTGCCACGGTATCATATGCACCACTTGCAAAGAAAGTGGAATGATAATTTCCTCTGCAGATATGGGAAGTAATAACCATATCCTCCGGTTTTCCTTCGAGTGCAAGGTTATTTACTTCGAGAAGCTGTCCCTTTACCTCATCCAGATCAATTCCCAGTGCCTTGTATCTCTGCTTTGCCGCATCTCCTACAATCGCACCCCAGGTACAGTCATCGAACTGAAGATTTCTGCATCCTGCGTCATAAAACTGTCTGATTACCTCCTGATATCCCTTGCCGATATCCTGTATCAGTTCTTCATTTGTGGCATAAAACTTTCTTGTACTATTGATATTTGCCGGAACAATCAGCTGCTGGAACATCTGTGCCGGTGCAGGAATCGTATATTTTGCCACTGTATTTTCATCTTCAAACTGCTTCAAAAATTTGAAATACTCCACAAACGGATGTGCCTTTGCCTGAATCTTTCCAACCAGATAAGTATCATCCAGAACGGCAAGTTCTGCATTGAACTGCACACCATTGCCGGTATGTTTATGTTCCACACCCTCAAATCCCCACATAAAATCAAGATGCCAGAAAGTTCTCCGGAACTCTCCATCTGTAATCACATGGTAGCCTAATTCCTTCTGTTTTGCTACCACTTTTCTGATTTCTTCCTCTGTCACTCTGTCTAATTCTTTCTCGTCTATTTTACCACTCTGGTATGCCGCCTTCGCATCCTTCAATGCCTGCGGTCTTAAAAAACTTCCTACAAAATCATATCTGAACGGTGTCTGTAAATCTTTCATCTTTCTGTCTCCTTTTCTTTCTGCTGTTGATGGTGCTTATTATATAGAAAACCTCACCATTTGCAAAATACATAAAAGAAACAGTTGACCATAGTTTTAAGCTATGGACGATATTCATTTCAGATATTTTTTCAACATTTCCAGATAGGTTTCCCCCAGTCTGCTCAACATTCCTTTTCGATGCGTAATATAGCCAATCCGCATATCGCTTTCATCCGCCAGTGGTACTGCAATAATATCTTTTCCATTTAGTTTTTTATCGATTACTCCACTGCATACAGTATAACCATTTAACCCGATTAATAAGTTAAATAATGTTGCCCTGTCGCGCACCCGGATATTTTTCTTCCTCTCGGAAGCCGAAAAAATTTCTTCGGAAAAGTAAAAAGAATTATGTTCTCCCTGTTCAAAGGAAAGATATGGATATTCTTCCAGTTCTTTATTTGTAATAACGCTGTTTGCTGCCAATGGGTGCTTTCTGCTGATAAACACATGCGGTTTTGCAATAAACAACAGATGAAACTGCAGGTCATGGGACTTTAGGATTTTGCCTATAACTGCTTCATTAAAATCATTCAGAAACAATATCCCGATTTCACTTCTCATTTTTGCCACATCTTCTATAATTTCATACGTCTGTGTCTCTCTGAGACTGAAATCATATTCTTCCTGACCATATTGTTTGATTAAATCCACAAATGCATTTACAGCAAACGAATAATGCTGTGTGGACACACAAAATTGTTTTTTTCCGCCATCATGTTTCTTATATTTATCTTCCAGAATTGCCGCCTGTTCTAATACCTGCCGGGCATACCCAAGAAAATCCTCACCTTCTTTGGAAAGGCTGATGCCTTTGTTGGTTCTGTTAAATATAACTATGTTCATCTCTTTTTCCAGCTCATGCACCGCATTTGTCAGACTCGGCTGTGAGATATAGAGCTTATTTGCCGCCTCTGTAATTGTCCCGGTTTCTGCTACCGTTATCACATATTTTAATTGCTGAAGTGTCATTTTGCGATTTCCTTTTTTGCTTCCTGTTTTTTATTCATGTGATACAATTTTCCTCCCTCTGTTTCAGTGACCGTAATATCTATTATTCTCTCCTTCCATCTTTCCTACCGGGCTTTATATATCCATGCACTTACCCTGGCTGAAACCGGCAATATACAGATACATCCCAGGTTTGCAATTATCATGACAAACAACTGCTGTATAAAAGCCTTTGAGTTAAGCAATGCTGACATGTCATATCTATAATACTGACACATCATAAACAGGAGAAGTGATTCTCCAATTCCCGCAAAAAATAATGTATTCACTGTCGTACCAAGGATATCCCTTCCAATATTATTTCCCGATTTTCTAAGTTCTTTTTCTGTCAGGGAAGGATTACTTGCATATATTTGAAAAACTGCTGATGACACAGATAATGCTGCATCTATAATTGCACCAAGCAGTCCCAGTAAAACAACCACAGTCATTATCTGAAAGGAACTGACATGGATTTTGTTATTCAGAAATGAAGCCTCATCGCCATACATATCAAATTCATTATATCCTCCCAGTCTTGTCCGGTAAATACTATATCCACAGAAAATTATCAAAACCGCTATAACAATAATAACAGAAAGAAATGCACTGACGATTTTTCTGTTACACCCATTTTGTGCAAATAACGTCAATCCTGTAAATATCATACTTCCTATAAACAATACCAGAAAAACCGAACTTCCATCTGCAATAAATTTTATACACATCCATAATAAAATCATATTCCCTGCCAGTACAAAAACACCTGCCACACCACGTTCTTCCCCTATTACTATCATAAGTATTATCAAAATAGTTCCTAATATTACTGCCATATGTTTTACCTTTCTTTCAAAAAATTTTTTGTGGAATAAAAGATTGCAACAACACATTCGGACACCGGAATCGCAACAACAATTCCGATTGCTCCCACCAGAAAACGCAACAATTCAAAAATAATATCATAGTTTAAAATGCTTGAAAAAGTATACTGATTTAACATTTTTACTAAAATCCATGGAACACTTCCACTCAGATAAGAAAAAAACAGCACATTTACCATTGTTCCCATAATATCCTTTCCTACCTCATGCATAGATTCCTTCAGACTTCCCTTGCTATCTTCCGTCTGCTTCTTCATGTATTCATCCGCTGCCGCACAAATGGTAATCGTAACATCCATGACTGCACCCAGACATCCGAACAACACACTTGCAAAAAAAAGTGCCGAAAAATCTTCATTTCCCTTCGTGTATTCCATCAGTTCAAATACCGGTCTTTCCCCATAAAAATATGCCAGACTGTATATTCCAAATATAATAAATATTGTTATCAGGGATGCCAGTACTGCTGCCAGTGACTTCCGACAGATTCCATTCAGAAAAATCATTGTAAACAAAATAAATCCAACCGCCAGAAACAATGTAATCCTCAAAATATCTTCTTCTTTTAAAAAGAATTGAAGCGAATAAACAAATACCGCAATCTGCACAATCAATGTTCCAAGAATCAACAGACCTCTTTTTTCTTCTGTAACAAACAATGCAAAGCAGAACAATCCTATCAGAAATACTGCATAATCATCTCTTTTCAGTTTATTTATCACAACTGACATTTCTCCATTTTTTTCACTCATATAGACAAATACTATATCTCCTTTTTTATACTCTGTTGTATCCATCTGTGAGTAAAAAAAACTATTTTCTGTCACATATACCTCTCCTTTGTGCTCATGATTTTTTATTTTCAATGTTAATTTCTGTGTATATCGTGGTTCTTCTCCAGAATCGTCCTCCTTATTGTCAGCATCAACAACCCTGGCAATATCCGAGTCATACATCTCATAATTATATCTGACAATACCCGTGATACCTAATACCATAGCAACCAAAATAATTATCTGAATTAGTTTTTTTCTCTTGTTCATATTTCTCCTGTCCTCTTCCCATTTGCTGAAAACATATATTCTCATATACTTTATCACAGACTCTTCCGAAAATCAAATAACAAAAATAAGGCTTCCGAAGAAGCCTCACTGTGTCCTAAATCTTTTGCTGCAATAATCTATGTTCCCCTCTACCCTGCTTCCTTCTCCCGCAGTGCCGTCATAAACAGATAAATTCCGCCAAACACAAGCACACTTGCCACCATAATCACAATCATCTGATTTACAGTCACCACATGACCGTGAAAAACCGGATTGCAGTCCAGTGTATCGCGGATAAGCGTAATGGCTTCCTCCGGAAAACCACTGTCCTTCATCTCCCGATATACTCCGTTTAACATATGATTCTTCAGCAGTGAAGTACCATATGTACCAGGAAGATACGACAGCACTTTCTGCAGTCCCGAACTGAAGTTTGAAATCGGCATATAAGCACCGCAGATAAATCCATATCCGGCACTGACAATCGTACCGACCGCAGATAACTGCCCCTGCGTGGTAAGCGGATAACTGATGATACTGGAGATTGTGCTTCCGAACAATACCAAAAGAATTTCGTCTAAAATAACCCATAAAACATCTGTGGCACTCATATACCATCCCATTTTACCGATGTAGCCAAGACACAGCACAAGTGCGATTCCATTGACCATCAGCGAATTTACAACCGTGGAAAGAAAATATCCCAGATAAATGGTCCGCCTGCTGACCGGTGATACATTAAAATCTTTCCTTGTTCCATTGGCCCGGTCCTGCACCATGGTAAGATTGACGCAGAACGTTACCGTCACACAGCTTACCGCAAGCAATGCCGCTGCAAGCTGTGCCGCAACCGTCCCATTTACAAGCTTATCAGATATATTAACCCATTCCTTTGTTGCAGACAAAAATGAATCTTTGTAAACTTTTGCGAGAAACGTAGCATATAACACAATCAGAATACCGGGCGTAATCATTGCAGAAAATAACATTCCCCTGTCTTTAAAAAATAATTTCCTGTTTCTGTTCACAAGTGCAATTACTGTTTTCATTCCTGCACACCTCCCATTCTATTTCCTGTCACGGCAAGAAATACATCATCCATACCGCCTTTTACCACCTCATAATCACGGAATAACTCCTGATGTTCCACTATCAGTTTTGTGGCTTCCTGTGTATTTTTTACCATAATTTCATAGCCATCCCGAATTTCTTTGTATGTATGATTCAAAGTCTTTACTTCCTCTTCACTGACACCATAAAGAGATATCCGGTCCTGCACATATTTATTTTTCAATTCCAGCGGCGTGCCTTCTGCTGCAATGCTTCCCTTTTCCAGAATCACAACATAGCCGGCACCTGCTGCTTCCTCCATATAATGCGTCGTAAGAAATACGGTCATATTTTCCTCTGTCCGGAGTTTCTCAATGATATTCCAGATTAAAAGTCTGGTCTGTGGGTCAAGTCCTGTCGTTGGTTCATCCAGAATCAGAATTTCCGGGCGATGAATCAATGCCCTTGCAATATCGATTCTTCTCCGCTGTCCGCCGGATAATTTTCCCACCGGCCGGTTGATAAAATCTCTAAAATCCAAAATTTCCACCAGCTCCTGCAATCTCTTTTCAAATGCCAGCCCGGTAATCCCGTAAAGTGCCGCCCGGCTCTTTAAATTCTCTCTTACCGTAAGTGGTCTGTCCAGCACACTATCCTGAAATACCACACCAAACATTCTTTTCGTCTGATTGCCGGCCTTGTCAGCCTCTATTCCCTTTATCCACACATTTCCGCTATCCTTCCGGAGCTGCCCGCAGATAATAGAAATCGTGGTACTCTTTCCTGCCCCATTCACGCCAAGAAACGCAAACAACTCTCCCTGCTTCACCCGGAAACTCAGGTCATTTACCGCTCTGACATCGCCAAAACTCTTGTTCAGATGCTCAATCCTGATAATATCTGACATTTTCTACCTCCTGTTTTTATGACTGAATATCGCTGTAAATCCATTCCACCATATCCAGCTTTCCATTGCCACAATATTCATACCCTTCCAAAGTAAAGCCTGCTTTTTTCAATTCTGCTTCCGTATCTCCGGCTGCCAGCATTTCATATTCTTTGTATACAACTTCCATTTTTTTCTGAAAATCGGACAGTTCTGCTTTATGATTCTGTTTCCAGTCCTGTACCGGCAGGGCATTCCAGATGGACACTTCGTCTGCTGGAAGAACAGGCAAAGGTTGTGCTTGATGTTTATGAGCTTCCATATGATCCAATGTATCCAGTTGTCTGTATGGATGAGAAACCATATCAGCTTTTAGATGATGTACGGGAACCATTGTCTGCCCGCCCGGGTAGTAATCTGAAAACAAATTCCGAATACAGGAGGAATGGCACCTGCAGTATTTTTGCATTTGTCGAACCCCTCGGTGGAAGACATCATGTAAGTGTCCATGAACACCGTACAGCAATTGACTGGGCGGTTGAAATCAAGCTTGAAATCCACTATACGCCAAAACATGGCAGCTGGCTTGACATGGCATTTTCAAACAGGAGATGCACGCGAAAAACTGATATCTCTGTACCCGGCACTCTCATCTGTCACTTCTTAATCGAAGTGATAGATACACCAAATGTCATTGATACAGTATACTATTGAAAAAGTAAACCATTTCTGATTTACTTTTATAAATTATAAATATTTATTACTATTTTGTATCAATTAATAATTCTTTTGGACTTTTCTTTAAATTGCTTGATGAAGATATTAGTAAAGAAATTATAAGAACTATTGACATAAATAAAACCACATATATCATTAATTTTGGAGATATATTAATTTCTAAACTTGTTAGTGTTTTATTAAATCCATCTACTTCAGCTCCACCTCCAAGTTGGCTAGATGCTGACTGTTTAGCAATTTGTTTTGCTATAGTACCAGTGACTTTACTTAATATGCTATTTCCAATCATACTTGCTGTATAAACAGCTAGAAAGTATGATCCTATAAATGCTGGGATTGATACAAATACTAGTTCAATAACAAATTGTCCGAATATCTTGGCTTTTGAAATTCCTAATGAAAGTAAAATTGCAATTTCTTTTTTTCTAGCATTCATCCATAAAAACAATAGTAATGAAACTGTAACACCTGCAAATAATAAGGATCCTGCAAATAATTTGTTAGCTATTTTATATATACCTGATATTGATTGTTGTAGTGCTGGGTAATTATTTGAACTTTTAATCAAATTATATTGTTGCCAATCTATATCGAGTTTTTCAACATTTTTAATAACCTTATCTAAATTTTTATCACCTTTTACAAAAAATGTTGCATCTTGATATACTGCAGTATCCTCTGTATTTCCATATACTTTTGCAGCCGTATCTAAATCAGTTATCAAAGTATTTTCGTAAAGTTCTTGGGCTGCAGTAACGCCACCTTCATTATGACCATCAAAAAGACCTTTTATTTCAACTTCTACTGTTTCATTTGCTCCTTTTTCATTATCGGCATCAAATAAATTAGATTTTATTTTTATTTTATCTCCAATTTTTAAATTGTTTTTTTCTGCTAAGTCTTTATGCATTAAAATCTTGTTTTTATCATTTTCATTTAAGTGTTCCCCACTAGATAATTTATAAGCTCCTGAGATAAACTTATTTTCTTTTGATGAATCATTAACTCCTGTTAACATAACAGCTCTTTTAAAGTTTTTTGCTCTTTCTGGTGATTGCCCTGAAAGTGTTTGTTGAGTTTCTATTATATCATTATCTACTAAATCAGCAACACTATTAATTCTTTTTACGTATGAATCAATATCTTTGGATTCGGCAATTTTTTTAATATCTTGTCCTTTTATATTGCCACCACCTCTTGGTGTTCCAAAATTAACTCTTCTGTTTATTTCCATAGAGAAACTATTTGTTATATTTCCAAAAGTTTCTTTTGAAGCTCTGTTCGTAGCATCTTTGATTGATAAACTAATAAGACAAAGCGTTGACATAGCTGTTATAACTAACAATATAATTATTGATTTTAGACTTTTTCTAGTTACATATGCAAATGCATTTTTAATCATTATTGTACCTCCTAATTAATTTTATTTATTTTCTTAAGCTTTTTATCTCTTAATTCTAAAATAATGTCAGCAGAATTTGCAACTTCTTGACTATGTGTTACCACGATTACACACTTATTTCTTTCTTTTGCTAACTTTTTAAGTATTTCAATTATTTCACCAGCAGTATCAACATCAAGATTTCCAGTAGGTTCATCTGCTAAAATTATTGGGGCTTCTGAAACCAATGCTCTTGCGATAGCCACTCTTTGTTGTTGTCCTCCTGATAACTTCATTACATTTCTATTTATTTGACTTTTATCAAGCCCTAATTCAAATAAGATTGTTTCAGGTGCATTTTTATTTACTAATCTAACATTTTCTATTGGTGTTAAATAATCAATTAAATTATAGTTTTGAAAAACTAACGATATGTTATTTTTTCTATGATTACTATATCCATCTTTCTCTATATCATTTCCTTTAAATAAGATTTGACCTTTTTGGGGTTTATCTAAACCTGCTAATAGAGAAAGCAATGTTGACTTTCCAGCACCTGATTTTCCTATTATTGCATAAAATTTCCCAATTTCAAATTTTTGATTTACTGAAGATAACACTTTCTCATTTGAATTTGAATAATTATATGTTACATTTTTTATTTCTAATATATCCATTTTTAATCTCCTAACTTATTTTTGACAATATTTTTTTTGGTTTTTTTATTAATATCATTAAACTTGAAATAATAACTGATAGAACAATAATTCCAATTAATAGTCCGTAACTTTGTAGAAATGTTATAAGATTTGAAATTAAATTATTGTTTTTAAGTAAGCTATCAACCATTATTGTTGAATCTTCAGAATTCATAAATCCACCGACTATAATGTTTAATATTACATTTCCTATAAACAATGATAACACTAAAGAGGGCAGTGATATAAATAATAATTCAAGTATAAATTGAGTTACAATTTTTAGTTTACTTATACCAATTGATAATAATATTCCTATTTCATGTATTCTTTCTCTTAACCATAATATTAATATTAATGACAATACTGTTATTCCACCTATCATAATTGAATATGTCATGATATTAATAATATTTTTTATTCCCTCTATAGGCTCTAGTGTTTCTTCGAATACATGGTTATCACTTGAAACATTGAATTGTGACCAATCAATGTTAATTTTTTTAATTTTATTTAATGCTATCTTTGTATTTTCTGAACTGTCTGAAAATATTGCAAGTTCATTAACGATTTTGTTATTTTCAGGTTTGTTTAATACTTTTTGGCTTGATTCATAATCAATAAATACCATATTCTCACTAAAATCTGATGATAACCCAGTATATTTTTCTTGCTTTTTACCGGAAAAGATTCCAATTATCTCAAACTCATATTCTGATCTCTTTTCACTATTATTAAAATCAATTAATTCAAGTTTGATTTTATCATTAAGTTTTAGGTTGTTTTTTTCTGCAAGTTCATTATGAATAAGAATTTTTCCTCTATCATTATTATTAATATGTCTGCCTTTTATAATAGTGAAAACACCACTATTGAATAAATTATCCTTTTCACTATTATTAGTAGCTTCTACGGAAAGCATATTTTTAAATTCATCTGATAAATCATCCCGTTCTACTAATTGTGTTCCATCTACAACTTTGATGTTTGTAGTTCTAGCAAGTCCATCATACTTAGTGATAATTTCTTTTATTTCTTTTATATTATCTAATTCATTAAACTGATTAGTTTCAAAAGTATCACCATTATTTTTAGTTATTGATAATGATGTATTTGAAATCTTGTATAAGTTTTTTTCTAAGTTATTTGTTGATTTTGTTATATTCAAACATGAATATAAACAAGAGAGAACTACTGTTAAAATAATAAATACTATAATTGTTCTATTTCTTTTTCTTAAAATATATGCTATAGCATTTTTTAGCATTTTATCAACCTCCTATCTTCAGATTTTTTGCTTAAGAATGTATATAGTCTATGTAATTATATTATTTTTTTAGATTTTTGTCAATTAATCTAGCGAATTCCTAGTACAGATATGTATGATAGCATTGGCTGGCAGTGATATACATGGGTCTCTTTTATTTTTCTGATTTAACACTACACTCTAAGATGTATATTTTACCCTGTAAGATACATCGTTTATATCTTGATAATTATTTTCTGATATAGTATAATTATTCATGCCAACTGCACTGAAACATTTCAATATTTCTGTACAGGCACTGAAATACATCAGCATTATTTCACTTTCTCTTGTGATTGCACTGATGGGAAGCAATTCTAATATCGGTATTTACATCACTTACATTCTTGCCCTTGCCATCAGTTGTATGTATTTTGATGCGAAATTTACAAAAAATATGGCGATTCTCGGCTATCTCTGTCTGGTTGTTGCCGTATTTTTCCGGTCTCACAATGTAACACTCAGCGAAGGCGATACCGCCATGAACTGGTTCCGTGGTTATGTCATGGGATTTACCATTGAATATATCGCATTGTCCGCAGTTTGTATCTCCATCAGCAAAGCAACCCGTACTCTGCTGGAAAGTGTTCAAGATAAGGACAAGCTTCAGGCTGTCCTTGATAATTGTGACGATGCTTCCGGAAATCTCGTAGATTCTGTAAACCAGCTTCATGATGCTCTTGAACAGAGCCGCACCGGCAATGCAGTTGTCGCTGATTTTGCCAAACAGACAATGGATGACTGCAGAAGCAATCAGGAATATGTACATGATACCGTGGAAGAAATCCAGAAAATGGCAGATTCCATTGATATGATTATTACAAAGACAAATAATATGAAGGAGGTCGCAACTCAAACTTACGAAAGCACACACTCCTACATACAGGTGATGGATGATGCCGTGTCCAGCATGGATGTTATCAGCCAGTCCACAGACGAAACTTTACAGACTATCCAGATTCTGGAAAACCGCGTGCAGCATATTGAAGAATTGACCAATACTATTATTGCCATTGCAAACCAGACAAGTCTTTTATCCCTGAATGCTTCTATTGAAGCTGCCCGTGCCGGTGAAAACGGAAAAGGATTTGCCGTAGTTGCTGAAGAAGTCCGCAAACTTGCCGAACAGTCACACGATGCTGTCGGCAGCATCACAAACCATGTAGAAGGCATCCGTCAGAGCGTCGCCGATGCCAGCACATCCATTCTCAAAGGCAGCCAGTCCGTAGAAACTGGTCTGGAAAAAATCCGTGTTGCCCGAACAGAAGCTGAGAATCTGGGAAACATCCAGAAAACATCCCTTCAGACAGCAGAGGATATCTTTGGAAGCAGTCAGGAAACCAAAAATTCCGTAAATGGTGTAGTTGAAAAATCAGAACACATGACTACACTCATGGAACATTCCTCTGAGATGGTTTCGGATATCCGCAAGCGGCTTGATACACAGGAATCACTGCTTCAGGATATGGACCGGGTATTTTACCAGGTAAGCGATGTATCCGGACAGCTGAAAGAGATTGTTACATCCAGTAAAGAAAACGAAATTGCTTAAATTTATAAAACCATAGCTTAGAAAAGCGATACTGTTTCAGTCACAGCATCGCTTTTCTTTCTCTATCTCCTGTTTTTTTGGATTTTCTTTAAAAGCACATATCCAACCAGGCACGCAGTTACCTCAGTAATTGGAAATGCCCACCAAATCAACGAAACTCTCACCTGGCCATTTCTGGCAAAAACAGAAAAAATACCAGCCAATGGTAAAATAAGAACCAGCTGTCTGAGCAGCGAAATCACAAGCGACTCTATTCCCCCGTCCAAAGCCTGATAAATTCCCTGATATGCTACATTGATTCCTGCAAAAATAAAACTGATGGAGATAATTCTCATTGCTCCAATGAAATACTCCCTTGATTGCCCTGCATTGAATAAATTTGCAAATGCTCCCGGAAAAATTTCTGTAATCGCTACACCTATAACCATAAGTATAATCGTATAAATCAGACCATATCTGATTCCATCGCTGATTCTCTTTTTATTTCCCATTCCATATGCAAATGCTATGATTGGTGTAATTGCATCTCTCAGTCCAAATGCAAGGAATAATACAAACTGCTGGACTTTATAGAACAATCCGTATGCAGTCTGCGCTGATGCATTAAATTTTAAAATCAGATTCATCACATACACCATCACAGACATCAGTGCCTGTGCGATAATTGCAGGAAGTCCAATCGAATAAATCCCCCTGATAATCCTGACATCAGGCTTCATATATTTTATTCCATGTTTAAACTCTTTGTTTAATTTTAGATGAAAAATAAGTAATAATGCCGCTGATATGACCTGTCCGATTACAGTGGCATATGCTGCACCCTTTACTCCCATTTCCGGAACAGGTCCGATACCATAAATCATAACCGGGTCAAGAATAATATTAATCACCGCTCCCGTAATCTGACCTATTGTGGAATAAAGAGAACGCCCGGTTGCCTGTAATAATTTTTCAAACAATGAAAAAAAGAGAATTCCAAAAGAAATGACACAACATATTCTCAGATAATCTGTTCCCATTGCTATCACTTCCGTATCAGCCGTCTGTGAAGAAATATATGCTTTTACTCCAAAAATTCCAAATAACAGACAAACCGCATAAATAATAATTCCCAAAAACAGGCTGTTTCCTGCAACTCCCGCAGCCTTTTTATTTTTCCCCTCTCCAAGTGTCCTTGCAAGCAATGCATTTGTTCCTACCCCTGTTCCAATTCCAACTGCTACCATCAGCATCTGGACCGGAAACACCAGCGTAAGAGCATTCAGGGCTGCTTCGCTCCCCACTTTCATATTTCCTACAAAGGCACTGTCCACGATATTATAAACTGCCTGCAATGCCATTGATAAAATCATTGGTATTCCCATCCGCACCATGAGTTTATTCACTGGCATCTCCTTCATCTTGTTACTCTCTGGCATTTTAACTAAATCCTCCTTTTTCTGCATAAAAAAAGTGCAGACTTATCTCATAAGCCGGACTTACGCTGATAAGCTGCACACTTTTAATGGCATTTTATATCATTTTAAAATAAAATAACGAGCAGCAAAACTGGATTTACGCTAGTCTGCTACTCGTCTGAAAATCATTATATTTCTCATTTTGAAAAAAGTCAAGCAAAAAATTTCTTCTTATATTTTGCCATATAAAATCACCTTCAAGCTATTGTTTTCTTTACATTATAGCTTAAAGGTGAGCTTTTTTTAGTTACTATGAAATTTATTAGTTATTACATTTCTATCTTTGCCTGGCAATTCTCGCTATTGCCGGTACATCCATGTTTATCCTCACTACAATTATGTTCCCCACAGGAATGCTCATGTTCATGATGCATACAGTGAATGTCTGGATTATAATCCAGATTTCCTGTTATATAATTATTCACTGCTTCGTCTGCATTGCCAGTAACTCCACCATATAACCGGATTCCAGCTTCATATGTTACACCAATTCTCATTTCTTATTCTCCTTTTTGTCAGATTACTGGCTCTATATTTCCTTTTTATTGTCAACACCAGGTGTTGTAACAATCACTCTGTCTCCCTGCTTCAAAAGATTCTCCATCTCATTAACCATATCATTTATTGTACCAGCATGAGTAGCCACTTCCGCAGTATCTCCCGCATTACTTTCAGCCATAGCACTTATTGCAGTAAACTGCTCATTTTCATTTCTAATGCTATCTGCAATATTCTGATTAATTAATACAGTATTTCTGATAACATCTGCCTGTTCTCTATGAGCCTCTCCCATAGCTTTTACTGCATCTACGGATACATTCAGTAACCCTGTCATATCCTGCATTCCTTCATAAACATTGATGAAGTATTCGTTTTGTTTTTGAAGCTTTTGGGAGTTTTCTTCAACCTGTGCCGTAATGTCAGAAACATTTCTCTGTACTCTTTCAATAACCGCCTGTACATTTTTTAATGATTCCTGTGTATTATTTGCAAGATTGCCTACCTCTGTTGCAACTACAGCAAATCCTCTTCCTGCTTCTCCAGCTCTTGCTGCTTCAATAGAAGCATTTAATGCGAGCAAATTTGTAGAGGATGAAATTTCACTGATAAGTTCCAATGTTTCACCTATCTGCATAACAGCTTCCGATAACTTTTCTGTTATTCCGGTAGTTGCATTCATTGACACTGAAACTTCATTATTAATTTGTGATAATTCATCCAGCATCTCTTTATTCAGCTTTGATTTATCCAAAAGATTTTTAGATGTATCTTCAACTCTTTCAACATTTTCAGCAACAACCTTTTCCCATTTATTTAATTCATTAAGGTTATCCCTGCTTTCATCCGTTTTTGCCGCCAGCAAATTACTTTCAGCTGCCAGTTCTTCACTTGTTGCTGCCAGTTCCTGTGCCGAAGCACTCTCATTTCCTGATATTTCTGATAAAGCCACACCTGCAGTATGTAATTTTTTCGATAACTCCTGGACTGCTGAAAGTACACTTGTAACATGTTCATTGTTCTTTTCAAGTTCATCCTTCTTGGCGTTTACCAAAAAATGTGCCACAAAGAAAACAAATATGAGTAATCCGGCTAATGACAGTACCAACGCAACCAGACATATAATAATATCTGTCAAAAACAATTCATCTTTTACCGGCATGAGGTCCGTACCTTTCACAGCCCAACCGATAAACAGGGAAATCATACATATTAATCCGCTTCCTAATAACATCTTAGTATCTAAAAAGAATGCCATCAAAATCAGAAAAAAGAACAGAAATCCCCAAAAAGTTCTCGTTGGAAGCATATATAATAAATAGTTCCATTGAATAATCAAAACTACTACTGAGAAAATTTTTCCAACCTTTAATTTCCCTTCTTTTAAAAATCCTTTTTCATCAAAAGATGTTTTTACAATCAATATTGCAATTGCAAAGAAAATTAAATCCATGAGTCCTAACCCTATCGTCGCCATCCATGGCACTTCCGGATATAACCCAAATATCTTCTCCGTATTAAACGTAATAGTTGCACACATACAGGCACTTACCAAAATAATAAGTCCCCACTTATATACTGTTGATAAATAAACCTCAACTGCTGTTTTTTTCTTATCCATAATAATTCCCCTCCTAAAATTCATATAATTGAGTAATAATAGAATAGCCTGCACCAACCGTACAGATAATAATTTTCGTTCCTTTTACAGAATATCGATCCCATAATCTGTTTAAACATAAAATAGGGCAGGTATTTCCAGTGTATCCATATTCCTTTCCAACAAAGAAATATTTATTATCATCTTCTGACAAACCTAATAATCTTAATGTTTCCATATTATAAACATCACTTAGCTGCGAAAAGATATAATAATCTATATCATCTGCCTTTAATGAATTTCTATGTAAAAGTTCGTTTATAGAATTTGTCCATTGTTCCGGAATAAAATCCATTGGAAACGGATTCCATTCCAATCGTTTTTCATTTGGCATAACTGCCTGTAATGGAACTTTTGCCATACCACACTTAGGATATTTAATATAATCATGGTAACTGGCATTAACAGACACAAAGGTATCAAGAAATCCTTTCTTAACTGTTGCTTCTTCTGATGTCAATGCAACACATGCTGCTGCATCTCCAAAAGTTGCATAAACAACAGTATCAGACCATAGTGCTATTGGTGTAATACAGAAGCAGCCAACAACCAATGCTTTTTTTACGTCAGATGCCTGCATATACTTATACACAACATCCAGCCCTTGTATCATTCCTGTGCAATTACTGTTTAAGTCAAAAGCTACTTTGATATTTTTCATCCTTTCGCCATACAAACCAGTTATCCTCATTGCATTCGATGGAAATAGATATTCTGGTGTATCTGTACATACAATCAGTATTTCATACCCGGCAAGCGATAGTTTATGCTCCTCAACACAATTATCAATTGCATTCATACACATTGTAATGGTATTCTCTTCGTCTGAAATAAAATATCTTTTTCGTCTGCCTAAATGTTCCATCAAACCATGTGCATTAAGTCCCCGTTTTTCAAAATGTTCATCTATCTGCTCATTATACACCTTGTTTTCAGGTATATATACACCAGTTCCTTCAATCAAAACATTCTTCATATGCACGTTCTCCTATTAATTAATATAAAAATACTCTTTATCCTACTAAATTGATAAAGAGCATAGTTTTACTGGCTTAAATAAAAATTTGATTTACTACATATCAAAAAGTTACGATATGATGTATTGTCAGAAAAATCGTTTATTACTAGCATAGTTATCAAATCCTTTCCTCATATTATTTTATAATTATATCACCTCATGTCATTTTTGTCAATTTTAACCTAATATTTTAATCAAAAGAAATTGTTTTTGTATATATTTAACATTTTTTATTTCCCAGCTTCTCCATTTATTTTCATTCACGAGTCCGGCAAACCACAAACCAGTAAATCTGACCGGCATAACTGATTTCATAAACCATTTTCAACAGTATTCTCGTTTTCAATGCCGTTTCCTGCTACAATCTGACTGTCTGATACACTAATGTTAGTCCTATTTTTGTTTTAAATTCCAAAAATTTTATATTTCTTTCTAATTGAATTTAAAAACCAAATGAGTTATAATATCGGTACTGAAAAAGGGATATATTGAAATGATATGGTGATTGAGCCAAAAATAAAAAGAAAGGACTCATCTACTGATGAGAAAGGTATGTTTTATGAGGAAAAAGCATATGAAACCAGTAGCGCTTGGTTTGGCCGCAGTGATGACAATTATGTCAGTCGGTAATGTTACCTATGCCGTAAATCCAGCTGATACACTGCAGGATCAGGGGTCTACCCCCCCTCACCAAAACTACTGTAACAGCGAACACATCTAACACCGGTTCCCCGGCTGATACGGAAGAACTTTCAATATCTTCCGAGCAGACTGCCACGGACGCACAGTCTTTTTTTAATACCGGAAGTACAACCCCGGTTCCAAAAGAATCGGCAATACCCGCTGACGGTCCGGAAGACACTACAAACCCAGACGACGAATCTTCCGATTCTGTTCTTACAACTACCGATATACCTGATACCGCACTTTATGCCCGCATTTTAAATACCTGCGATAACAATGGCGATGGTATGATTCAGAAATCAGAGGCAGAAAGTATTATCACGCTTGAACTGAATTCCAATTTCCAGGTTAAGGATTTTACCGGTATTGAATATCTGAAAAACCTGCAAAATCTCTGGATTTATTACTTATTTGACGGGGAAGCAGACGAAAAATCTACAGTTCTGACACAATTAACAGAAAAGCTGTCCGGAATGGAACATTTAAACACTCTTTCATTTCCAGATGATACCATAGTAACACAGGATGCCGCAAATTTCCTGTATACCATGCATCTGCAGACATTATTAGGTGTATTGACTGATGATGCAGACATGTTATATCCGAAAGATACTACCGGCAAGCCACTGTTTGATTCTCTGCAGGAGCTCTCCATAACTGTAAATGGTGAACTTTCCTTAAGCGGACTGACAGCTTTCAAAAATCTGTCCCACTTATCCATAACATTAAACAACAACGCAACATTTGGTTCTGATTTAAAGGCACTCAGCAGTTTCAAAAATCTGGAGTCTTTTTCCATGTGGGCTGATTTATCCGGTTTTACAATAGATACTTCCGACTGCGGTTCTCTGACAAGCCTTGAATTATATAATCTGCATACTACCAACAGAAATTTTCCGGTAATTCAGACAAAAGGATTAAAGAATTTAACCGAACTGGCTCTCTCAGATTTTGTAATCGAGGGAAGTCTTGGCGACCTGAATAATCAGATTCGCAGATTACATATTAATAATTCAGTTCTCCCGGATTCTTCAGATAAGCTTGATTTATCTTCATATACAGAGATTTATTCCTTATCTTTAGTTAATTTGGGATTAAAAGAAGTAACTGGTCTGGAGAACATGAGTTCTCTTTGGGAACTTTCCTTAGATGATAATAATCTGACAGCAGTTCCAAAACTGTCAAAAGATGCGGATGCACTTAGCTCACTCGGGCTGCAGAATAACCAGATTTCAGACATTTCTGCACTGGCAGAAATTAATGCCAATGCTCCTCTGACAACCATTTACTTACAGAACAACTGTATTACAGATTTATCTGCATTGACCAAATCAGCTGCTATTAAAGAACACCTCAGTCTTTTCGGCTGCAGCAACAACAAATTAAAAAGTCTTCCTGATTTTTCAGGATTTGCAAATCTTGAGACCCTGATGCTCCAGTCTAACCAGTTGGAAACACTCGAAGGTGCAAATCTTCAGACTTTAACATTTCGTTCTTTAAATCTTAGCGACAATAAGCTGACGAGGGAAACGGTCATCGGCTTTGTTCCGGAAAAATTCAGTGCTGATCTTGACTGGCTTGCCAGGGCTACCTCCACATCAATAAAATATAGTCCTGTTTCCTATCCTGAGACTGTCTACACTTGGCTGAACAGCGAACTTATCGCAAGCGACCTTGACAGTCATCTGAACGGTACAGGTTCTATTTACTTAAGCTATACGACATGTGCAGATTCCTTAAAAATAGAAAAGGAATTACTGGAATATATCCGCGGACTTGACCGTAATGTGATCCTCGACATTTACTATGTTGATGTTGAAAGCAGTCTTAACACCGGCGTAGTGAACTGCGATTTCAGCAAAGTTCCGGAAGATGTAACCGAACTTACACTTAATTTAAATGCAGTAAAGATGGAAAAAGCACCTTCTGATATCGCCGCAATTCTTGGCAGTGACTGTGTATACAGCAATCTGGAGGAAGCTTACAGCAATCCGGATTATGTGACAACCAGAACCTTCTATCATGAGACCGGCTTCAATATATATGCTTCTAAAAACGGTACTTTAAAACCGGTAAAGAGAAATATATATGGTGCTGTACTGCTCAACTATATTAAAAACGGTACTTATGCATCCGAAGAATATTATTATATTCCATCTGCAAAAGATACCACTTATGGGTATACCACAGAAAATGGAACATACAGCACCCCTGAGAGATACGATTATAGCAGCATAACAAAGGATGCCCTGGAGGCAGCCATTGAATCTGCCAAAGAAGGTGACCATATCTCCGTTGCAGCTACCACTGATACTTTAAATATTCCAAAAGAGCTCTGGAACAGTTTCATTGAGAAAAAACTGACAGCAGATATTTCCTGTGTAAATATTTATAATGAAATTGAATATGTTTTTCATCTCAACTATGCGGACATGAAAGAACTGACCGAAGGTGACTGGCTTGAACTCAACGCCTCTATACAAAGATATCAATATGACATCGATGGACTTATAGCTGCAACAATCAATGTTACACTCTGTACACGGAATGATAACAACAGCTACTTCGGCACAGGATACCCTGATTTTAAAGCAACTATTTCTGTCTATGCCGGCACAGATGTAGCAAATAATGAAATATGCAGACCATACCTTTCTTCCGACTACGTTCTTGGAAAAGATATGAAGAAATATCTTGTTTATAACCGCGGTGATAAAGAATACACTGTCAAAGCAGGTATGGTAACCGTTCCGGCAGAGACTTCCTCTACCAGCATTTCCCTTATCGCCGATTCTCTGATAAGTGAGCATCCGGACGAAGCTGAAATTCCAAACTATGAAAATAAGGTTGTATATAATGATAAAGATTTAATTTTGGAAACAGCGGGACAGCAGGTTTCAAACCTGAATGTTAAGGGAACAGGAAACGATTTGACTATAGTCAGCACCTTTGATGTAAATACTTCTTCCTCTGAGTATACACCTTTGTTTACCCTCGATAGCAGAAGTAACAACACCGATGGAAGCAACCTGGCAATAGAGGCTTATATTGCTGGCCAGGAACTGTCATTATCATCAAATATAAACACATTTACCAACTATGTGAATCTTGATGATTTATTCCCGGAAAATGGTACTTATACTTTGACTTTACATCTGTATCAGTCCGGAAGCTCATGCCATTTAACGGCAGTATTAAATGATAAGAAAGTTTATGAAAGCAACTGGTCTTTCATCGATATTTCTTCCATCAATACATTTTTCAACTATGATTATTCCATAGAAAATGGTACTTACGAACCGGATGCCAATAGTGCTGCATCTAACGTAAGAACAAAGATTTATGCAGGTGCTGTACTCCCGGATGGCATTACAGAAGAAAAACCTACCACAAAACCGGAAGAAACCACTACTGACAAGTCAGAAGAAACTACTACCGGCAAAACAGAAGAAACTACTACTTCCAAGACAGAAGAGACTACTACCGGCAAAACAGAAGAAACTACTACTTCCAAGACAGAAGAAACCACTACTTCCAAAGTAGAAGAGACTACTACCGGCAAAACAGAAGAAACTACTACTTCCAAAGCAGAAGAGACTACTACCGGCAAAACAGAAGAAACTACTGCTTCCGGCAAGAGTGAGCCTGCCAAAGTAAACAGCAGTAAGATCGTTGAAGCAGGAAAGGTATTATCTACTGCCGTAGGCAAAATGAAAGAGTCCATTTTAAAGACGATTGAAGTCGTATCAGATGCCGCACAGACCCTGACCAAAGATGTATTTGATACACTTCAGAAAGAAGGTAAAAACCTTACCGTAGGTGTGACGGACGAAAACCAGCAGTTACAGTACTCCTGGACATTCTCCAACCGCACAGTGACAAATACAGACATGAACATTGACCTGAGCATCAAATTTGACAGCGAGAAGAAGGACGAAATCCAGAAGCTGACCGGCCGTGACAACGCAATGTATCTGTCATTCGGACACCACGGAAAACTTCCTGGTCCTGCAACAATTAAGTCTTATGTCGGAAATAATTATAAAGACGGCGAAAAGATTTACCTGTATTACTTTGATGAAGAACAGGGCAAGATCCTGATGGTCGGAAATTCTGCTCTTGAAGTAAAGAACGGATATGTAGAATACACCATTACACACTGCTCTACTTATCTCCTTCTGGAAGAAAAGCTGGACGGCGTGGAAAAAGATGTACGTTCCCTGGATAATGCCAGCATATCTGTCCTTGATGAAAATGCAGTTCTTACCATCAACGGCACACCGATTGCAACCAATGAATCTGTAACAGAAACTACTACAAAGTCAGCCGATGCAAAGACAACTACCGCTGCAAAGGATTCTTCTATCCCAGGCACTGGCGATACTAACGGCAATTCTGTCCGTATACTCTTTATGATGTTCGGATGTGCCGCTATCGCTGTTCTTGCAAGCAGCATGGTAAGAAATAAAAACAGAAAATAATATTTATTTCTGAAGTACATACAGTTTAAGACATGGTCTATTTTGTCTTGAATTTACATTAAAAAGCCGGGTATTTGCGATTCGTCACAAATACCCGGCTTTCTATATACTCAGATTTCTCATTTATTCTCTTTGTCAATATAATCCTTCTTATAATGGCAAATCTCATGTACTTCCCTACAGGATTTTTTCCATTCCGATTTTCTGTATTTTCAGTCCTATCTTCTCATAAAATCCAACTGCCTGCTTATTATCCGCCCACACATTCAGAGTTACATTATAATATCCATGTGCCTTTGCATAATCAAGTACATATTCATATAATCTGCTGCCGATATGTTCCCCTCTGACTTCCTCATCCACGCACAAATCATCAATGTACAATGTTTTTACATCGGTCATGTTATTATCATTTATAAACTGCTTATGAATACAGAATGCATATCCGGCAACCACTCCGTCTTTCTCTGCCACAAACACCGGCGTTTTGTCATCTGCCAGAATTTCTTTCAGCTGCTCATCATTATACTTCTTCGCACCCTGCTTAAATAAATCCGGACGTGCATCACTGTGTACCTTATGTACCTGATAAAGAAGTTTATCTATCACCGGAATGTCTTTTTCTTCTGCTCTTCTGATATTTAATTTACTCATAACTGTCTCCTTTTGCATGTATTCAAATGTAGGTAATTGCGAAACACATAATTTATCTTTATTGTATATGCAAATTAAACAATTGCTAAGAAGGTACTATG
>ENA-OPSJ01000553-OPSJ01000553.1-human-gut-metagenome-genome-assembly--contig:-NODE-553-length-33030-cov-4.474268_pt1 | contig 33030 bp, 26 predicted proteins | sample MGYA00241801_ERZ501893 | MGnify/ENA primary metagenome ERZ501893 (study PRJEB25962, sample SAMEA2042219) | human gut metagenome | biome: human gut; feature: human-associated habitat; material: faeces...
GGCGGGTGGCAGTGTACACCTGCCGCGCCGACGGCACCCCGGGCACTTTGATCCGCGTGACCGGCATCTACACCAATCTTCTGCCGGAAAACGACGCTTTGCGCATCAAGCGCGGGCTTGTGGTCAACAGCCCCCGGGAGCTGGATCTGCTGCTGGAGGATCTGGGGGAATAAATGCAATAGGCCGCTGCACGATGTGCAGCGGCCTATTGCATTTATAGGATTCAAGCTTCCATTTCTTCTAGCGGCACAAGGTATTCCTTGCGGCACTGCTCGTATTCCAGCATATAGTCCTTGCTGGGGTTGTGGTGCATAATGCTTTTCAGGGTGTGGGAGTCGTAATCATCGCCGGCCTCCATGCCCACCATGCGCACCGCAATGTTGGAGCAGTGGTCGGAGATACGCTCGGCGTTGTTCAGCACATCTAGGAACACCACGCCGGTGTCGATGGAGCAAATGCCGTCCTTCAGGCGGCGGATGTGCTGGTCACGCAGACGCTCCACCATTACATCAATGATCTCCTCCAGCGGCTCCACCTGTGCAGCCTTCTGGGTATCATCGTTTTCAAAGGCCTCGTCCGTCAGAACCAGAATGCGCTCCAATGCGGCATCCAGCAATTGCAGCTCCTTTTTGGCGCTCTCGCTGAAGCTGGCTTCCTTGTCGTACAGCTCCTCGGCCTTTTCCATGATGTTCACGGCATAGTCGCCGATGCGCTCGAACTCGGTGACAAAGTTCAGCAGCTCGGTCACTGCGTGGCTCTCGTCATCGCCCAGTTCCTGATCGGTCAGCTTGATCAGGTAGTTGGTGATCTCCACCTCCATACGGTCGATCAGGTTCTCGCGCACCTTGATGGCGCTCACGGTTTCCTCGTCCATCTTCAAAAGCAGCGGCGCAGCCAGACCCACGTTGCGGGCGGCGCGGCGGGACATCTTGATCACCGCGTTCTTAGCCTGCTGCAGAGCCACAGCCGGGCTCTTGTACAGACGCTCGTCCAGCACCGGCATACTCAGTTCCTGTGCTTCCTCCACGCTGCTGGGCACTGTGAGCATCGCCAAGCGGCTCAGCACTCCGCTGCAAGGCAGGAACAGCAGCATAGCGCATACACTGGACATGGTATGGATGTTTGCAATGGAGCTCTTGTTCATCACATCGCCCCACATGGGGATGCCGATGGTAAACTGCACCGCATAGATCAGTGCCAGCAGAATAACACTGCCGATGACGTTGAAGTACAGGTGGATGAGCGCTGCCCGCTTACCATCCTTGGAGGAGCCGCCGATGGTGAGCAGCGGGGTGAACGCCGTACCGATATGCGCGCCCAGAATGATAGGAATAGCAGAGCTGAAGGTGACAAGCCCTGTGCTGGACAGTGCCTGCAAAATACCCACGGAGGCAGAAGAGGACTGGATGATCACGGTGACCACCACGCCCACCAGAACACCCAGAATGGGGTTGGTCATGGTGACGAACAGATTCTGAAAGACTGCGCTCTCCCGCAGGGGTGCTACGCCGGTATCCATCAGGCTCATGCCGGTAAACAGGATACCGAAGCCCAGCATGATCTGGCCGATGTTCTTCTTTTTGGCATTGCGGAGGAACACATAAAAAATGCAGCCAATAAACGCCACCACGGGTGCAAAGGTCTTGGGCTGGATCAAGGTCAGCCACAGGCTGTCGCCTGAGATATCCGCCATGCGGATCAACTGACCTGTTACCGTAGTACCAATATTTGCACCCATGATCACGCCTACCGACTGCGTCAGTGTCATGATACCGGAGTTGACCAGACCAACACAAATAACCACCGTACCAGCCGACGACTGGATGACGCCGGTGATCAGTGTGCCGAAGATCACGCCCTTGATGGTAGAGGAGGTAAGCTTTTGCAATACGCCCTGCATCTTGCCGCCTGCCAGCTTTTCCAGTCCGGCGCCCATGATGGACATACCGTACAAGAACAGCGCAACGCCGCCCAGCAGAGAGGTAATGTGTGTGATATCCATAACGATACTCCTAATATGAAACTTCCCTTTTTATCCTTTACAGCACACAGCTGCCGAAACCTTGCACGTGCACAGCACTTGCCCTGTTCCGGCAGCCGCTTATTTTTATTATACCATCAAAGGGGGCGTCTCAACAAGGTTTATTTTACACGAAAATTACTTTTTTCACACATTCCGCAACATATTTCTGGGTGGCAAACAAAAAGCTTTCCGTTATTTTACATACATTTTACATTATGCCATCTCGGATGCGGTATGTCTCCGCTTACCCGGCCAGCTCTTCCATGGCCTCGCGCACCGTATCGGCCGAAAACAGGAACACACCACTGCCGGTGTATACCTCCACATGACTGCCCACATAACGCAACTCAAAATCCTTCATGGTGTTTCCCTCCTGTGTGTCTGTTTTATTCCCGGGACTTCCCCGGTGAACACAGTATCGCACAATAAGGATACTATAAAAAGGACTTTCAAATGTTTTTGCAGACTTTTTGCGCAAAAATCGGATGATTCCCCACGGTCTGCTCCCCCCTGTCCGCAGCCACCCCCCCTTGGAAATCGGGGCTTTGGCAGTTCCCCTCCGCAGCGCCGCATTTCCGCAGGAAACAGGCGCCGGAGCTGCCGTTTTCCGTCACGACCCCCTCCCGTGAAAATGGGATAGCGGAGCGTCCGCAGACGCTCCACTATCCCGAAATTATAGCAGTTTGCGTTTTTAATGCACAAGCAACATCCGCAAACTGCATATCGCAAAGCTGCCGTTTTGATTGGCACTATTTTTGAAAATTGCGATAAAAATATATTTTCCGCTGATCATACCCAAAGCACACGCGGCGGGCATTCCAAATCGTCCCGCCCCGCAAAAGATGGCATCACTCTGCCGCGTCCGTCACCCGGACGGGGTAGCCCGTCCGCACACAGCGCACCGCATACCGGGCGTTGCCGCCGGAGGTGCAGGTGAACAGGGTCAGATCCCAGCTGTCTGTCTCGGTGGCGGTGGTCATCTCCTCGATCTGGGTGGGGTGCAAAGTCTCCACGCTCTCCACCTCGTAGCTCCAGCGCAGACCATCCGCATCCGTAAAGTAGACCGGGCTGCCGATCGCCAGCCACTTGATGGGACTGAAATGCTTTGCATAGTTGTGGCCGCAGAGCACCAGATCATCGGCATAGGTAGTGCCGCTGTACCGTCCGGGGGCAACCTTCAGCCCGGCGTAGCTCCACTGCGCCATCACCGGCAGCTCCAGCCCTGCCGCCGGGATGGAAAGCACCCCGATGTAGTCATGCCCCTCCACCTCTACGGTGGTCATCTCCTGCGCCGGGTCCAGCACCGGCTGCGGGGCTGCGGTCTCGTTTTCCTGCCGGTGCTCCGTAATGGTCTTTTGCATGGTCTGCTCCAGCTCGCCCAATACTTCCTGCGAAGCCTTTTCTGCCCGGGCGGCATCCCACCGGTTGTAACCCAGCAGCCCGGCGGCGCTCAAGATCAGCACCGCACCCAGCACCATGCACAGCCTGCCGATTTTCCGTTTCATTGCATTCCATCCTTTATATAATAGTATCCGTCTGCTTCAGTATACCATTCCCCGCTCCGGTTTACAACCGTTCTTTCGGGCGATTTTTATCGGGCAGCAGCGCGCAGACCAGCCGCACCATCTGCCCGGTCAGGGGCAGCCAGACCAGCGCACACAGCCCGTTGAACAGGGTGTGGGCGTTAGCGATCTGCCGGGCGATCACGGCACACTCTGCCCCCGTGGGCGAGCACAACCGCACCAGCGCTGCAAACGGGTGCAAGAGTGCGCAGCACACCGCCGCGCCGCTCAGGTTGAAGATGGCGTGGGCTGCCGCCACCCGCTTGGCGTCTCTTCCCTGCCCGATGGCGGCAAGCACCGCCGTGATGGTGGTGCCGATGTTATCCCCCAGCAAAATGGGAATGGCCGCAGTCAGTCCCAGCAGGCTGTGCACGCCGTCCGCCCCGGGCTGCGCCGCCATGCTTTGCAGCAGCGCCACCGTGGCAGAGCTGCTTTGTACTGTCAGTGTCATGCAGACGCCCGCCAGAAGCCCATGCAAAGGGCTTTGCTGCACCCGGGCAAGCTCCAACCGGAGCAACGGGCTTTGCAGCAGCGGCTCCATGGCGCTGCGCATCATCGTGACGCCCTCGAACAGCAGCCCAAAGCCGAACACCGCCTCGCCCACGCAGCGTCCCCGCCAGCCCTTGCAGGCCAGACAGAGCAGTACCCCGCAAAACAGCAGCAGATACCGCCAGCTTTCCACCCGGAACGCCAGCAGCTGTGCTGTGACCGTTGTACCGATATTCGCCCCGAACACCACCGGCACCGCCTGCCGCAGCTGCAGCAGCCCCGCTGCCAGAAAAGCAATGACCATGACCGTGACCGCCGAGCTGCTTTGCAGCACCGCCGTGACCGCCGCCCCGGTCAGCAGCCCCGCCACCGGGTTTGCGGTGCACCGCGCCAGCAGGCCGCGCAGACGCCTGCCCGCTCCCTGCTGCACCGCCCGACACAGGCTGTCCGTCCCGTACAAAAACAGCGCCAATCCGCCGAATACCTGCAACAGTACCTGGAATCCCTGCTCCATCCGCACCCTCCGTTTCTGCCTGTCCTTTATTTCTATGCAGCGAGAGCCGGTTTGCGCATTGACAAAGCTCACAATTTTTTTGTGAATTTTTGTTTAACATTTCCCTACCCCCTTGCAATCCGGCTGCAAAAGGAATATGCTTATCAGACGTTAATACTTAACAGCTGTTAAGTATCAAGAAATGCAAACGAGGAGGAACTGTTATGTCCGAGCCAAGCACCCCCAGCTTTCAGGGGATGTGCCACTTTATCGGGCAGCTGAGCAAGGCATCCAAGGCCGGGATACGGGCGGCGCTGGCCGATTGCCCCAAATGCCACTTCAATATGCTGGAAGGTCTGCTGCATTCCATCAACTGCCACGGCAAGGACGGCGCTATCTATGTCTCCGACCTTGCCCGAGAGATCCGTCAGCCGCTGCCGGCGGGCTCGCGCGGGCTGCGGCTGATGGAGCAGGACGGCACTGTGGTGCGGGAACCGGACCCCGCCGACCGCCGCAAAACGCTGGTGCGCGTCACCCCCAAAGGGTACGAGCTGTGCCACCAGTGTGAGCAGGCTCTGCGCGACTACTTTGCCAGCGTGCTGGCACGGTTAGAGCCGGAGCAGGTAGCCCAGATGGACGCGCTGCGCGGCGCGCTGATGGATGCCATTCTTGCGGAAAATGCCGCGCGCAACATTGACCCGAAGGGAGAAACGAACCATGACAAAGATCTTTAAGCAGCTGGCCCGACACTGGGCGGTCTGCCTTGTGGTGTTCGCGCTGCTGTTCGTGCAGGCGTACTGCGACCTTGCACTGCCGGACTACACCAGCAAGATCGTGGACACCGGCATCCAGCAGGGCGGCATTGAAAGTCCACTGCCCCAGACGGTGCGCCAGAGCACGCTGGACACGCTGAGCCTGCTGATGAGCGAAGAGGATGCACAAAAGCTGCAAAACGCCTACCAGTACTACCTGCAGGACGATGGCGTGCTGCAGCTGCGCTCTGACCTGACCGAGGACGAGCGCACCGCACTGGAAGATGCCGTGACCACCCCGGACATCGTGCTGTATATGGCTGCTGCACAGGCCGCCAACACCCCCGCTGGGCAGAACAGCATGGGCATGACCGGCCTTGCCGAGATGCCCTCTGCCGCTGCGGACACCAACACCGAGACCGTTACCCCCACGGCAGCAGATCTGGACACCGTTTGCAGCCAGTTTGCCGCCATGAGCCAGATGCCCGGTTTTGACCGCAGTATGCTGCAAAAGCAGCTGGACAGTGCCATGAGCCAGCTGGACAGCACCCTGCTGGAAAACCTGAAAAGCCAGTCCCTGCTGCTGGTGCAGCTGGAATACGAGGCACAGGGCGTTGCACGGAATGTGCAGATGGGTTACCTGTTCCGGGTGGGCGGCCAGATGCTTGCCCTTACTCTGCTGATGGTGGTCGTGGCTGTGGCCGTGGGCTTCCTTGCCTCCCGGGTGTCCGCTGCCATCGGTCGTGACCTGCGCCGGGAGACCTTCTCCAGCGTCATCGGCTTTTCCAATGCAGAGATTGAGAACTTCTCCACCGCTTCCCTCATCACCCGCACCACCAACGATATCCAGCAGGTGCAGTTCGTCTGCGTCATCCTGCTGCGCATGGTGGCCTATGCGCCCATTCTGGGCATTGGCGGTGTGCTGCACGTTGTGGGCAGCAGCTCCGGCCTTTCCTGGATCGTGGTGCTGGACGTGGCCATCCTGCTGTTGCTCATCATTTTCCTGATGAGCGTTGCCATGCCCAAATTCAAGGTGATGCAGCAGCTGGTGGACCGGTTGAATCTGGTCAGCCGCGAAATTTTGACCGGCATCATGCCGGTGCGCGCCTTCAGCCGCGAAAAGTTTGAGGAGCAGCGCTTTGACAAGGCCAACCGGGAGCTGATGGGCACCCAGCTGTTCACCAACCGCGCCATGGTGGCCATGATGCCCTTTATGACCCTGATCATGAACGGTACCAGCCTGCTCATCGTCTGGTTCGGCGGCAAAGCTATGGATGCCGGCACCATGCAGGTGGGCGAGATGATCGCCTTTATCACCTACACCATGCAGATCGTCATGTCCTTCCTGATGCTGGCGATGGTGGCCGTCATGCTGCCCCGCGCCGGTGTGGCTGCGGATCGTATCGACGAGGTCATCCGCACCAAAGCCACCATCCACGACCCGGATGAAGCCGCCGCAAAGGCCGCACAGGCACACACCGACTGGCAGGGCGTGGTGCAGTTCGAGGATGTGAGCTTCCGTTACCCCGGTGCGGATAGCGATGCACTGGAGCACATCAGTTTTACCGCAAAGCCCGGCGAAACTACCGCCATCATCGGCTCCACCGGCTGCGGCAAGTCCACCCTGCTCAACCTGATTCCCCGTTTTTACGATGTGACCGGCGGCAAGGTGACTGTGGACGGCATCGATGTGCGCGAGATGCCGCAGGCACAGCTGCACGACCTGCTGGGCTATGTGCCCCAGAAGGGTGTGCTGTTCAGCGGCACCATTGAGAGCAACCTGAAATTCGGCGGCGAAGATATCACCGATGCGCAGGTACAAAAAGCTGCTGCCATTGCGCAGGCCACTGATTTTATTGAAGCAAAGCCGGAGGGCTACCAAAGCCCCATTGCGCAGGGCGGCTCCAACGTATCCGGCGGCCAGAAGCAGCGGCTTTCCATTGCCCGGGCAATTGCCAAGGACCCCAAGGTCTATCTGTTTGACGACAGCTTCTCGGCACTGGACTACAAGACCGATGTAACCCTGCGCCGCGCCCTGAAGGCACAGACCGACAACGCCACTGTGATCATTGTGGCACAGCGCATCTCCACCGTGCTGCACGCGAACCAGATCCTTGTGCTGGACGAGGGCAGGCTGGTGGGCAAGGGTACCCACGCCCAGCTGATGGTCAGCTGCCCAGAATATCAGGAGATCGCCCGCAGCCAGCTGAGTCAGAAAGAGCTGGCGCTGGATACCCTGAATACAGAAAAGGAGGGTGAGTGATATGCCCAGACCCGGACGTCCCACCACCGAGCGCGCCAAGGACTTTAAAGGCACGCTGCGGCAGCTCATCCGCACCATGAGCCACTACAAGCTGCCCCTTGCGGCAGCCATGCTGTTTGCTGTTCTGTCCACCATCTTCAACATTGCAGGCCCCAAGGTGCTGGCAAAGGCCACCACCGCCCTTGCCACCGGCTGGATCGCCCGGCTGCGCGGCACCGGCAGCATCGATTTTGTGTATATCGGCCGCATCCTGCTGTTTTTGCTGGGGATGTACCTGCTGAGCAGCGCTTTCAGCTTTATTCAGGGCTGGCTGATGACCGGCCTTTCCCAGAAGGTCTGCTACGACTTCCGCCGCCAGATCAGCGAAAAGATCAACCGCCTGCCGCTGGCGTACTTTGAAAAGCGCACCGTGGGCGAGGTGCTCTCCCGCATCACCAACGATGTGGACACGCTGGGACAGAGCCTGAACCAGAGCATCACCCAGCTGATCACCAGCGTGACTACCATGATCGGTGTGCTGGTGATGATGCTCTCCATCAGCCCCCGCATGACCCTGATCGCCCTGCTGATCCTGCCGGTGTCGCTGGCGCTGGTGCTGGTGGTGGTCAAGTTCAGCCAGAAGTACTTCAAAGCGCAGCAGGCCACGCTGGGCGTGGTCAACGGTCAGGTCGAGGAGATTTACGCCGGCCACAACGTGGTCAAGGCCTTCAACCGCGAAGCCGTGGTGCTGGCAGACTTCAACGCCGCCAACGATAAGCTGTACGAATCCGCATGGAAGAGCCAGTTCCTCTCCGGCCTGATGATGCCCATCATGAACTTTGTGGGCAACCTGGGCTATGTGGCGGTGGCTATCGTGGGCAGCATTTTTGCCGCAAACGGCGTTATCACCATCGGTGATATTCAGGCCTTTATCCAGTACGTCAAAAACTTCACCCAGCCCATCCAGCAGCTTTCGCAGGTGTCCAATATGCTGCAAAGCATGGCCGCTGCCGCCGAGCGGGTGTTCGAATTCCTGAACGAGCCGGAAGAAGAGCAGCTGGCAGACCCCGCCCACCGCGCCGACCCCGCCGATATTGACGGACAGGTCACCTTTGACCATGTGCGTTTCGGCTACACCCCGGACAAGACCGTCATCCACGACTTCAGCTGCACGGTGCAGCCCGGCCAGAAGGTAGCCATCGTAGGCCCCACCGGCGCGGGCAAGACCACTATGGTCAAGCTGCTGATGCGCTTTTACGATGTGGACGCCGGTTCCATCACCCTGAACGGCCACAATGTGCGGGACTTTGACCGCAGCGCTCTGCGCGAAGGTTTTGGCATGGTGCTGCAGGACACATGGCTGTTCAAGGGCACCATCATGGAGAACATCCGTTACGGTCGGCTGGACGCCACCGATGAAGAGGTGATCGCCGCCGCAAAGGCTGCCAACGCCGACCACTTTATCCGCACCCTGCCCGGCGGCTACCAGATGGAGCTGAACGAGGACGCCTCCAACGTCAGTCAGGGACAGAAACAGCTGCTTACCATCGCCCGCACCATTCTGGCAGATAACCGCATCCTGATTTTGGACGAGGCTACCAGCAGCGTGGATACCCGCACCGAACAGCGTATCCAGACCGCTATGGATCGTCTGATGGAGGGTCGCACCAGCTTTGTTATTGCCCACCGCCTTTCCACCATCCGGGACGCCGACCTCATCCTTGTGATGCGGGACGGCGACATTGTGGAGCAGGGCACCCACGACCAGCTGATCGAGGCCGGCGGCTTCTACGCCGATCTGTACAACAGCCAGTTCGAGGATGTTGTGGATTAAAGCACCTGTTATCGCAATATAACCGCAAAAAGAGCACCTGTCGCCTTTTTAGGGCAATAGGTGCTCTTTGTTTTACCCTCTCAGTCATCGCTACGCGATGCCAGCTCCCCCGAGAGGGGGAGCCTTTCAACTCAGCTGCATAGAGCTCTTCCTTCGGGAGAACTGGCGCGGAAGCGCCTGAGAGGGTTTCCGCCCTTTCTTTATGCTTCCTCCACCGGTTCCAGCTTCAAGCCGAACAGCTTTTCCGAGAGGGACGGCAGCTGTTGCTGCAACGCGCGGACATAAGCCATTACCATCGGGTCCTCGCGCTTTTGCCCCAGCACGATGCCAAACCGGTGTCCCCTGCCCCAGTCCAGCACCCGTACAAAGCTAAGGTCGGGTCTGCGGTAATAGACCGCCGGGACCATCTTGAGCGCCGGGTCGCCGTAGGCTGCACTGCGGATGCCGCCCACCGGCGTAAAGCTCACCCCGCGTTCCAGCCCCTCCTGCACCAGACTTGTCTCGTAAACGGTCTGGTACATCTCCTTGATAAGCAGCCAGCGGTACTGCAATGCCTGCTCTAAAGTCAGCCTGCCCACTGGCATATCGGCGGGCGGGTGGATGGGGATGCAAAGCTCCGGCACATAAAGCAGCGGCACAAAGGTAAGCCCCTGTGCGTAAAATTCTGCGCTTTCCAGCTGGAAGGAAAGATCCATCTCCCCTTTTTTCAGGCTGCGCCAAACCTCGCTGCGGTTGGCACACCACCCCAGAATGGGGGTATACCGCAGGCACAAGTCACTCGTCAGGGAAAACAGGTCGTATGCGAACATCCGCATTGCCTCATGACACCCTGCGATGATCAGATGTCTTTCCGGCGGGTTTTCCTGCTGCTGCACCGCGCGGGCATGGCGCACCGCCTGCTGATACAGGGCTACCAGCTGCTTTGCCTTGGGGTAAAAATCCCGCCCTGCCGGGGTCAGCACCACCCGGCGGGGCACATGCTGGAACAGCTCGAACTGCAGCTGCCCTTCCAGCGTGCGGATCTGCTGCGAAAGTGCCGACTGGGAAAGATACAGTGCCTCTGCCGCCGCAGAAAAGCTGTTCAGTTCCACGATCTTTACAAAGCCTTCCAGTGCGCTCTCGTTCATGCGTTTCTCCCTCCCGCGATACATTAGGTTATCCTAAATTATAATATAAAAAATATGAATTGTAAACAGCACCCTTCTACGCTACAATTGTTAAGGATTCAGCAATGTGTCTTTTACTTTGCTGCACGATAAGAAGGAACACAAAGAAGAACAAAAAGAAAGAGAGCGTACCTATGAACAAGATCTCCCGTAAGGGCTTTATCAAGATCGCCGCTGCCGCTGCTATGAGCGGTGTGACTGCCGGTGCACTGGCTGCCTGCAATGCCGCCTCCGGTTCTGCTTCCGCTTCCACTTCCGGTGCTGCCGGTCTGTACACCCCCGGCACCTACGAGGGCACTGCCGAGGGTATCTCCTCCACCGTCAAGGTCACCATGACCTTCTCCGACAGCGCTGTCACCGATGTGGTGGTGGACACCTCCGGCGAGACCGCTTCCTTCGGCGCTGCCGCTGCCGATGAGCTGCGCGAGCAGCTGATGGCTGCCGGTTCTGCCGAGATCGACGGTGTTTCCGGTTCTACCATCACCTCCGACGCCGTGATGAAGGCTGCCAAGAGCTGCTACGCACAAGCTAAGGGCGAGGCCGTGGTCTCCAGCGTGCAGCTGCCCACCGGCGATGAGAACGACTGGCTGGGCAAAGAGCCTGACATCGACGAGGCCGCCATCACCGAGACCGTGGACACCGACATCCTGATCGTGGGTGCAGGCAACGGCGGTATGTTCGCTGCCGCCTATGCTGCTGCCAACGGCCTGAACTTCCGTGTTATCGAGCAGAACGCCAACGTGCAGGACACCCGTCACTGGTACGGCGCTGTTGATTCTGCTGCCGCTAAGGAGGCTGGCGAACCCGCCACCGATAAGGCAAAGCTGCTGAGCGAGATCTCCCGCTACGCCTCCGGCAAGTGCGACCAGCGCGTTGTCAAAACCTGGATCAACGAATCTGCTGCCATGCACGACTTCATGCGCAGCATTCTGGAGGATAAGTACGGCTGGGTGTGCGATTTCACCTCCGGCAGCGAGGCTGCATGGCCCGCAGAGAATGCCGAGCACAACACCGACTACCTCTACCCTGTGCAGGAGCACAACTACATGGCCAGCGAGAGTGCTTCCGGCACACCCCGCAATGAGCTGCTGCTGCAGTACATTCAGGAGCTGGGCTACGATGTGGACTTCAAGACCAGTCTGGCAAAGCTGGAAAAGAACAGCGATGGCCGCATTACCGGCATCATCGCCCAGAGCACCGAGGATGATCACTTCATCCGTTACAACGCCAATCAGGGCGTGCTGCTGGCCTGCGGCGGCTTCCCCGGCAACCCCTACATGATGGAGCAGCTGGACCCGCTGGGCACCAGCGTGACCACTGCCTGCTCCTACTCCCCCGCCGACAAGGGCTACGGCATCCGTGCAGCAGTGTGGGCAGGCGCTAATCTGGACAAGGAAGCCGCTCCCATGCTGTTTGACCGCGGCATTGTTGCCCCCGGTGTGGATGCCGGTTATGTGGACAGCGACTCCGCCTTTGGCGGCAAGGCTTTCCCCGGCAAGATCCGCCAGTACAACCCCGGCACCCAGCCCTTCCTGAAGGTGAACCGCAACGGCGAGCGTTTTGCCAACGAGAGCTGCCCCTACAACGATATCGTCTACGCTGCCGCCCACCAGCCGGGCCGCGTCTACGCACAGATCTGCGATGCCAACATTTTGGAGGACGCAAAGCGTTTCCACACCATCGGCTGCTCTGCCCAGACCCGCAACGGCGGTGAGAAGTACATTCAGGGCAAGATGGACGAGGCTATCGAGGCCGGTGCACTGTTCAAGTGCGATACTCTGGACGAGCTGGCCGACAAGATGGGCTTTACCGGCGCTGCCAAGGATACCTTCCTTGCTACCGTGGAGCGCTACAATGAGCTGTACGATAAGCAGAACGATGAGGACTTCGGCAAGCCCGCTTACCGCCTGAGCGCCATTCGCACCGCGCCCTTCTACGGCTGCTGGCTGGGTGCTTCCCTGCTGACCACCGAGCAGGGCATCGCCATCAACGAAAAAGGTCAGGCTCTGGACACCAACAACCAGCCCATGGAGGGTCTGTACATCACCGGTGATATGTCCGGCAGCTTCTTTGCCAACAACTACCCCTGCCTGATGGCCGGTGTGGCTATGGGCCGTACCCTGACCTTCGCCATGAAGGCTGTCAAGCAGATGGCCGGTCTGGAAAACGCCTGATAAAGCGCGTTTTTCCTGCATACTCTAAGCGTTTCTTCTTTTCTTCTTTTTCATGTGAAGAGGGGCGGTCCCATTTGGGGCTGCCCCCCTTTGCGTTTTTTGCCCCGCACGCCCCCTACACAAATGGCCGCGATTGTGCTATGATAAGGCTGAAAACCGGGCAGTTCATCCCACCCGGTCAGAGATCGAGGTGTTTGTACAAATGTCGGATATTCTGGATACCTTACGGCAGGAAGGGGTGGACCCCGCCCTGCTTACGGCGGTGCAGGAATACCGCGCCGCCCATCCGCTCAGCGAGGCGCTGCGCCCGCGGATCCCCGCCCCTGCCTTTATCTACTACGGCAAAGAGGTGTGGGAGCAGGCGCTGGCGGCTATCCTCTGCGGCGAAAACCTGCTGCTGGCCGGCGGAAAGGCCACCGGCAAAAACGTGCTGGCAGAAAATCTTGCCGCCGCCTTTGGCCGCCCCGCGTGGGACATCTCCTTTCATGTAAACATGGACGCCGCCTCCCTCATCGGCATGGATACCTTTGCGGGCGGACAGGTGGTGTTCCGTCCCGGGCCGGTGTACCGCTGCGCACAGTGCGGCGGCTTCGGCGTGCTGGACGAGATCAACATGGCCAAAAACGAGGCGCTGGCGGTGCTGCACGCGGTACTGGATTTCCGCCGCGCCATCGACGTGCCCGGGTACGACCGCATCCCGCTGGCTGAGGAGACCCGCTTTATCGCCACCATGAACTACGGCTACGCGGGCACCCGGGAGCTGAACGAAGCGCTCACCTCCCGCTTTGCGGTGGTGCAGATGCCCACCATCACCCAAGATAATCTGGAAAAGCTGCTGCGGGCGCAGTTCCCGGATCTTGCCGCAAAGTATGTGCACCAGTTCGCACTGCTGTTTCTGGACCTGCAGAAAAAGTGCGACAGTGCCGAGATCTCCACCAAGGCGCTGGATCTGCGCGGTATGCTGGACGCGCTGCGGCTGATCCGCAGGGGCATCCCCGCCGGGGCGGCGCTGGATATGGGCATCACCAACAAGGCCTTTGACTCCTACGAGCAGGGACTGATCCGGGACGTGATCGCCGCGCGCATCCCGGCCAAGCTGGATGCCGGAAAGCTGTTTGCCTGATGGACGCCCAGAGTTACACCGCGCAGGAGCGGCGTGCGGCCAATCAGGTCTGGGCCGCTGCTGGTGCTTACGGCTTCGAGCCGCTGTTTCTGGCCCGCAACACGGACGGCACCATTGATTTTTACATGAACTGCATCGTGGGACTGGTGCACAAATACTACGGTGACGCGCTGATCCGGGACATTTTTTCCGCATGGGAGGGCGACACGCGCCAGCCCATGCTGGACGATATGGCGTGGCTGTACTTAGAAAACGCCGCCTACCGGCTGGAGCTGCCCCGCCGCCCGGTGCTGGAAGCGCTGCGGTTTGCCCACGCGGACTACTTTTTTGCCATTCAGTACAAGCTTTCGCGGCAGGAGTGGATGGCGAAAAACCAGCTGGTGTACACCATGCAGGCTGCACGCTGGCGCAAGGTGCTGGGACGCACCGCCCCGGTCATGACCCCTTACGAGAGCAGCCTTGCCGCAGCACTGGCACCGGAGACCGTACCGGAACCGGCACAGCTCAAAAACGACCTGCTGGCGCTGTATGCAAAATTTGCCCTGTTTGACGGCGAGGTACGCCAGAAGCCCGCGCTGCATCTGCGGCTGCAAGGCTTTTGGGCGAAGCTTGCCACCAAAACCATGCCCACCCAGATGATCAAGACCGACCGGGTGACGGTGGAGCATTCCGGCGCGGTGGATGCCACCAGCAGCGGGCTGGCGGTGGACAAGCGCCGGGCAAACATTACCCTGAAGCAGCGCGCCGCGCAGGATCGCGCCTACATTGAAAGCTGCTTCGGGCGCTGCTTCTACCCGCCGGAGCAGCTGCGCAAGGCCGAGCAGGAGTTGTGCACCGGGGTGCATCTGGGCTGTCATTTGTGGTTCAGCGCCGGGGTGCCCAGCCCGGCACAGGCCCCCACCCCGGAGGCGCGGCAGCTGGCACAGCAGGCCGAATTGCAGGCCGAACGCAACCGCGCTTACTATGCCAAAAATCAGGAGCTGCACCGCAGCGTGGTGCTGCGCCTTACCGAGCAGATCCGCAACTGCATTCTGGTGCATCAGCAGCCCGACCAGCGGATAGCGCGCAGCGGTGATCTGTGCGCCGGGCGGGTGTGGCGTGCCCCTTACCTGAACGATGACCGGGTGTTTTTGTGCCCGGAGGAGGAGAACTGCCCCGCCTTTACAGTGGATCTGCTGCTGGATGCTTCCGCATCTCGCCTGCACTGTCAGGAGGTGATCGCGGCGCAGGGTGTTATTCTGGCCGAAAGTCTGGCCAACTGCGGCATTCCGGTGCGGGTAAGCGCCTTCAGCAGTCTGCGGGGCTACACGGTGCTGCGGGTGCTGAAAAGTTTTGCGGACAAAAACCGGCAGAACATTTTCCGCTATTTTGCCTCGGGCTGGAACCGGGACGGTCTGGCGCTGCGGGCGGCAGGTGATTTGATCCGGTACGCCCCCGGCCCCGCCCCGCGCCACCTGATGATCCTGCTGACCGATGCCAGCCCCAACGACAGCCGCCGCATCCCGCCCACGGCGCAGAACCCGCTGGGCTGCGCCTACGAGGACGCCGCCGGTGTAGCCGACACCGCCGCGCAGGTGCGCACCTTGCAGCGGCAGGGCGTGCGGGTGTCTGCCGTTTTTATGGGCGAGGACAGCAGCGCTGGTGCCGCCGCGCAGATCTACGGCAAAAATATGGCACGTATCCGCGGCATGGATCAGCTTGCCCGGGCAGCCGGACGGCTGATCCAGAACGAGATCCGGGAACTTGGCGATTAAAGTAAAATAAAACGACCCCCGTGGGAGCAGTTCCGGCCTTAGCCGGCATCTCCCGCAGGGGTCATTTTTTACAACCGCACATCTCAGTGCACAACCATACTTTGAACTTTTGTTTGCAATGCGCTGTAGATTTTTGCAAAAATTTGTTGTTTCGGAAAACTTACAGTTGTTTTTCATCCAAAAGTATGCTATACTACGTTCAGAGAAGTTTTATGCAGCCTGACGGCCCGATCACCCGGCTGGCGCTTTTACAACGTTTCGCTGTTTGCTTTTATCGCAAGGCAAGAAATTAGTGCAACATTCAAACAGCATATTTGCGATATGCAATTCAACGTTGTTGCTGTTGCATTAAAAAGTTGAATTGCTATAGGAAGGAGATCAATCATGGACGCTTCCCGTTATTTTGACGCCATGCACAACGCCATGTCCACCCAGCACGTCGGTGCACAGTTGCTGCTTACCGTCCGTTTGCAGGATACCTGCGGCAACGATGCCTATCTTGAAGTAAAACAGCTACCCGGGGAGCAAAGCGCCCTTGTGTGCTACTCCACCATGGGGCGGCGCTGCCTGAATTTCCAGCTGTTCCGCAAAGGCTGGCAACTGTGCCACAATGCGGATGGGCAGCTGACCGGGCGTTTTCCGTCCAGCGCCGACAGCCTGCTGAGCCAGACCGACTTCCGCGCCTACTGCCGGGAGGATCGGCTGGATGCCGCCCGCACCCAGCGCCTTATTGAGGAGCTGGGGCAGCGTGCCGGGACCAACTATGTTGGCTCCATCCCGCAGAATGCCCGCACCGGTGCACAGATCACGGTGGAAAGCCACCTTGGCTGCGGTGCACGCTGGAGTTACTGGAATCAGGACACATCCCCCTGCCTGCCGCTGGCCGCAATTCTGTACTGGCTGGCTGATTTTCTGGCCGGGAACGAGCGCCGCGCGTTGCAATCTGACCCGCAGGCCGCTGCACTGGCTGCGCAGTGGCTGACAAAGGACACTGCTGTGTTCTTCTGCCCCTCCCCTGCCCTGACGGTATCCTCTGCAACCGGTCATAGTGCCCCTGCTGCACGGCGCACCCGCCCCGCCCCGGTGCCTGCCGCACGCAGCAAGAGCTGGCAGAGCGTTCTGGCCGCCATGGCTGCCGTGTAAGCTGGTACCTTTTCAATCTGGTTTACATATAAAAGACGAGTGCTCGGCAAAACCGAGCACTCGTCTTTTTTTACAAAATAACAGCAAAAAAGCACCCCGCCAACCGTTTCCGGTCAGCGAGGTGCTTAGTGCTTATAGTATATGGTTCAGCTTACGCTGCACAGCACAGGGAGGAAATCACTCCTCGATGTAGCCGTACTGGAAGTACCAGTAGCCGTAGGGGCTGTGCCAGACGCCCTTCAGAGAAGAGCTCTGCAGCCAGAAGTCGTTGTAGTAAGCAACGGGGATGCAGCCCATATCCTCCATCAGGATGTCCTCAGCCTTATGCAGCTGTGCAAAGTGCTCGGCAGGATCAGCAACCTTGGAGGCCTCGATTGCAGCATCGAAGTCAGCGTTGGAGTACTTACCATCGTTGTTGCCGTTGTCGGTGCAGAACAGCTCGACCATGTTGGAAGGATCGTTGTAGTCCATGACCCAGCCGTTACGGGCAACATCGTACTCGCCTGCACGACGAGCGGGGGTGAAGGAGGACCACTCCATCTTGTTGATGGTCAGGGTAATGCCCAGATCGCCCCAAGTCTGCTGCAGGTACTCTGCCAGAGGCACATGGTAGCCGGAATCGTTGGTGCTGTACTCGATGGTGGGGTAGCCCTCGCCATTGGGGTAGCCAGCCTCTTCCAGCAGCTTCTTAGCCTCGGCCATATTTGCCTCGTAGTCAGCTGCAATGTAGGGAGAACCGCCGTTCGCGTTGTCGTAGAAGTAGCCCTGCGCGTCCACGATGCCAGGGCCGACAATGTTGGAAGCAGCAGAGTAGGTGCCCTGCATGATGGTGTTGGCAACGTAGTCGCGGTCGATAGCCAGAGCCAGAGCCTTGCGGACCTTGGCATCCTGGAAGGCATCGCGCTGCAGGTTCATGCTGACGTAATAGGTGCCCAGAATGGTGTCAACATAGAAGTCGCCGCCGTCCTCTGCCTTGGTCAGGCTGGGGATCTCGTCGGTGGGCACGTCCTTGATCAGGACAGCCTCGCCGCTGTTATAAGCAGCGTAGCAAGCGGAAGAGTCCTCCAGCAGCAGCAGGGTGATGCTGTCGGAAACGATCTTAGAGCTATCCCAGCCGCCAACGTAGTTGGGGTTCTTGGACAGAACGATACGCTCGGAGGGAGTCCACTCGGTGATCATGTAGGGGCCGTTGGAGACGAAGGTCTCAGCGGAGGTGCACCATGCATCGCCGTTGGCCTCAACGGTAGCCTGCTGCACAGGGCTCATGGATGCGAATGCGGCCATCTTGTCGAAGTAGGAGCAGGGGTAAGCCAGAACGATGGTCAGGGTCTTGCCGTCGTCGCTTGCCTTGACGTTCAGAGCATCGGTATCACCGGCCTGTGCTGCGTCAAAACCATCGATCATGCCCAGGCAGGTCGCTGCATAGGGAGCAGCGGTAGCAGGATCAGCCATACGCTTGAAGCTGTACTCGAAGTCCTTAGCGGTCAGGTCGGTGCCATCGCTCCACTTCAGACCGTCACGCATGGTGAAGGTCCAGGTCAGGCCGTCCTCGCTTTCTTCCCAGCTCTCAGCCTGGCCACCAATAACTTCGTTGTTCTCGTTGATGATCAGCAGGGGCTCGAAGATGGTGATGATGGTGTTGGCGCCATCAACAGCACTGTTCAAAGAGGGATCCAGAGTCTCGGGGTTGGGGCCGTACTGGACAGTGAAGCCAGCGGTGTTGACACTGCCGGCAGAAGAACCAGCAGCGGAAGAAGCAGTGCCGGAGGTTGCGGTAGAACCGGACTTGCTGCCGCCACAGGCTGCCAGACCCAGAGCAGCGGCACCCACGCCTGCAACCTTGAGGAAATTACGACGAGAAATGCGTTTCATAATAATATCCTTCCCTTATATCAAATTTGAGTGTGCCAGGTTCCCCCAGCCGCCTCTATATTCGATCCGGTGCAAATGTACACCGGAGGAACACGAATGATTATAATGCGTTCTCATGCCGGTTACAAGTCCAAAACTTGGACTGTAACCATTTTGTGACAACATTTCAGCGCTAAGTTGAATTGCTTTCACCTTTTACTGGTGTGAAGTGTTCTCACTTCACGCGGTCAAGGTGATGGCATGCTGCCCAGTGGCCGGTGGAGACTTCCTTGAACTCGGGCACCTCGTTGGCGCACTGCTCGTCTGCATAGGGGCAGCGGGTGCGGAAACGGCAGCCGGACGGCGGGTTCAGGGGGCTGGGCACATCGCCCTGCAGCACGATACGCTTGGACTGGCGGGCCGTAATGGGGTCTGCCACCGGAATTGCAGAGATCAGGCTGCGGGTGTAGGGGTGGATGCTGTGGGTGATCAGCTCGTAGCTGTCGGCCAGCTCCACCATCTTGCCCAGATACATCACGCCGATGCGGTTGGAGATGTGCTTGACAACGCTCAGGTCATGGGCGATGAACAGGTAGGTCAGACCCATCTCCTGCTGCAGATCCTCGAACATATTGACGACCTGTGCCTGAATGGAAACGTCCAGTGCGGAAACAGGCTCGTCACAAACGATGAACTCGGGATTCACAGCCAGTGCACGGGCAATGCCCACGCGCTGACGCTGACCGCCGGAGAACTCGTGGCAGTAGCGGTTTGCGTGCTCGCTGTTCAGGCCAACGCGCTCCAGCAGGGCGATGATCTTATCGTGGCGGTCCTTTTCGTTCTCAGCCAGATGATGGATATCAATGCCCTCGCCCACGATGTCGCCAATGGTCATACGGGGGTCCAGACTTGCGTAGGGATCCTGAAAAACGATCTGCATACGGCGGCGGTAGGGCAGCATATCCACTGCGATCTTGTTGTCCTTATCAAACAGCAGGTTGCCGTCATAGTAGATCTTACCGCCGGTGGGCTCGTACAGGCGCAGCAAGGTGCGGCCGGTAGTGGTCTTGCCACAACCGGACTCGCCTACCAGACCAAGGGTCTCGCCCTTGCGGATGGCAAAGCTTACGTCATCTACAGCCTGAACGTACTTGCGGTTCTTGCCCACACCGCCGGCGGGGAAATACTGCTGCAGGTGCTGGACTTCGACCAGCGTCTTGTGTTCACTCATTCTGCCTTTTCCCCTTTCTCAAATGCAGCCTTCTGCTGCAGCCAGCAGTAGGTATAATGGGTATCGCTGAGCTCGGTGCGCGGGGGCATCTTGCTCAGACAAATCTTCATGCAGCTCTTGCAGCGGGGCGCAAAGGGGCAGCCGGCCGGCGGATTCAGCAGGTCCACAGGGGTACCCTCGATGGGCACAAGGCGCTCGTGCTCTGCGGTGTTCAGCTTGGGGATGGAGTTGATCAGACCCTTGGTGTACTCGTGACCCGGCTGGTAGAAGATCTCGTCGGTAGTGCCGTACTCCACAATGTGGCCGGCGTACATGACGGCGATCTTCTCGCACATGGAAGCCACAACGCCCAGATCGTGCGTGATCATGATGATGCTCATGCCCAGCTTCTTGCGCAGATCCTGCATCAGCTCAAGGATCTGTGCCTGAATGGTCACGTCCAATGCGGTGGTGGGCTCGTCGGCGATCAGCAGCTTGGGCTCACAGGCCAGTGCAATGGCGATCATCACGCGCTGGCGCATACCGCCGGACAGCTCGTGGGGGTACTGCTTCAGACGCTTCTCTGGCTCGTTGATGCCAACCAGCTCCAGCAGCTCCTTGGCGCGTGCCCATGCATCGGCCTTGTTCTTATCGGTGTGCAGGCGGATGACCTCCACGATCTGGTTACCGATGGTGTACACCGGGTTCAGGCTGGTCATGGGGTCCTGGAAGATGATGGAGACCTCGTTGCCGCGGATCTTGCGGAAGTCCTTCTCCTTCATGTTCTCGATCTCGTGGCCGTTGAACCACACCTTGCCGCCCACCAGCTTGCCGGGATAAGCGGTCAGGCCCATAACGGAGTAGGCGGTGACCGACTTACCGGAGCCGGACTCACCCACAACGCCCAGAACATCGCCCTGATTCATGGTAAAGGAAACGCCGTTCAGTGCCTTTACTTCGCCCGCAGGGGTGAAGAAAGAAAGGCGTTCTTCTTTGATGTCAAGAATTTTCTCGCTCATTTCTGTTCACCTCATCAATTCTTCAGCTTCGGGTCAAAGGCATCGCGCAGGCCATCGCCGAACAGGTTGAACACAAGGATCATCACGCTGATCATCAGTGCGGGAGCGATCAGCAGATGGGGGTAGGTGTTCATGCCCTTGACGGCATCGGTAGCCAGAGAACCCAGAGAAGGCAGCGGGGCTGCAACACCCAGACCGATGAAGCTCAGGTAGCTCTCGGTAAAGATGGAAGCCGGGATCTGCAGGGTGGTGGTAACGATCAGGGTACCGATGCAGTTGGTGAGCAGATGCTTTTTGATGATACGGCCGCTGGAAGCGCCCAGTGCGCGGGCAGCGGTAACGTACTCGCTCTCCTTCAGGATCAGGATCTGGCTGCGGACGATACGCGCCATACCGACCCAGTACAGCAGAGCAAAGATGATGAAGATGGAGATCATGTTGGGGCCAAGGGTCTGCATCCACTTGAAGCCGGGCTGGGTGGACAGCTTGTCCAGCGGGTCCTTCAGGGCCATGCCCAGCAGGATGATCAACAGAATGTCCGGGATGGTGTACAGAATATCGGTGATACGCATCATGATATTGTCCACCCATCCGCCGGCAAAGGCCGCAACCGCACCATAGGTAGCGCCGATGATCAGCACCAGCACAGAAGCGATCAGACCAACAGACAGGCTAACGCGGGTGCCCATCATGATACGCACAGCGAAGTCACGACCCATACGGTCGGTGCCCAGAATGTGCGGGAACACCTTTTCGCCTGCGTCGATACGCGCCTGCTCGGAGACAGAGTATTCGAAGGGCTTCAGGTTGTTGCTGCCCTTCATCTGCTCGGAATAGCTGTAAGGCCAGACGGCGGGCAGCAGATAGGCAAAGATGGCAATGGCAATGATGAACACAAAGCTGACCATGGCGATCTTGTTCTTCTTCAGGCGGCGGATACCGTCCTTCCAGAAGTTGACGCTTTCGCGCATGACCACCAGGCTCTGCTTTTCCTCATTGCTGGCGGGCAGAAAATCCTCCGCGTTGAGCTGCAGGCTGAGCGGATTCTTTTTAATGTTTTCCATGAAAATCGCTCCTTTCTCTTACTGCAGTTTGATGCGCGGGTCGATGATCTTATAAAGGATATCCACGATCACGTTTGCAATGATGACCATGCTGGACAGCAGGATGGTGGTGCCCATGATCATGGTGTAGTCACGGTTGGTGATAGCAGACACGAAATCGCGGCCCAGACCGGGCACGGAGAAGATCTTTTCCACCACAAAAGAACCGGTCATCAGGCTGGCCAGCATGGGGCCAACGTAGGTGATGACAGGCAGAATGGCGTTGCGCAGTGCGTGCTTGAACAGGATCATAAACTGGGACACGCCCTTTGCGCGGGCAGTGCGCATATAGTCCTGACCCATGACGTCCAGCAGGCTGGAGCGCATCAGACGGGTGATATAAGCCGAGGGATAGATGGCCAGTGCGGTAACCGGCATGATATAGGCGGCTGCGCTGTTCAGGCCAACGGTGGGCAGCACCTTCATGTTCATACCAAACTGGTACAAAAGCAGCACGCTGGAGATAAAGCTGGGGATCGCGATGCCGCAGGTAGCAAACACGATAATAACGTTATCCAGCCACTTGCCGCGGTTGTAAGCGGAAATGCAGCCCAGCGGGATGCCCACGCACAGAGCCACCACCACTGCAATGCCTGCCAGACGGCAGGACACCGGCAGTTTGCTGGCGATGATCTGGTTCACGGTACGGCCGCGCTGACGCAGGCTCAGACCCAGATCGCCGTGCAGAAGGCTCTCCATGTAGTTGACGTACTGCACACCCAGCGGCTTATCCAGGCCATACTTTTCGGCCAGAGCCTGCTGAGCAGCGGCACTGATGGACTTTTCTGCCACGAACGGGCCACCGGGGACCAGGTTCATGACAAAAAAGGTAACCGTAGCCACAATGAAGATACTGAAGATACCCATTGCGACACGCTTGATGATGTACTTTGCCATCGTTTGATGCCACTCCAATCCTATCAATGAATTACTGTTTTTGCTCTCAGGCCGAGCCACACTTTCCCGCAGTCCGCCAGCCTCACACATAGCGGACGTCTGTCCTTGGCACGCGGACAGAAAAGCGAATAATAAAACGATGGCATCTTGCGGTTGCATAAACACCATCGTCCATACCCGAGAAACACTCTATCTATTATAAAGATAACCACGATTTTTGTCAATTTACATGAAAAGAATTCACTTCATTATAGCAAAGCATGAGTGAAATCTTATACTTTATACAAATTTCCTGTACATTTGTAGGTAAAAGTGCTACTTTTCCGGCCTTTTGGGGGATTGTTCCGTTGGCGCGTACAATCCGCCCTCCCCTGTCGGCGTAAAAGGCAGCGTCTCTGCCGCAGAGTCATCCGTCCATGTCATCGGCATTTTTCTCCATGTTGGAGGAAACTTGGCAAAAAAGACCACCCGCAGCCCCTTCTCCGGCACGGTCGGTGCCCGGGAGATATGCTGCGGGTGGTCATGGGTCGTTTTGCGGGTCAGGAGTACAATTTTGCGGTCAGCTGGGAGTACATGGCGCTCTTTTGTGCCTTATAGGAAGCCATTGCCTGATCAGCCAAGGCGGTGCTCTGGCCGTTGGCGGTCAGCACAGTGCGCATCTGGCTGACGATGTTCTCCACTTCCTTATCGTAAGATGCCTGCATCGCATACAGTCTGCCGCTTCTCGCCAGTGCAATGGAGATTTTGCGCGCCTGTGTCTGCTGAGACTCCGGCAGCGCCTTGTATTCTGCCTTTGCCCCGGCAATGCAGCTGTTCAGCTCCGACTCAGCGCGCGCCTTGACACTGTACAGCTGCTTCAGCAGCGCCTTGACCTCCGTCTCGTAGGCAGCTTCCTGTTTACCGGAAGAGGACGCCGGTTTTTCTGCGGCAGAAGCAGTGCTGGAGCCGGATGTGCCGGTAGTGTTCTCCTTCTTGCCGGAAGAGGACGCATTGCTGCTCTCCGTCTGGGAGCCAGAGCTCCCCGAGGAAGCGGCAGAACCTGCTTCCTCCTGCGGAGCACTGGCCGCCGCCTCCTGTTCCCCGCCGCTGGATGCAGCAGCTTCACCGGTCAGCTCCTCCAGCGTGATCTCGCCGCTGAGCAGCTTATCCAGATCATCATCCGTCAGGGTGAACTGTGTGCTGTCTGCCGGGGCATCCGGCAGGGTTTCCGGCAGACTGGCTGCCATGCTGCGAAGATAGAGCAGCACACCAAGGACAGCTGCTGCCAACAATGCCACCAGCGTGCCCAGCACGATCAACACGATTTTCAGGACCTTATTTTTCTTCATATCAAAATCCGCTGCCCGGGCAGAGTATTCCTCCGCCCGGGCAGTTTTCTCCTTACTAATTGGATCAGACCCACATTCCCAAAAACTTTTTGGGCTGATGCAGGGTCACAGCGTCCAGCTCCTGATCATGGAACAGTTCATCGCCGTTGCGCACGATGCGGGCAGCCGTCTCCTTGCCAAGCAGCTTTTCCAGCTGCTGCACTCCCTGTGCCATACGGGGCGGGCGCTTGTCCGGGGAATGGGTGTCGGTGGAGATGACATGGACCAATCCCCACTGAATGAACTTGCACAGTTTTTTGCATAGCTTGGGCTCCAGCAGTGCCCCTGCATTGATCTGTGCATAAGCACCGGCGGCCACCCAGTCGTACAGCAGAGTGGGGTCCTCCAGCACATAGGGATAGCGCTCGATATGCGCAATCAGCGGCACGATGCCCTGCTGCTGCAGCTGGTACAGCGTCTGCCGGATAAAGTGCGGCTTGTGGGTGGTGGGAAACTCCAGCAGCAGATAGGCGGTATCCCCCATACACAGCGCCCGGGTATCCAGCTCGCACAGACCGGGAGAGAAGAACACCTCTGCGCCCAGCTTGAAGTCAAACTGCATGGGCTGTCCCTCCAGTGCGGCGGTCAGCTGCTCAAAGGCAGCCTGCCGCTTTGCCGTAAAGGCATCCACCGTGGTGCGTTCGCTGTTGAAGTGGCTGGTGAAGGCGATATTGCGCACACCGTCCTCATATTCCCTGCGCAGCAGCTCCAGCGAGACCGCTGTATCCTTTGCGCCGTCATCAATGCCGGGCAAAATGTGACAATGCAGATCAGTCATAGCAGCGCTTCCTTATTCAACAACATCAGCCTTCTGTTTTTCGTAGGCATAATTGTAATTATAGGCATAGCTGTATGCGTAGCTGGAGCCCTTGAGCGCCTTCTTCATGTCGTAGCGGGTCAGCACGCTGCCCAGCACCCGGACACCGGCATCCTGCAGCTTCTTCACCGCGCCGCGCACTGCATCGGCGGGGGCGTAGTCAGAGCGCACCACGAACATTGCGCCGTCCACATAGCGGCCGATGACGGCTGCATCGGTGACCACGGACACCGGGGGTGCATCAAAGATGACCACATCGAACTTTTCCCGCAGGGTGTTGACCATGGCCTGCATCTGCGGCTGGCTCAGCATCTCGGAGGGGTTCGGCGGCGGGGTACCGGCGGGCAGGAAGGTCAGATTCATTTCCTTCAGTTCATGCAGCGCCTCGTCCAGCGTGCACTGGTTGGACAGCACGTTGGAAACGCCCTTTACGTTGTGGCCTGCCTTCAGATAGCGGTGCAGCACCGGCTTGCGCAGGTCGCAATCCACCAGAGCCACCTTTTTGCCGCTTTCGGCCATCGTCATCGCCAGATTGACCGCCACATTGCTCTTGGACTCTTCCGGCACGGTACTGGTGATGACCAGCGTGTGCACGTCCATGGAGCCCGCCATAAAGTCCAGATTGGTGCGCAGAGACTTGTAGGCCTCCACATAGCCAAAGGGCATCTTTTTATCGGTGATCAGCTGCAGGGTACGGTGCTCGCCGTCAGTTTTGTTCTTTTTGTTAAACAGATTCCACATCGTCTTACACCTCCGGGATCAGGCCCAGCACGGGCAGGCCGAGCTTCTTCTGAACATCTTCGTCATCCACAATGGTATCGTGCAGCAGGTGTGCCAGCACCAGCACGCCGCACACCACCACAGCGCCCAGCAGACCGGCCAGCACAACGTACTTCTTGGTCTGGGGGAACACCTTGTTGGGATCGATGATCACATCGCTCACCGCCTTGCAGGAACCGGCTTCCACCTTTTCCACCAGCACATCGGGCACGATGTCGGCAATGGTCTGTGCGATCTCGCCTGCGCGCTCTGCATCGGTATCGGTGACCGTGATCTGCATGATCTGGGTAGAGTCCACATCGGCAACATCCACCATCTTATACAACTCGGTGTAGGTCATATCCAGATCCAGTTTGTCGATCACCTCGTTCAGCACGGTGTTGCCCTTGATGATGACCGCATAGGTGCTGATCAGGTTCTTAGCAGAATTGAAGTTATCACTGGTAAAGGTGGAGGAGTTATCCTGCCGGGTATTCACGATCATATTGATAGAAGCCTGATACTTGGGTGTAAGCGCAAACACGCACACCAGCAGGCAGATCAGCGCTGCCGCAACAGCTGCTGCCACGATCTGCACAGCATGCGCCCACAGCAGGCGGGCCAGTTCCATCAGATCAATGGTCTCTTCGTCCTCCATGTTCCGGAGCGACTGTCCCATAGTTGCTTTTTCGTCCATAATAGCGAAACTCACCTTTCTTGTTTTCCGCAGTGCAAGAAATGTACACCGGGTTCCTATAGATACACATTTGTTTTATAATGATAGCACATCTTGTTGTATTTTACAAGCAGCAAATGCCATTTTCTGCCGGCAAATATATGGACAAAATATGCCCTGCCCCGTACAAAAAAGGCATCCGCAGCACATGGATGGCTGCGGATGCCTTCGTTTTACGGATTTTTAGCGAATACGCTTAGCGGGAGCCCTTATCGTAGGGGATACCCTCGGCCTTGGGTGCCATGCTGTTCTTGGAAGTGAAGGCCAGAATGACCATAGAGGCCACAAAGGGCATCATATTATAGATGTTGCTGGACCAGTGCAGCTGTGCGAGGAAGGTAGAGTCTGCAATGTTGGCAAGGCTCTTGAACACGGCAAAGAACATGGCCGCGCCAAAGATGTGGAAAGGCTTCCACTGGCCAAAGATCATAACTGCCAGTGCCAGAAAGCCTGCACCGGCCACGCCGACTTCAAAGTTCCAGGTCTGCACCGGGGGCACGATATACGCCAGACCGCCGACGGCGCCCAGCGCACCGGAAAGGATGACACCGGCGTAGCGCATCTTGTAAACGTTGATGCCCACCGAGTCCGCAGCCTGCGGATGCTCGCCGCAGGCACGCAGACGCAGGCCGAAGCGGGTCTTATACAGCACGATGTAGCTGACCACCAGCAAGATCAGCCCCAACGGCACGAACACGCTGAGTTCCAGCCCGCCGATGCTGAACAGGAAGGGCTTGTTGGAATAGTTCAGCTTGGCGCTGCCGCTCTCGCTGAAGTACTTGGAGATGACCACGGCAATGGCGGTAGCCAGCAGGTTCAGTGCCGTACCGCCAATGGTCTGGTCCGCCTTCAGGTTGATAGAGGCAAAGGCCAACAGCAGGCTGTAGATCACGCCCGCCAGCGCTGCCACCAGAATGGAGATCAGCACCACAAGGAAGGGCGACAGGCTTGCAGGCAGCATGGTCAGGGTAAGCACACCGGCCACACCGCCGATGACCATGATGCCCTCCAGTGCAATGTTGATGATGCCGGAATGTTCGCTGAACATACCGCCCAGTGCCACCAGCATCAGCACGATACCGTACAGCAGGGTATATTTGATCAGAAGCAGCATATTACTTGCCCTCCTTTTTGGTCTTTTCTGCGGCAGGCGCAGGCTCTGCGTTCACATTGGTCTTTTCGGCATTCCGGAACAGCAGGCTCTGGATCTTGCCGCGGAACAGCATGGAGAATGCACACAGGTAGATGATGATGCCGCTGATCAGATCCGAGATCTCAGTGGGGTAAAACTTGGTGGACAGGAAGGAGCCGCCGACCGAGATATGGGAGATGAACAGCGCAGAGAACACGGTGCCAATGGGGTTGGAGCTTGCCAGCAGTGCCACCGAGATACCGTTGAAGCCCATGCCCGGCAGGCTGGTGGAGTTCAGCGGGTTCCACTGGGACACGTTGGACAGATAGAACAGGCCTGCGCCGAAGCCCGCCAGCGCACCGGCAATGGCCATGGAGAGGATGATGTTCTTCTTCTCGTTGATACCGGCGTAACGGGCGGCGTTCTTGTTCAGACCAACGGCCTTGAGCTCGTAGCCGAAGGTGGTCTTGTTCAGCACCACCCAGATCAGCACGGCCACCGCTGCCGCTAAGAAGATGGCAATGGTAGTGCTGTTGGTCTGGAACAGCTTGTTCAGGCCAAAGTCCGGGATCAGGGACTGGGCAAAATCGGCGTTCTTACTCAGGTTCAAAGTACGGGTGTTGCGCACATCGTACATGGGGCCGGTGCCGTTCTGGTAGATGAGCTCATTTACCAGATACAGACCGATCCAGTTGAACATGATGGAGGTAATGACCTCGTTGATGTTGAAGTAGGCCTTGAAGAAACCGGGGATCGCGCCCCACAGGCCGCCCAGCAGGGCTGCTACCAGCAGGCAGACGAACCAAGGCAGCTTGAGCATGATGGCGCAGTACAGCGCACCATAAGCGCCCAGCGTGTACTGACCAGCTGCACCAATGTTGAACAGGCCGGTCTTGAAGGCAAAGGCCACGGATAGACCGGTCATGATCAGGGGTGCGGCATTGGCAAGCTCCTTGCCTACGCCGTAGGGGGCATCGTGGAAGCCGCCCTTGATGATGCGCACAAAGCCATCGCCCCATGCGTGTGCGGGGTTGATGGCTACCAGCACCAGAAAGCCCACCAGCAAACCAATCAGGATGCACAGCAGTGCAGCCAGCACGCTGGTAACAGAGCTTTGCAGGCTGCCGCTGCGGGAAAGTTTTTTCTTATTCATGTGTTACTGCTCCTCCTTTCCCTGCTTGCGGGCACCTGCCATATACAGACCCAGCTCCTGCACGGTGGTGGTCTTGGGGTCAAACTCGCCCACGATCTCGCCCTCGTACATTACAAGGATGCGGTCAGAAAGGTTCATCACCTCGTCCAGCTCCAAGCTGACCAGCAGCACGGCCTTGCCCTTGTCGCGCTCGGCCACGATCTGGCGGTGAATGTACTCAATGGCACCCACGTCCAGACCACGAGTGGGCTGCACTGCCACCAGCAGCTTGGGGTCGCGGTCGATCTCGCGGGCGATGATTGCCTTCTGCTGGTTGCCGCCGGACATACTGCGCACGGTGGTCACACTGCCCTGACCGCTGCGCACGTCGTACTGCTCGATCAGCCGGTCGGAGTACTCGCGCACCTTATCGGCACGGATAAAGCCGCCCTTCTGGAACTCCGGCTGCCAGTAGCGCTGCAGCACGATGTTGTTTTCCAGACTGAAATCCAGCACCAGACCGTGCTTGTGGCGGTCCTCCGGGATGTGACCCATGCCGTCCTTGGAGCGCTGGCGGATGCTCTCGTGGGTGATATCCTTGCCGTCCAGCGTAAGCTTGCCGCTAGACAGCTTGCTCAGGCCGGTCAGGCCGTAGATGAACTCGGTCTGACCGTTGCCCTCGATGCCCGCCAGACAGACGATCTCGCCTGCGTGCACCTTGAAGGACACGTCCTTCACCACGTCCTTCTTGCGCTGGTCATTGTGGATGGTAACGTTTTCCACGTCCAGCACGGTCTCGCCGGGGTGCGCGGGCTGCTTTTCCACCTGCAGCTGCACGTCACGGCCCACCATGCGGCGGGAAAGCTCTTCCTTGGTGGTGTCCTTGATATCCACCGTGCCCATATATTTGCCCTTGCGCAGCACGGTGCAGCGGTCGGCCACAGCCATGATCTCGTTGAGCTTATGGGTGATGAACAGGATGGACTTGCCCTCCTTCTTGAACCCGCGCATGATCTCCATCAGCTCGTCGATCTCCTGCGGGGTCAGCACAGCGGTGGGCTCGTCAAAGATCAGGATCTCGTTGTCGCGGTACAGCATCTTCAAAATCTCTACGCGCTGCTGCATACCCACCGAGATATCGCTGACGAGTGCGTCCGGGTCTACCCGCAGACCGTACTTTTCGCTCAGCGCCATCACCTTTTTGCGTGCCTCGGCCTTCTGCAAAAAGCCCATCTTGTTGGGCTCCACGCCCAGAATGATGTTGTCCAGCACGCTGAAGCATTCCACCAGCTTGAAGTGCTGGTGCACCATGCCGATGCCCAGTGCGTTGGCATCGTTGGGGTTGCGGATGGCGACCTCCTTGCCGTTTTTCAGGATCTTGCCCTGTTCCGGCTGATACAGGCCGAACAGCACGCTCATCAGCGTACTTTTGCCCGCGCCATTCTCGCCCAGAAGGGCGTGTACCTCGCCCTTGCGCAGTTGCAGGGTGATATCATCGTTTGCCTTGATACCGGGGAATTCCTTGGTAATGTGGAGCATCTCGATCACATAATCCTCTGCCAATCTGCTCACTCTCCTTTCGTGCCGTAACGACACCTTTTCTATACTACAAACCATTATACCTGATTTTTTGCAGTTTGCACACGGCTTTTTGATTTTTTGTCAAAAAGCACAAGTAAAAGTATTACTTTTGTACGGTCTGCACGATTTCCAATCTGATTCTCCCACACAGGCATACAAAAAGGGCGGGGTGCCCCTGCATGAGCACCCCGCCCCTATTACGGGAGTAATTCCGGGATAGCGATTACTGGATGTAGTTGACCTTGGTGAACTCGCTGACGGTGGGCTTGGTAGCGTCGTCGGAGCTGTTGTCCACAACGAGCTCGCCGGAAGCGATCTTGGTCTTCAGGGTCTCGTACTCGTCCTTGGTGAAGGTCTTGAAGTTCCAGCTGTCATCAGCAGTGGGCAGACCAACGTAGTCGCCGTCCTCCAGACCGAAGTTGCCGTTGGTGGCAGCGATGTTGCTCCACTCGCCGGCCTCGATGTCGCCCAGAGCGGTGCTGACAGACTCAGACAGGCCCTTCATAGCAGAGGTGATGAACGGGTTGTAAGCGTAGCCGTCCTTTGCCACGCCGTTGACACCGATGTAGTTCTGGTCAACGTCAACGCCCACAACGTAGCCGTTGTTCTTCAGGGCAGCCTCAACAGCGGAGGTGTAGATGCCGCCGCCGCAGGCAAAGACGATCTGAGTGCCGTTGGCATACCAGCCCTCCATACGGGAGGTGATGTTGGCATCGCCGTAGAACTGGCCGCCGTAGAAGTAGTTGATGTCAATGTTGGTGCCCAGCTCCTTTGCAGCAGCGTCAGCGCCCTGCACATAGCCGTAGCCGTAACGGATAACGGCGGGCACAGCCATGCCGCCCAGGAAGCCCAGCTTGGTGTAGCCGTCCTTAACAACGGCGTAACCTGCCAGATAGCCTGCCTGCTCCTCCTTGAAGGTGATGCAGTAGCAGTTGGCGGGGATGCTGTCGGTGCCGATATCGCCCTGGGTCACATCGATAGCGATGAGCTTGACGTCGGGGTACTGCTCAGCAGCCCATGCCAGAGAGGCACCGTACAGGTAGCCCACGCAGACGATAACGTCAGCGCCATCGTTGACAGCCTGACGGATCATGGTCTCGCGATCCTCATCGGAAGCATCGGAATCGGGGATGTAGTACTGGCAGTTGTCGCCCATGTAGCTGGAAACAGCAGCCCAGCAAGCCTGGTTGAAGCTCTCATCATCGATCGTGCCGGTATCGCAGGTCAGAGCGACCTTGGCGATCTTCTCAGCGCCGTCTGCTGCGCCGGAAGCGGCAGAAGAACTGGCAGCTGCGGAGGAAGCAGTGCTGGTGGAGGAAGCGGAAGAACCGCCGCAGGCGGTCAGAGCAGCGGCAGCGGCAGCAGCACCGGCCACAGCCAGAAAGTTACGACGAGAAATCTTCATAAGAAACTCTCCTTTTATTTTAAAAAATTGCGTCAAAAGAATGAAATGTGCGCTCTGGCACATTTGCTGGCTCAAGTATAGCGGGTGGATGTGACAGATGCAAGCAATTTCCGATTACAAATTCTTTACAAATCCCTTGTATAATTTATAAAAAAGTAATGCTTATTCACCAATTTTCCCCTGCTTGCGCTGTTTTTCAAAGAAGAACACTTACTCCCCTTCCACGGCGCTGTTGCCCGCCACGTTGGAGGGGCCAAAGCCGAAGGGCAGCAGCTCGTCCATGCTGCGCTCGATGAAATCCTCCGGGGTCTTTGCCATAATGACGTTCAACTCCGGCCCGCCGAACTCGAACAATGCCTGACGGCACACCCCGCAGGGCGAGGTGATCTGCCGGTTCACTTCGCCCCGGCGGCTGCCCACCACGGCGATATCCGTAAACGCGGTCACGCCCTCCGCCACCGCCTTGAACAGGGCGGTGCGCTCGGCGCAGCTGGTGGGGGTAAAAGCGGCGTTCTCCACGTTGCAGCCGGTAAAGATGCGGCCGTCCGCAGCGCGCAGTGCAGCGCCCACCATAAAATCGCTGTAAGGTACATAGGCCTTTTCCCGCGCGGCCAGTGCCATGCGGATCAGCTGCTGCTTTTCTTCCATGGTCAATTTTGTCATGCTGTTTCCTCCTTTTATGGGCAAAAACAGCGCGGCTGTGCCTTGGGGCGGCAGCCGCGCTGGAAAATTATGCGATCAGTACTCTGCGCCCAGAGCGACCTTCATCATATCGGTAAAGCTCTTCTGGCGCTCCTCGGCGGTGGTGATGCCGGGAGCCACAAAGCTGTCCGAGATGGTCAGCAGGCAGGCGGCGTTCTTGCCCAGCACCTGCGCGTTGGCAAACAGGGCAAAGCTTTCCATCTCCACGCACAGGCAGCCGTCCTCGTCCCGCAGCTTTTCCCAGTAGGTGGGCTTTGCGTCCGAGGGCTGGCGGTAGAACACATCCGAGGAGTGGATGTTGCCCTCGATCAGGGGGATGCCCTGCTTTGCAGCGGAGGCACGCAGCTTTTCGTTCAAAGCTGCGCTGGGCAGGGTGATGTTGCCGGTAAATCCGCTCTGTACCCGGGCGTAGTTGCTCTCGCTCACAGCGCCGGTAGCCAGCACGGTGTCGAACAGCTTGGCCTTTTCGGTATAGCTGCCGGCAGAACCGATGCGGATGATGTTCTCCACGCCGTAGAAGCTGAACAGCTCGTAGGAGTAGATGCCGATGGAGGGCATTCCCAT
>ENA-OPSJ01000559-OPSJ01000559.1-human-gut-metagenome-genome-assembly--contig:-NODE-559-length-32829-cov-2.636907_pt1 | contig 32829 bp, 31 predicted proteins | sample MGYA00241801_ERZ501893 | MGnify/ENA primary metagenome ERZ501893 (study PRJEB25962, sample SAMEA2042219) | human gut metagenome | biome: human gut; feature: human-associated habitat; material: faeces...
GAATACATGCCTGTCACGCATGGGGTCACGGGTTCGAGTCCCGTACGCACCGCTTTTTTATGAAGCAAAATAAAGAAAAGTCCTGAAGTACAATACTTTAGGACTTTTCTTTGTCTAACACCACACCCAAAAGCAGTGGAATAATGGGTCAACATAAAAACCTGAGGGACTCCTTGATTAAGCATAAATTTTTATTAGTCTGAAGAGAAAGAAAGCTCTGGCCTTCACTCCTCTGAACTGCGTCCCCCCAGGAATTTCTCAAAAAGATGTTTCATCTTTCAGGTTATATGATAAAAGACTATCATATAGCATGTTACGTGATGAAAGATAAAAAGTGTATCTTTCAGCTTTCTTTCATTGCGGAAAGCGATAAAAAGTTCTCAGCCAAACGATTTTTCAATCTCAGCCAAACGATTTTCCGTTCTCCTTAGAACGAAATGAAGCGTGACTGAAGGATACCTGAAACATCCTTCAGCTTGTAACATTAATATTACGAGTAACTTATCGTGAAATCTGAAAGATGAAACATCTTTTTGCAAACTTCCTGTGTAGAGGGGTACCTCCGGCATATAAGGAAATCCACTCTGCCCGTCAATGATCTACTGTTCCGTTTTTTCTGAAACTGTTTGTTTTATCATTAAAAAATGTATAAATAAGAATCTCCTACCAAATTTATTTGTACTTTTACTCTCATAATACTAAAGAAACAAAATACGACATGAAACATACTTATTTAGATTATTTGCTTCCAAGAAAGATTAATATTGCGGTTTTAGGTATAAGTTATATATGAAAAAGCCTAATACACTGTCATTTGGTTTATTCATAAAACAACGTTTTTCCGTCAGCAGAGAATTTAAAATTAACAAACAGCATATATAAAAAAGGGAGATTAATGAACAAGAAAGTGAAATGGGGGCTCATTGCCTTTATCGCATGTGGTTTAGTGGTATGGGGAGTTTATTCCCAATTACCCAAATTAAATTCCGAATTGGCTCAAGCCGACAAAGTAGAAAGCGGAGATAAAGTAAAAAAGAATATTTTGAATGTGAACGCACTAAAAGTCCGTACGGGTGTCCTTACTGACGAATTCACAGTAAGCGGCAATCTATTACCAGACGAAGAAGTAGACCTTTCCTTCGAGACATCCGGACAAGTCGTAGAGATTGGGTTCAAAGAAGGAAGCCACGTCACCAAAGGGCAATTACTTGCCAAGGTAAACGACAGGCAATTACAGGCCGAATTGAAACGCTTGCAAGCCCAACTCAAACTGGCCAATGACAGGGTGTACCGTCAACGCACCCTATTGCAGCACGATGCGGTAAGCCAGGAGGCATACGAACAAGTACGTACGGAACTCGAAACCTTAAAAGCAGAAATCGACATTGTAAAAGCCCAAATAGAGTTAACGGAATTACGGGCGCCTTTCGACGGAGTGATCGGCTTGCGCCAAATCAGCGTGGGAGCATACGCATCTCCTACCACCATCGTGAGCAAACTCACCCGTATCATCCCGCTGAAAGTGGAGTTTTCCGTCCCGGAACGTTATGTGAATGAAGTCAATCCGGGTACGGCTCTGACATTCACCATAGACGGTTCTTTACAAAACTTCCCGGCAAAAGTATATGCCAAAGAGTCTGCCATTGACGAAAACACGCACACGCTGAAAGTCCGTGCCTTATATGAGAATCCCAACGGACGCCTTACGCCGGGACGTTATGCCAGCATCAACCTCAAGAAGCAGGAAATTCAAGATGCCATTGCTATTCCGGCCGAAGCCATCGTACCGGAAATGGGTAAAGATAAAGTATTCTTATATAAATCCGGCAAAGCCCAACCGGTTGAAGTGACCGTAGGTCTGCGCACAGAAGAACGCGTGCAAGTATTAAAAGGATTGCAGGTGGGAGACACGCTAATCACATCCGGAACGTTGCAGTTGCGCACCGACTTACCCGTTGTACTCGACCGCGTAGATTAAGAGAAGGAGGACGTATATGAATATATCAGAGTTAAGTATCCGCCGCCCCGTATTGGCTACCGTGATGACCGTAATCATCCTATTGTTCGGAATGATTGGTTATTTTTATATCGGTGTACGTGAATATCCATCGGTGGACAACCCGATTATATCGGTTTCTTGTTCGTATGCAGGAGCGAATGCCGATGTCATTGAGAACCAGATTACAGAACCGTTGGAACAGAACATCAACGGTATTCCGGGTATCCGCTCTCTGACGAGTGTCAGCCAGCAAGGCCAAAGCCGCATCACGGTTGAGTTCGAACTTTCGGTCGACCTGGAAACTGCGGCCAACGATGTCCGCGACAAAGTGTCCCGCGCCCAACGCTACTTGCCACGTGACTGCGACCCTCCTACCGTATCCAAGGCCGATGCCGATGCCTCTCCTATTCTTATGGTCGCCCTGCAAAGTGAAAAGCGTTCTTTGCTCGAATTGAGCGAAATTGCCGACCTGACCGTCAAGGAGCAGTTACAAACGATTTCCGACGTAAGTAGTGTTTCCATTTGGGGAGAGAAAAAATATTCCATGCGTTTGTGGCTCGACCCCATCAAAATGGCCGGCTACGGTATCACGCCTATGGACGTCAAAAATGCAGTGGACAATGAAAATGTCGAATTGCCGTCGGGCAGCATAGAAGGAAATACCATAGAACTGAACATCCGTACCATGGGATTGATGAACACGGCCAAGATGTTCGACGATTTGATTGTGAAACACGAAGGGAACCAAATTATCCGTTTCAGCGACATCGGCCGGGCCGAACTTGGAGCAGCCGACATCAAAAGTTACATGAAGATGAACGGTGTGCCGATGGTCGGCGTAGTCGTCGTGCCTCAACCGGGTGCCAATCATATCAATATCGCCGATGCCGTATATGAACGCATGGAGCAAATGAAAAAGGACCTGCCGGACGATGTACATTACAGCTACGGATTCGACAATACCAAATTCATCCGCGCCTCCATCAACGAAGTGAAACAAACGGTGTACGAGGCTTTCGTTCTGGTAATTATCATCATCTTCCTGTTCTTGCGTGACTGGCGCGTCACATTGGTACCTTGTATTGTGATTCCGGTCTCTCTGGTCGGTTCGTTTTTCATCATGTATTTGTTTGGCTTCTCCATCAACGTACTGACCATGTTGGCCGTCGTACTGGCCGTCGGACTTGTGGTGGACGATGCCATTGTGATGACAGAGAACATCTATATCCGTATAGAGCAGGGCATGAATCCGAAGAAGGCCGGAATAGAAGGTGCCAAGGAAATCTTTTTTGCAGTCATTTCCACGACGGTCACCCTGGTAGCCGTGTTCTTCCCTATCGTATTTATGGAGGGGACGACCGGACGGCTTTTCCGGGAGTTCAGTATGGTCATTTCAGGAGCGGTAGTCATATCATCGTTCGCGGCACTGACATTCACCCCCATGTTGGCTACTAAGCTTCTTAAACAACAGAAAAAGAAAAACGCCTTTTACCGTATTACGGAACCATTCTTCATCGGAATGAATAATATGTACAGCCGTTCCTTGCAAGTTGTCTTGCGCCACCGTATATGGACACTCCCTGTCATTGTCCTCATGCTGGGAGCTATCGTATATCTGTGGGGAGCCATACCTTCGGAAATGGCTCCATTGGAAGACCGCTCCATGATTACCATCAACACACGTGGAGCAGAAGGCGTGACGTATGAATACATCCGAGATTATACGGAAGATATAAACAGCATCGTAGACTCCGTGATTCCCGACGCAGACGCTGTGACTGCCCGTGTATCCAGCGGAAGCGGAAATATCCAAATCCGCCTGAAAGACATGGGAGACCGGGATTACACTCAGATGGAGGCTGCCGAAAAATTGTCGCAAGCCGTCAAAAAGAAAACCAAAGCGCGTGCATTCGTACAGCAACAATCCTCATTCGGCGGGCGTCGCTCGAGCATGCCTATACAATATGTTTTGCAAGCGACTAACATCGAGAAGTTGGAAAAAGTCCTGCCGGTGTTTATGGAAAAAGTCTACGAGAATCCTGTGTTCCAAATGGCAGATGTCGACCTGAAATTCAGCAAGCCGGAAATTCGAATCCACATCAACCGCGACAAAGCCAACATTATGGGAGTCAACACCCGTGATTTGTCTGAAACCCTGCAATACGGACTGAGTGGACAGCGTATGGGATATTTTTATATGAATGGAAAACAATACGAAATTCTAGGCGAAATAAACCGGCAGCAACGTAACAAACCAGCCGATTTACGAGCCATTTATCTGAGAAGCAGCGACGGTAAGATGATTCAAATGGATAATCTCATCGAATTGGAAAGCAGCATCGCCCCTCCGAAACTTTACCGTTACAACCGCTTTGTCTCTGCCACGATTTCCGCTGGTCTGGCCGAGGGAAAGACCATAGGACAAGGATTGGACGAAATGGACAAGATAGCCAAAGAGGTATTGGACGACACGTTCCGCACCTCGTTGTCCGGCGACTCGAAGGAATTCCGCGAAAGTTCCTCCAGTCTGATGTTCGCTTTTGTTTTGGCGTTAGTACTCATTTATTTGATTCTGGCCGCCCAGTTCGAAAGCTTCAAAGACCCCTTCATCATCATGCTTACCGTACCGCTTGCGATTGCCGGTGCATTGATATTCATGTACTTCAACGACATCACCATGAATGTGTTCAGCCAAATCGGTATCATCATGTTAATCGGGTTGGTAGCTAAAAACGGTATCCTCATTGTAGAATTTGCGAATTTGAAACAAGAAAACGGAGAAGACAAGGTAACGGCTGTACACGATGCCGCCCTGCAACGCTTGCGGCCGATTTTAATGACCAGTGCTTCTACCGTTTTAGGATTGATACCCTTGGCCTTTGCCACAGGAGAAGGCTGTAACCAGCGTATTGCCATGGGTATTGCCGTAGTAGGCGGTATGGTGGTATCCACTTTCCTTACCATGTATATAGTTCCGGCTGTGTATAGTTACATTTCAACCAATCGAATCAATAAAAAGGAGAAAAATGAAAAATAAGATACTGTGGCCTGTTTTATTTTTGTGCACATTGCCTGTACAGGCCCAACAAGACATGACGGAGGCGGAAGGTTCCGTCACTTTGCAGGAATGTTTATCACGCGGACTGGAGAGCAATTTCTCCATCCGAATGGTAAAAAACCAACAAGAGACGGCTGCAAACAATGCCACCCGGGCCAATGCGGGAATGTTGCCCACCGTGGACCTCAGTGCTTCCTACAGCGGTGATCTGGGTTCGACCCGTACTACCCCCCGCTCCACTGGAGTCACCACTACCGAACGTGGAGCGTATGACGGGACTGTAGATGCCGGCATCGACCTGAACTGGACTATTTTCGACGGCTTCAGCGTGTGGACCAACTACAAGCAACTGCAACTCCTGAAAGAACAGGGAGAACTGCAAACCCGCATTACGATAGAAGACTATGTGGCATCGCTCACAGCCGAATATTACAATTACATACAGGAAAAAATCCGTTTGAAAAACTTCCGCTATGCCATGTCCCTATCGCGGGAACGCATGCGTATCGTGGAAGTCAGATACCACATCGGTAATTTCTCACGTCTGGATTACTTGCAGGCCAAGGTCGATTTCAACGCAGATAGTGCCCAATACATGAAGCAACGGGAAGTACTGAACTCATCCCGGATAAAATTGAACGAACTGATGGCCAATCACGACGTAACGGCACTCATCGGCATACGAGATACGGCGATAGATGTCAATCCGGATCTGCAATACGATGAATTATGGCAAGCCACATTGGCCACCAACGCCTCCTTGTTGATGGCAGACAAAAATACGGAAGTCGTACGGGCCGACTATAAAAAAATCATGTCCCGCGACTATCCTTACGTACGTCTGAATGCAGGCTACGGATACACTTTAAACCGCTATGAACTGTCCTCCACGAAGAAGCGGGACAACTGGGGGCTGAATGCAGGTATCACCATCGGTTTCAACCTGTTCGACGGCAAACGGAAAATGCAAAAAAGAAATGCGCAACTGGCCATTGAATATGCCGAACTGGAACGGGAAGACCTGAAACTGTCTTTGAAATCGGATTTGAGCGACTTGTGGCAGGCCTATCGCAACAACTGGCAGGTGATGCTGATGGAACGCCAAAACCTTGTGGCCGCCCAGGAAAATTATGAATATGCCAATCTGCGCTACATGAAAGGAGATCTTTCCGGATTTGAAATGCGAGAAGCCCAACAAAGCCTTTTGGATGCGGAAGAACGACTTCTGGTTTCGGAATACGATACCAAAATGTGCGAAATCTCTTTGCTCCAACTCAGCGGAAAGGTTCTGACTTATTTAAATAAAAACGAAAAGAGGAAAGCGTAAAATCTAAGTTTGCGGAGGAAAAACGACAGAAAAGACAAACGAAGCGAAGAAAAAAACGCCAAAAAGTTTGGTTCATCCATTCGTTTTATCTACCTTTGCACTCGCAATCAGGAAATCGCCTGATTCCTCTTTTAAAGGTGCGTTAGTTCAGTTGGTTAGAATACATGCCTGTCACGCATGGGGTCACGGGTTCGAGTCCCGTACGCACCGCAACAACATCCCGAAGCCCTTGAAAGTCAATCACTTTCAAGAGCTTTTTTCTTGGGGTCTCAATCGGGAGACCAACCGAATAATATACCACATAATAGATTGATTCATAACATTTTAATAAATCATCTTTTTTATTATCCCCATTCCTGCCCATAGTTCTTGCCAATAAAATCACTCTATCTGTATCCTGACGGAGCAATAAAGAGCTTTCATATAGTATCCTGATTGATACCGATTAGGAGACCACAGCCCACCCCGTAATATCATACGCATATTACGGGGTGGGCTGTTTTGCTATACCCTTGATGATCGTAATCTGTCAGCAGAAATGAAAATCCCTACTATTTTCTGGCTATTCTTGGGGGCAAAGTTGGTTTCTCGGTTGGTCTCCCGAAACCTATTATTTAATACTTCCCCTTTTTTTTCATCAAGTGTCGGCAGTCGGTTAGGGTCTGTTTTGGCTACGAATATTTTAATGACTTCTTATCGGAACTGCTACCAAGCTATTTTTTGACCTCTTTTTCAGCTCTATGACCTCATTTTTTCGAATTTTTCCACCCGATTCGCAATGGGCTTTATATCAGAATATTACAAGCGAAATATTGATAAAAGCATTATTTCTTACAGATATATCGTGTTGTTTTTATGGATATTATCTACTTGTATTACAGATAGTTACATTTACACGCCTTACCTTTTACTTGTATTTTTGCAGCGAAATCACAGGCAAAGCACATGCTTGCGACGGTGGGTGAAGTGCGTTGGTTGAGTGATTGAATTATTAACAATTAAAATAGTAACGTATGAAACGAGATTTTACTCTTATCAGTGGTTCGGAGCTTCTCTCGAAGTTGGAACAGCCGTTGGATGAACTAAGGTCGGGCGTGAGAGATCTGCAAGCGGAAGTCAGAAAAAAGGCAACGGTCAAGTATTATACCATATCGGAAGTTTGCGACATCTTGCATGTCTCACGAAGTTCTATAAATAGGTATATCAGGACTGGACTTCTGACTGCCCACAAAGCAGGGAGAAGGGTTCTAATATCGGAAGCGAGCATTGGGAAGGCTTTGATGCCTATTAATAATATAGATAATCACAAATTTTAATTTCTTTTTAAAATGGGAAATCCCAAAAAAACGGTTATGAACTTCATAACCAGAGAGCGAGTGTATCGTTTCTCAAACGACTGTAGCGAAAGTGCGTTAGCTAAATTCCTGTATTCTTATTTCCCCAAAAAGGTGGTTGATTCTATTTTGGCTTCATTTGAAGTCAGAATTGATACGAGGTGTTGCTATAAAGGTTATTATGCAACAGTCTTGGTTTTCAAAAGCAAAGACGGAAAAATCCGTGACGTGAAAATGACACTCTTTAACCCCGACACGGGAATGATTGTCCGTGATGGAGACGGGGATGCACTCATCCAGCATACCCAAAAACAAAACAGCCATGTCGAATACGAATCTCGCCCGTGGGGCGACAAGAGTTATTCTCTCGCAAATGAATTAAGCAAGGGGTATGACCTGAAAAAGCAACCCACCCTGTTCGGTATGCAAAAAATCAATAGGGCAAAGCGTATTGGTGTGGTAACATCTGCTGTCGATGCGGTAGTCATGTCAATCATAGATCCGCATTGCACGTGGTTGGCTACTGGGCATGAGGGGAAGTTCGGTGTTGCATTATACCATCCTAACGTAATACAGGACTTGCGTGGAACAGGTGTAGGGGTTACGCTCTATCCCGAATGTGATGGTGAAGCCGAAGCCGAACAGATAAAGGAGAACCTGTTACGCAATGGCATAAAAGCCGATGTCTATCCGCATCTTGATTATCTCAAGAATTGCGAGTTCGTGGGACACCGTAAGAGCATAGCCACCATTGCATTGAAAATGATTGATATGCAGTTCTCTTACAGTGATATTATGCTCGCTCTGCGGTTGGTTGACGAGCAGGATATACTACCGTTTTAAACACAAAAGCACGGGGCAATTAATATCAAGGTGGTTGCCCCGTGCCTATGAAACCTACCAAGTTGGTTCTTTGTATCCATTTTGATAACGTGTGCACCTTGATGAATTATAAACCCGATTGCGAATGATGTTCTGATTATCTGCAATCTAAAAACTAAAAATATAAAGTTATGAATCATAATACGCATTACAACTGTAAACTGCAATACGATACAGTAAGATTCTGTACGAGTAGCGATAATATCTCATTGATTAAAGGCAAAGAGAATCTGTTTAAGCATACATTCGATGTAGAGACAGGGGAAGTAACCAGCATGGAGTTTAATTCCCAAGCCAATCAAGCCAATCGTAATATTGTGCCATTCTCCTTGTATATCCGTGTCAATATGCAGTCAAAGAGGATGATAATAGAGTTCTCCTCTAAATTGCTGCTGGAAGATTACCCCCTGCTTATATCGGAAGATACCTTTCCACAAGCATTACGGAATATGGAGAGATTGGGCATCTGCAAACTTGACGTGGAATCTATCATTGAGGATTGCCATTTCAATAAGCTCCATGCCACCAAAGACGTGGATATGGAACTCACAGAATCCATACTGAATACACTGAATCTATATACGGGCAACTATCGCAAATATAAATGGATACATTATATGAATGAGGGTATCTGCTTTAAGAAAGATGTAAAGACAAGAGATTGCCAAGAGGAACTGAACATCTATAACAAAGAAGTGGAAATCCTCACACCCAAGAACAAGCCATTTCTAAAGATGGTGAGCAACCCGACTGAAATTCTGGAATATTATCAAAAGAAAACAAGATTTGAACTGAAAATGGAAACAAAGAGAAAGATTAGAAATAAGCTAAAGATACCCGACACATCGTACCATAGTGTCATGCGTGGCAATCCTAATATCCTGTTGGAGCAGTTTGATTGCATATTCACTCCCTCTGCCAACAACAAGGCTGCTGATGTGCCACTTATTAATAATTTCCACGACTACACTTTGTTCTGCACACTCTATCTTCATAAATTCAACTTGAAGATGGTAGAGCAGGATATAAAAGACAGGAGACTGTACAGCCAAAAGTCAAGGTGTGCCTTTGGACGGAAAATGAACAAAATAAAATCAATGGCTCATGCTTGGAGTGAACAGTCCATAAATACCAATGCCGTACTTGAGGGTATCAGGGAGAAGCTGATGTGCTGTGTAAATTGACATGGTTCGGATAGTAGATCTCGTTGCCAGAGTGTGCGACCAATCAATACACAGCTTAGTTGCCACACACAAGATATGACGGATTGCTATGGATGGAATATGACGAGCTGTCATATCATAAAAGGCTATCTGTATCAAATCACTTGAAAATGATAGGTACGCATGGTATTGAGAGGAACGATTCTTGAAAGAAAAAAGATAGAACAAAAAGAACAGAATATGTCTAAGAAAGAATTTTTCTACTGTAAAGATGTAATCAGATTCTCCTTGAAGAATGCAACGAAGCCGATTTCCACTATCAGGCTGCGGATGAATCTACATGGTGAAAGGCTGACCTACTATCTACCGAGCGAATATAAAATACAGCCCGAACATTGGGACAAGGAAACGGGTTGTGCAATAGAAGACAGCAGACGGAATCCTGACCTGAAAGGAAACATACGGTTGCAACTGATATTGCGCAATATCAATAAGGAGATTGAGAAAACCACCAATGCACTGATTAAGGTATTGGAAGAAATGAAGCTCCGTGAAATCTACCCGACAGTGGACGCTGTGCGTACAAAGCTGCGTGAGGAGCTGAACCAAGCAACAAAGGAAAAGCGGATGTTTGCAGACTTTGTCAGCTTCATGGAATACTATATTTCCCTCTGCAAAGACGGGACGATACTGAACAGCAAAGGGGGCAGATTGGCAGCAGGTACGATACAGAGCTATACTTCCACCCTGAAAATCCTAAAACAGTATTGCGCCAACAGACGGACAAAGTTGGAGTTGGACGGTGTAACGGTAAGTTTCTACAATGACTTTGTGAAATTCATGAACGAAGCCAGCCATTCCCGTGGAAAGTATAAGCCGAATGTGATTGGAAAATTTGTCAAGAGCATAAAGGCAATGTTGCGGTATGCCTACGAGAACAACTATACCACTAATGACGACTTTAAGCGCAGGGAGTTCAAAGTGTATAAGGAGAATGTGGAAACGGTCTATCTTACCGAGAAAGAGCTGAACAGTCTCTACAAACTTGAGCTTAACGAGAATGATTCTTGTGTGAGAGACAGCTTCATTGTCTCAAGCTATACAGGGTTACGCTATTCGGATATAGCACGCTTACAGCAGAAACACTTGGACTTTGAGCATAAGTTGCTGACTATCGTCACACAGAAGACCAATACGCTGGTGGTAATCCCCATGCACCCAAAAGTGGAAGCCATTTTCCGCAAATATGGGTATCAACCGCCTAAGGTACAATCCAATCAGAGTACCAATAGAGTGTTAAAAAGATTGTGCCGTAAGGCAGGAATCACTAACTTTGTCTCCATAGTCGAGACATCGGGCGGAATCAAGCATGAGGTTACGTATGAAAAATGTGATATGATAACCAGTCACACAGCCCGAAGAAGTTTCGCTACCAATGCTTACAGGGCAGGAATACCGAGCTTGTCTATCATGCAGATAACAGGACACAGCACGGAAACCAGCTTTATGAAGTATATCCGAATATCCAAGGAAGAGAATGCTATCGCACTGAGCAAGCATACTTTCTTCCAAGCTAATGTATAATACAAAAAATATAAAACAATGGATAATAAAGAATTGAAATACAAAAAGGGTATTGAAGAATTTATTTTTGTGGCAAAATCCTCTACTGATATAATATGTGATGTTGTGTCGAACGACTTGCCATTCAATGAGTATAATAAAGAAAAAATCGAAGTGCGGTTAAGGAATGTTGTAGAAATGTTCTTCAAAAACAATCGCAAATATTATCCTGACGATAATATGTTTGAGGGGGAAATCGTGTTTGATGCTGAAATGATGAGCGATTTGGTTACACATGAGTTCACTTATGACGGAGTAACGTATAAGGAAGATTTGCCCGATCTTGATGAAGCGACAACCAATAAATTTCGGATGGCGCATGAACAATATCTAAAGGAAAAGTATCATACAGACAGATTTGAGTATATGAAAGTTGGGACGAACGTCATGGAGCTATTCCAAGACGAACAGTTCTTCAAGAAAATATACACAGAAATTAATGGAGAAAGCAAAAAACGGAACAAGGATTTGGATAGTATAAAAATTTCTACACTAAAGAATTACGCATACCAACTTGAAGAAATCGTTTCCCGTCTGGAGTCCCTTTCCGACAGGATGAATATAATGTCTGCTTTTGAGGTCAAGCGTTGGAAAGAGTGTGTGCAAAACTATTCTTGTAATCTTTTGATGCTGCTGTCCAAGGTCGGTTCTCCAGATTTCAACACCATAGACGGAGTGTTTATATTAAAAAACCTACTTGATGCTATTGACATTAATACATCAATGGATGATAAAGACAAGTTTATCGCATCAGTAATCGGTTGTCCGATAAGCACGGTAACGACCTATCGGAACAAGTTTAATGAATGGGGACGTAAAGCTGATGAAGCACGATTAAGCAAACTGAAGACCATACAGAATTTATGTGAATCATCGCTTAACCCAGAAAGCAACAATGACGGAAACCCTGTAGTAAAGAAATTTTTATCCTATATAGGGAAAGCCGTGAGGGATGCAGAAGGAGCGAGCAAGAAAAAGAAATAATATGTCCACCAAGAACACCATACGCAGACATTACCTGATAATCCGCAGGATATTGCGAAATGACTATCCAAGCAAACATACCTTGCTTGAGTATATGAAGCAGTACGATGTGGAAGTTGGAGAAAGGACTTTCCAAAGAGACTTGGCAGAGATACGCAGCAACTTTGATATTGAAATCATATACGATGAAAAGAAGAACGGTTACTTTGCACAGACTGACAGCACATTGGATTTGGACAAATTGCTGTATTTTATAGGATTGGCGGAAAGTTCGGATATTGCCCTCTCTACCATGAGGGACAAGAACAGGCTGTTGCAATATCTTGCAGTCAGCCCCGATCCCCGTGCAAAGGGAGTGGAACATATCGGCTGGCTGTTGAGGGCTAACCAAAATCAGACGGGTGTCCGCTTTTCCCATTATAATTACCAGTCGGGAGAAGCCAAGGATTATACCGTCTGTCCCTACTTGCTGAAAGAGTTTGAGGGAATGTGGTATTTGTTTGCCTTTGTGGACAAGTTGGAATCGTTCCGTACATTCGGGTTGGACAGAATACGCAATCTTGTAATAACAGACGATGTATTCCAACGAGAACCTGCATTGGAAGAAACGGTAAAACGCTTTGACGATGTGTATGGACTGATCTATGAACCCGATAACAATCCGACAGCCCCGATAGAAGAAGTCAAGTTAAAGGTTTCTTCTTCCATGTTGCCCTATCTCCGTTCATTGCCTATTCATCGCTCACAGGTAATAGAGGAAGATATTATCACGCTGCATTTGATAATCAATCCTGAATTGGAGAATAGAATAATGAGTTATGGAGAACATATAGAGGTGTTGTCTCCATTGTCCTTGAGAGAAAGCGTAAAGGGCAGAATACAAAAGATGCTATCCAACTACAAATGAATGATTAGCTACCAGATTAATTGTATGAACCGTTGCAGCAATGTAACGGTATTTTTTTGCCTTTTTCCCGTCAGATATGAAAAACATCAGACCACCGACTTAAATTGACGTACCCCTAATCTTACCTTTGCGGAGAAAACAGGTCTATATGTCAAAATCAATAGGAGGAAAGAAATCGGCAGGGGAACAATCGAAAAATTGTGCGATAAGAAAAACTTGGTGTACGCTGTATTTTATGTCAAATTTATCGCTTTCTACCTGTCCTATAAAACTGGGCGAGCAATCCAATATCGCAGCCAATCCACGTTGCGATACCCCAAGCTCCTTGCGCTTTTCCCGAATCTTATTAATGACGAATAAATCGACTTTTGACTTCATAAAACCTTGTTTTCAAGATTGTAAAGTTGAAAAAAAGATTTATCTTTGTGCTTAGTAATAATAAGCATATACTAAAAAGCAAAGGATTATGGGAAGAAAAATCATTAAAAAAGGATGGCTGTATGAGTACGAAGAAACAGCAGAAAAGCAACTTGCAAATGGTTATGAAGTTACAAGAGTAAGATATGTATTGGGAGAACAATTTGACACTTCTTGCAAGAAAGCATTAATCTGTATCGGTATCAATCCAAGTACAGCAATCCCCGAACAGCTTGATCCGACATTAAAGAGAGTACAGAAATATGCTAAAAACAGCGGAGAATATGGAGCATGGTATATGCTAAACGTATATCCGCAGCGTGCAACCAATCCTGATGATATGGATACAAAGCCAGATATGGAAATACACCGTAACAATCTGACTGCCATAAAGAACCTGTTATCCAAAATTAAGGAAGCAGATGTATGGTGTGCTTGGGGAAATACCATAGAAAAGAGGAAATACTTGTACGACTTGTTGCTTGGAAATACAGAGAAAGGAATTGACAGTATTATCAGCCTGTTCAATACAAACTATCACTTCAAAGTATACGGCTCTACCGTTAAGGGTTGCCCTAAACACCCTCTTATAATTTCCAATAATGATAAACTGAAAGACTTGACAGAGATTGGATTAATGGAACTGAATAATAAAATACTTGCTATATGAAATTCAATTTTAATTTCTTTAAAAAGAAGAAAGAAGAATCACTTGATTGGATCGATGAAACCCTGAAGAATGGATTCTTCAATAACAATAATGAGGAAATAAATCCTGATGATGACGATTTAGGTATGCCTGATTATACTCTTGATGATAGAAAAAATATAACAACAGGATTATATCTTGTATTGGGAAGCAATATCCGCCTATTCCAACCTTTTGATAAAATCTATGTAGAAGAAATTACCGAAAAGGGACTTATAATAAGATTTGAAGAAGAAACCGAAAAGAAATTCTACGATTATAATTTACTGAAAGAAGTAACCGTCTCCAAAGACGAAGATTATGATAAACAATTTGAGTAACTTAAAATATTATTAATCATGAGTAAGAAAAAACAAAATGTTCAATCAGAAGAAGACAAGAGAAATTTTTTTAAATCAATGTATCTCCTTAGAGCCATACATGGAGATTGGTGGATTACAGGTAATCATGTAATTATTGATGACCATTACTTTGAATACCGAAAAAGAAACTGGCATTTAATCTCTGTCGATTCTTTACAATTTCACTGGCAATATGTAGAGAGTATAATGGTTGATAAGCACATTTTCGGAGCAACTCTGAAAGTTACAGCAGGTAAAGAGCATTATTACATCAAAGGATTGTCAAAGAAAACAGCCGATGCAATCAAGAAATTAGCTTTGAACTATATTTCCATTAATACACAAAGAGGTACAACGGAAGCATTAGCAGGGGCAATCGCACAAGCTGTAAAGGGTAATGGTGGTAACAATACTCCAAGCCCTGCCGATGAACTGATGAAATTCAAGAAACTACATGATGCAGGAGCTATTTCTGATGAAGAATTTGAAAAAGCAAAGAAAAAAATTCTGTCATAAGCCATGAGAAAACAGCTTAAACAATTAGAAGAGTTTCATAAGTCCTTCGGTTTGTATATGAACGAACAGCCAACTTTGCGTATTCCTCAAGCATTACACGAACTCCGTATGCGTGTGATGAAAGAGGAAGTCGATGAGTATGCGGAAGAATATACAATGACGGGAGACACAGAGGATGAACGGTTGCAAGCTGTAGCCAAAGAATTAGCCGATATAGCTTATACTTTGTTCGGGACGGTTGTTTCTCACGGATTGCAAGAGGAATTCGAGCGTATTTTCGATGCAGTACATGAAAGTAACATGAGCAAGTTGGATGAAAACGGAAAACCAATCTATCGTGAAGACGGTAAGATACTGAAATCAAACCGTTACCATGAACCTGACTTGAGTTTCTTGCAAAATAGAAAATAAACATATCTACAATTTATAAAAGAGCCACTATTAATATAATGGCTCTTTTTTATTGTCAGTACGTCTAAAACTGACGTAAGCATGGTTCTACCTTTGTTACAAAAAATCTTATGCAAAGAAAAATATTCAAATTCAAGGTGATAAGCAAAGAAGGTAAGTGTGTCTTGTCGCTTGATTATACCAATCTGACTAACGATATTATCCGTCCAATTTCAGAAAGGTTAATCAAGATAGAACCTAACGAGAAATGCAAATTGCTGTTTGTAGGGAAGAAAATGGCAGGCTTACATTGGAAGATGTCTATAATCTGTCGAGCCTGTTCCAATCGGTTGTAGGTTCGGGTTTGGTGTGGGATATTATAGGAGATTATCTATATACGGACGAGAGCCAAGACTTGGACGGTTACCTGCTTATTAACCCTGATATTATCAATCAATGAATAACCCTGTACCATTATTCCAACAATACACTCCATACGATACGGAGATTGTAAAGACTGCCACCCGATATGGCTTATACCTTATCGGTGGAACGGCAATAGACTTGCTGTGTAGATATTATTCCGTTCCTTTTTGGAGAAACAGATCTGATAATGACCTTGATTTTTGGACTTCGTTTGCCAATAAGGAAAGGGACAGGTTCGTCAAACAGGTAGGTGGCAAATTCGGGATTGGCATAGAGGACAGTTCCGACTATATGGTTTCCTTAGAATTGGAAGGGGGCAAGATAGAAACTGACATACTGATAGATTATGACAGTTCCAATATAAAGTTTGCATCCTCAATAAGCGAGGTTTGTGTAATGTCTCCTATATACCTGTTTTCCTCTAAGTTTGACAGATACATTAATACCGCTAACATTCAGCGCAAGGAGACCGATTTTTATGATTTAAGGACATTGCTGTCTATAATCGAAAAGACAAACGGCTTTGATGAACTTGAAAGCCATTTGTCTAATCGGGATTATGACCAAAGAGCCGAAGATATGCTCAATAATATAATTGCAAGTATGTTATAGGCAGGTATTACTCTCGTCTTTTCTCTTTCTTCCTCTTTTTTTCATATTCAGTAGATGATTGAGGTAGATACTTGGTTTGAAATTTACGACCTTTTTAGCTGGAATGTCAATCGGAGCGAAAGAAGTTGGATTCATTCCTTTTCTTGCAGCTTTCTGCTTGACGGAGAACGAACCGAAACCGATAAGGGTAATTCTGCCATTCCGTTTCATTTCATCAGTCACGATTTCAATAACAGCATTAAAGGCTTTTTGGGCTTCAGTTTTAGTTAGCCCTGTTTTCTCTGCAAGAGCATTGCATAATTCTTTCTTGTTCATATTCTAATTCTATTGTTCAAGAATATTTTTTCAAGAATCGTTCCTTTGGATAGGGGTATGACGAGCTGTCATATAGTGATTTGATAGAATATGACGCGGTTAGCCTTGATATGACGAGCAGTCATATTGAAAAACACGGGTCTCAATCAGGGTCTCAATTCTGCGATATATGGTGATACGCAATGAGACAATACAAAACAGACCTCATTGTATTACAAGACAATCAATATGTCTGCTTGTATCACTGTGTGTCAGAGGGTTAATATGTTACTGCCCCGTACGCACCGCTTAAAACTCTGAAGTACAGTTACTTCAGAGTTTTTTGTATCCTCTTGGCGAATAAATCCTCTCGAAAGGCTGTAATGACAGGCGTTTTTCGTATTTTTGCATATCAAATAAAAATCAGTCATGATCAGATATGCAAAGCTTAGCGACGCTAAAGCCATCGCAGACATCTACAACGAATATATCCTACATAGCGTGGCTACCTTTGAAACTGAAGCCGTTTCTGAAGACGAGATGCGCCGACGCATTGCCGATATCTCTTCCCGGTTTCCTTATTTGGTGTTCGAAAAGGACAGACAGGTCATCGGATATGCCTACGCCCATTTGTGGCAGGAAAGGGTTGCTTATTGCCATACGTGGGAAACAACCGTCTACATCTCTTCCTCGTCCGCCCGCCAAGGTATAGGACGACTATTGATGTCACGGCTGATTGAAGAATGCCGGAAATCAGACTGTTATGTACTCATAGCCTGTATCACCCACGGAAATGAATCCAGCTATGCCCTACACCGCAAACTCGGATTTGAACAAGTAGCCTTTTTCGAAAAAGTAGGCACCAAATTCGGAAAACGTTTGGACGTCACAGACTGGGAGTTGATATTACGCCCATGAACCCGTTACCCAATACTTCAATTTTATATTCCATATCCATTTATCTTATATGAGCCAAACGACTTACGACTTTCAATCCAAGGAAAACAACGGCCACGCACCGCTCAACAATATTATCAACGCCAAACTCATTGCCTACGTAATCGGCATCCTGCTTTGGGTGGAGGGCGGCATGCTGCTCGTCTGCATGGGTGTCTCTTTGCTGTACCGCGAAGACAGCTACAAATATTTTTTGTACGCCGCGGGCATCAACTTGATTACCGGAGGAGGACTGACGGCTTACGGCAAAGGTGCCAAAACCTGGATGACACGCCGCGACGGCTATTGTATCGTAACCCTCACTTGGTTGATGTTCACCATTCTAGGCATGCTTCCATTCCTGATGAGCGGTGAAATCCCGTCCGTAGCGGGTGCCTTCTTTGAAACGATGTCTGGTTTTACAACTACCGGCTTCACCGTGCTCGACCATATCGACTCCATGCCCAAAGGTATGCTTTTCTGGCGTGCCCTGACTCAATGGGTGGGCGGTTTGGGTATCGTATGCTTCACCATAGCCCTGCTGCCCATATTCGGCGGAGGCAATCTACAGCTTTTCAGTGCAGAAGCTACGGGCGTGACGCACGATAAACTGCACCCCAAAATCAGTATGACCACTAAACTCATCTGGACCGTGTACATCATCCTGACCGGCTTGTGTATCGGTTTACTTTGCCTCGGAGGCATGAATCTGTTCGACGGGGTGTGCCATTCGTTCAGCATTATGGGAACCGGAGGCTACTCCACCAAACAAGACAGCATAGCCTACTGGAACTCTCCTTTCATTGAATACGTCACCTCAGCCTTTATGGTCATCGCCAGTCTGAATTTCTCCCTGCTGGTTTTATGTCTGCAAGGCAAATTCGGCAAATTCTTCAAAGACGGTGAAACACGATGGTTCTTGGGTTCCGTATGTGTCATCACACTCCTCATCACGGTCAGCCTGTTCTTCCAACGACAATACCCACTCGAAGAGGCTTTCCGCAAGGCACTCTTCCAAGTATCTACCATCCATACCTCTTGCGGTCTCGTGACCGACGACTATACTTTATGGCCTCAATTCACCTGGCTGCTCCTGATTTTTGCCATACTGGCCGGAGGATGTACAGGTTCCACAGCCGGCGGTATCAAGAACATGCGTATCATGATTCTGTTTCACGCCATTAAGAACCAATTCAAAAGGCTTATTCACCCCAACGCCATTCTGCCGGTGCGAATCAACAAACATGTTGTGCCCCTGCCCTTATTGAATACCGTCACGACTTTCACGCTTTTTTATCTGTTATGTGGCTTTGCAGGATGTTTCCTGCTTACATTTTTCGGAATTGACTTTCTGGAAGCCCTGACCTCTTCTCTCTCTGCCATGGGCAATACCGGTTTAGGCTTCGGCTATTATGGTCCGGCTTACACCATGAGCAGCATGCCCGACGTGTGTCAATGGATCATGTCTTTCCTTATGCTTATCGGTCGTCTGGAACTGTTCAGTGTGCTGATTCTATTCAGTCCGGTTTTCTGGAAAGAGTGGTAGTATTTTCGTTTTTTTCATTCCGAACCCATTCAGAAGGCATCCATAAACGTTTTGAATACAGATTTTGTATTTCAAGTCCGAGTTTTACACCGATTTTCATTATCTTTGTTCACACGAAGATAGAATGCAGCTCGGCATAGCCAAATCAGAAAACTTCGTTTTCATTTGTCTCTGCGCTCGCCTTTCGCTATCTTTGTAAGTACGGAGATCGTGCGCTTACCTTTTGCCGTCTTTACTAAAACATTTACAACAGAAACATCATGCAAAACGAATTATTATCTTGTGCCATCAGGGCTGCCCTACTTGCCGGAAAGGACATTCTGAACATTTACAATGACCCCAAGGCAGACTTTGCCATCGAACGCAAAGCAGACAACTCCCCACTGACCATAGCCGACAAACGTTCCCATGCCCGTATCATGGACGAACTGGATGCCACCTCCATTCCCGTATTGAGCGAAGAAGGCCGGTTGACAGACTATAATATACGAAAAGGATGGAAAACCTTATGGGTGGTAGACCCTTTGGACGGCACAAAAGAGTTTATCAAACGGAACGGAGAATTCACGGTCAATATTGCACTGGTAGAAAACGGCATCCCCGTATTGGGGGTAATTTATGTACCGGTCAGTCGTACGCTCTATTTCTCGGAAGACAGTATCGGAGCTTACAGGATAGAAGGGATTGATGCCCGTTCCGCCGGCCTTTCTCCCGACGATCTGATGGAAAAGGCAGACCGGTTGCCTTTGGAACAGGCCGACACGAAAGGCTTTGTGATCGTAGCCTCCCGCTCCCATCTTTCTCCCGAGACGGAGGAATACATCCGTAAGCTGGAAAGCGAATACGGACACGTAAACCTCATCTCTTGCGGAAGTTCACTCAAAATATGCCGGGTGGCAGAAGGCTCGGCAGACATCTATCCGCGTTTCGCCCCCACGATGGAATGGGATACGGCAGCCGGACATGCCATTGTACGGGCTTCCGGAAAAAATATATACCTGACGGATGAAAGAACACCGTTACATTACAACAAGGAAAACTTATTGAACCCGTGGTTCATCGTGAAATAGGAAAAGAGGCGTGATTCAACGCCTCTTTTCCGTTAAAGCCACCAAATAGATACCGGCCTCGTAGAGCATCCACATAGGCATGCCTACCAATAATAGCGTAAACACATCGGAGGTTGGAGTAATTACAGCGGCCGCCACCAAAATCAATACGATGGCATGTCGACGGTACCTACGCATAAATGAAGCCGTAAGGAATCCAAGACGTGCCAAAAGCCAACAGAGAATAGGTATCTCGAACACGATACCCATCGTAAGCGTCATCATCAGCAACGTATCCATATACGACTCCAACGTAATGGTATTTTCTACTTCCACACTCACTTGATAAGTACCGAGAAAACGAAACGTGAGCGGAAAGATGAGAAAATAATTCAAAGCCGCACCCGAAAGAAACATCAGATACCCCGCCCCTACCGTGCGTACGGCATACCGTCTCTCGTGGGTGTACAAAGCAGGGGAGACGAAACGGAACAACAAATAAAGCAAGTAAGGCGAAGCACAAAATACTCCGGCATACAATGCCGTCCGCATGTGGACGACAAACTGGTTCGCCAATCCCGTATTAATCAGTTTTACCGAAAAATCATCGGGTATCATCCCTTCCACCCCTAAAAACCGACCTATGTCGCCCATCAACCGATAGGTAACGAAACCGGCCTCTTTCGGTGCCAACACGACCCGAAAGAGACTTTCCTTGAAGAAGAACGCCACAAGCGCACAAACCACCGTCACAGCCAATGCCTTGAGCAGACAGTCGCGCAAAGCATCGAGATGTTCCCAAAATGTCCCGGTAGCCCCTTCGTCCGAATTATTCATCTTTTGCTTTCCGTTCTTCCGTTTTTTCACTCTCGGCCTCTTCGACCTTGTCACTCTTGTCCTGCGGAGTTTCCACCCCGTTCATCCCGTCTTTAAAGCTCTTCACACCCTTTCCCAAACCTTTCATCAATTCGGGAATTTTCTTACCTCCGAAAAACAGCAAGACAATCAACAGGATAAAGAGAATTTCTTGCGTACCGATTCCAAACATAACCTTTATTTATAAATTACATATTTCACCATCCAATAACCACCCGCTATCTGTAAAGCCATTCCGGGCAAGCCGATACGAAAATCCTGTACGGCCAAGCCGAAATCTCCTGTCATAGCCCATTCTCCCAAGGTGCCAAGCACTTGATAGAACAACACTACCGATGCCAAAAGCAGGACACTGACCCGGCGGAAACGGGAAGCCGCATAACCTGCCGCCAAAGCCAACAGCACCGACTTCAACAGAATAGCCGATAATACCGCTGCTGCGGGCATACCGAACCACCACGAGTTGACGCACGGCGAGAGAACCGCCGTCAGCAATCCCACGCGCCAACCGTATTTATAAGCCCCAACCAACGTGAAAAAATAAATAGGCAACCAAGTCACGCCTCCTTGCGGAACCAAATGAAACAGTTGCGGCAATACGATATTGCCGACAGCGAACAACACGGCCAGCCAATAAGTCCGCTTCTCGGTATAGTCCGGAGCGTAAAGTCTTACAGTAGTTTCCATATTCTTATTCCTTCTTTATGTTATTATATTATTGTATTTCATATCCGCAGACGTTCCACAAAACCGGCTATCAGCGGCAGGCATTCTTCTGCCGTCTCCTTATCGCGGCAAAGCGTTTCCACCGGGCACCAACCGTTTCCCGCACGATTCCGTATAGCGGAAACCAACCGTCCGTAAGACACTGAGATTCCCGTTTGAAACAACAGTCCGTAAGCCGGCTCGCTAAGCACGTCGGCATATACTCGCCTTACCCGTCCCAATACCATGAGTGCAGCAGCTCCCTTCCCTACGACCTTATCGGCCACATCAGCACCGAGAAGCAAGCCGGGTTGTTCACGCAACAGGGCATACAGGTCTTCTACTCCCCGCCGCTCAAAGGTGTAGATTTCCCCATTACGAAGCACGCAAGAACACTTCCTCTCATGCAACAAGTCTATCAAATCTTGCAACTCTTCTTTCATAAAGTCCCCTGTTTCAGTTGTTCGACGAAGCGGTCGATTCGCTGCATCTGCGCGGGGATGTCGATGTTCTGCGGACAGTGCGGCACGCATTGGTTGCAGCCGATGCAATGGTCGGCCTGCCGCAAACGCGGCACACTCCGGTCATACCCTACCAAGAAAGCACGGCGCGCCTTCCGGTAGTTCTCTTCTTGCGCACTTTCCGGCACGTTACCCTGATTGACGCACTTGTTATAATGTACCAAAATAGACGGAATATCAATGCCATAAGGACAAGGCATGCAATATTTGCAATCATTGCAGGGCACAGTGGGATACTGCATCATCAGGTCTGCCGTGTCGAATAAGAATGTCATTTCCTCGTCTGTCAAAGGTTGCAACGGGCAGTACGTATGCAAATTATCCTCCAAATGTTCCATATAGGTCATGCCACTCAACACCGTAAGCACACCGGGAAAAGTCCCGGCAAAGCGGAAAGCCCACGAAGCCACACTACGCTCCGGCTCGCGTTGCTTGAGACGAGCTACGACATGGTCGTGCACTTTCGACAGACGGCCTCCTAAGAGCGGCTCCATGATTACAGCCGGAATCTTGCGTTTAGCCAATTCGTCATACAGATATTCCGCATTCGTATTCCGCTCGTTGATTTCCTTGGCATGCCGCCAGTCCAAATAGTTCAACTGTATTTGCACAAAATCCCATTGATACTCGTCGTGCCGTGAAAGCAAATAGTCGAACACCTTGATGTCGCCATGATAGGAGAATCCCAGATTACGGATACGCCCGGCTTTCCGTTCTTCGAGCAGGAAATCCAGAACCCCGTTGTCCATGTAACGGGCATTGAACTCCTTCATACCGTCTCCCATCCCTACACCGTGCAACAGCATGTAGTCTATATAATCCACTTGCAATTCTTTCATCGAGTTACGGTACATGGCCAACGAAGCTTCACGGCTCCACGTGGCCGGAGCGAAATTGGAAAGTTTCGTGGCAATGAAATAACTCTTGCGCGGATGGCGGCTCAAAGCAATTCCCATGGCTCGCTCCGAACGCCCTTTGCAATAAGCGGGGGAGGTATCGAAGTAATTCAACCCGTGGGCTAACGCATAGTCCACCTGGCGGTTCACCATTTCCTGGTCTATCTCGTCTCCGCCCTCTTCTCCTTCCTTTTCAATCGTCGGGAGGCGCATGCACCCGTAACCCAAAATCGAAACTTTGTCTCCGGTAGAAGGATTCGTACGATAAGTCATTTTATCCGTAGGTATTTCTCCCGACAGGCTGCCGGAAGCTGTTTTCCGTTCCGGACGGCAACCGTAAAACGCAGCCGACGTGACTGCCGCACCGGCTCCCAAAAGCTTCAGAAACTTACGTCGGTCCATATCTTTTTTAGTCTTTTCCATGTTGCAGCACTTTGATTAAATGAAACGATGGGTCTCGTGTCCCTCTACATAAATGGCACTGAACGGGCGTGCCGGACAAAGATTTTCACAGGCTCCGCAACCGATGCAACGCTCTTCATTCACGATCGGGAGCCGGGGAGAATCAGGAATTCCGGACACGGACGGCACCATTTGAATAGCACCCGACGGACAATGGCGGGCACAGTTTCCGCATTCCACTCCGTCTGTATTCACTACACAATTCTCATATACGAACACGGCATGACCAATCTGTACGGACGATTTTTCAGCCACCGTCAGGGGGCGTATGGCACCGTTCGGACAAACCTCGGTACATCTTACACATTCCGGACGGCAATACCCGCGTTCGTAAGACATTTCAGGCTGCATCCAAGTTTCTATCGAAGAAGAAGGACGCAAGACATCATTGGGGCAAGCCGATACACACAACTGACAGGCCGTGCAATGCGAAGCGAAATTGTGTACTCCTTGCGCTCCCGCCGGCTTTAAGTGCACCTTACGCTCCGGAATCTTCTTCTCCTCTATCACGGCCAACCCACCGTCTACCTTCTTCTCCTGCGCCCTTATCCAGGAACCGGCCGCAAACCATGAAGCTACGGCCAGAAAACTGCGGCGGCCATTATCCGCTCCCCCCTTTTCCGGAGCCATTTGGGCTACAGCCGACGGACGGACATAACGTATGGCTCCCTTAGGGCACTTGTCTATGCAGTTCATGCAAGCCACGCAACGGCTGTAATCTATCTTATGTTCCTTAATATGGATGCACGACGCCTTGCAATTACGTTCACACAAATTGCAATTCACACACTTTGAAGTGTCTACCACCGGTTTTAACCAGGCATAACGGGACAGGAAACCCAATAGCGTGCCGACCGGACAAATCGTATTACAATAAGTACGCCCGTTCCGCCAAGCCAACACGGACAGCACAACGAAAGTCAGCAAAGCCACGCCTAATACGGAAAGCCCTTTCATCCAGACCTCCGCTTCATAAAAAGCATAACTATCCATACGCTCGGCCATATAGGCCAGCAAATTGTTTCCCCAACGATAAAAAGGAGCCAGCAAATTGGAAGCCATACGTCCGTAAGCACTATACGGCTCCAACAGGCCTGCCCAGCCCATAAGTCCAGTTACCCCGACCCAAAGTCCGGCACCACAAACGGCCACAAACAAAGCCAACACCCCGTATCTCAACCATGACAGAGCCGGAGAATAGCGGAAACGGTTCTTTTTGTACTTGCCTCCCATACGGGAAACCACATCCTGAAACACCCCGAGCGGGCAAATCACGGAACAATACACCCGTCCGAAGACGCAAGTGAGCAGCACCAAAGCTACAACCACTCCGAAGTTCAAAGCCAACAATGCCGGAATGAATTGTATCTTGGCCAACCATCCGAACCATCCCTGCACGACTCCCGTAAAGTCAAGAAATAACAGTGTTACAAGGACAAAACAGATACATGCCGCAACTTGCCTGATTCTTTTCAATCTCATAACCACTTTTTTAACCCTTTCTATTTCATACCGATTTCTTCCAACCATCGTTCCACCTTCGGGCGAGCATCCCCCACCGTCCCACCATGGCAAATAAAGCCTTTCTTCAAATCAGCCTTACCCGCATGCCGGGCTAAATCACTAAAGCATTTCTGCTCCCCACCGCCACCATGCGTACAGAAAGGTATCACCGTTTTTCCAGTCAGGTCATACCCCTCCAAGAAACTCCAAATAGCCATTGGTGCCGTTCCCCACCAGTTCGGAAAACCCACATAAACCACGTCATAGGCATCCATATCTTTGACTTTGCTTTTCAAAGCCGGACGCGCATCAGCCTCCTTTTCCTTCTTAGCATACTCCGTACACGACCGATATTTTTCCGGATACGCTTTTACAGTCTCTATCTCGAAAAGGTCTCCACCCGTCAGTCCTTGAATCTGATGAGCCAAATTACGCGTATTCCCCGACCATGAAAAATACGCAACCAACACTTTCTTCGCGTTTGCCGTATGCTGTGCACCGGCTTCCAAGCCTATCATCGCCCACATCATGAGAAATACTCCTAAGAATTTTGTTTTCATACCCAATACTTTTTTCGTTCGTCGATTCATTTCTTTACACCTGCAAAAATAGAACATAATCCCCAACGCTCCGATATACGGATTACGGATATCCTTACCCTTTTTACTGATTGTCAAAAACAACCTCTTTCCGAGGATAAAAAGAACGTTCACGATATTCTTTCGGAGACATACCTACATATTGCTTGAAATACTTTCCGAAAAACGATTGCGTACAAAAATTCAACCTGACTGCAATTTCCTTAATGCTCAACTCCGAACACTCCAATAGCTGTTTGGCTTCTGAAATCACCATCTGTATGATCCATTGCAAAACACTACGCCCGGACTTTTCTTTCACAACCGAAGAAAAGTAACGTGCCGAGAGGTTCTGTCTTTCCGCATAGAAAAGAACTTCGCGCTCTGCCCGGTAATGATTGAACAAATCAACTATGAAACGTTGAAAAATAATATCTTTCTGTGTCCGTTGTACAGGATGCATCGGCCGGTTGGTATAGTATATCATCAGCAATTCATAAAATAATGCTTGCCCGCCGGCTTTGATTAACTCGACTTTCAAGGAACGGCATTTGGAACTGCCCACTTGCCCATCTCCTTCTTTTATCCTACGCATATAAAGTTCCAAAAGTTTATCCACATATTGACACTGCGCATCTGTCAGCGTAATACAAGGATGGTCGCGCATGAACAAAATATCCTGTACATTCAACACTTTATTGCTGATAGGCAAAATATAATCCACATCCACCTCTACCACGACACCGTCTATTTCTCCACCGACACGCAATACGCGTACCAAAGCCGAAGCCACATAAAAACAAATATCTCCCGGCTTTATTATATAAGGTGTATTGTCTATTTCCAATTCCACTTCTCCCGCACGACAAAAGAACACACCGCATCGATCAAGCGTGGAACGCAAATGTCCCCACTGAGAAACATATATTTTCCAATCGGACAAACGGCTTACCCGTATAGGAATCATAGCTTGCTCCATCCTTAATTATTCATAAAACTATTCACTGGAACAAAATAAATATAATTCTGAAAAACTTTAGTCACATCGGTAGTTAAAAACATACAAATCAGACAAAAAATAAGCCCTTTAGAACTTTCAAATATCCGACAAACCCGATATATTTGCATGTAGAACCAGAGAACTATTTTTATGAAGAAGTTTAATGTTATCATAGGAGGATTTATCCTTTTTTTATTCACAGCTTGCTCACACATACGGCAAGGAAGCAGCGGTATGCAAACCGTAAAGACAAGCAGCGGGTACATTATACCAACACTAATTCAATAAATTATGTACAAAACAGAAATTGGGACCAATGCCGGAAAAGTCTGGCGTATCCTGAAAGAAACGCGTGAAATCACCCTACAAGACCTGGCAGGGAAGTTAGAACTCAGTGTAGAAGACACGGCACTGGCCGTTGGTTGGCTGGCCCGTGAAAACAACATTTTCATTCAAAAAAAGGACTCTACATTCTGGGTGTCGGATGAAGAAGAAGACATTATGTTCAAATTCGGATAAATACCCACCCCACCTTTAAACTAAAAAACGCCGATGCCATAAATACAAGCATCGGCGTTTTTGTCGAATCCCTGACAATACTAAAATATGTATATAAATCTACGTGCTGCAATATTTTTATCGTATCTTTGCAAACGGATAACCCTTATTATTTTATAACTAACATTTTCACTGATTTATGTTTAAGGAAAACAAAGGAGAAGTCCTGCATGGAATTTTACTTATCGTTTTATTTTCGTTTTCTGCCTTTTACATTGCAGAATTCGAGTTCGTCAAACAACTTTCCTTTAGCCCGCTGATTGTCGGTATCATCTTAGGCATGCTATATGCCAATAGTTTACGCAACAAACTGCCCGAGACATGGGTTCCGGGAATCAAGTTTTGTTCCAAACAAATCTTGCGCACAGGCGTAGTACTCTACGGCTTCAAACTGACCTTCCAACAGGTACTGGCCATAGGACTACCGGCCATTACGGCTGATTTGATTATCGTCGCCGGTACATTGGCCTTAGGAATATTAATGGGAAAATTACTCAAAGTGGACAGCCAGACAGCTTTAATGACTTCTACCGGTAGCGCCATCTGTGGAGCTGCAGCCGTACTGGGAGCCGAACCGGTTGTACGCTGCGAAGCCCACAAGACAGCGGTCGCCGTATCCACCGTGGTGATATTCGGAACACTTTCCATGTTCCTCTATCCCATCATGTACCGTGCCGGATGGTTGGACGGCTTGAGCGACCAAGCCATAGCCGTATATATAGGTTCAACCCTACACGAAGTAGCTCATGTAGTCGGAGCGGGTAACGCCATCGATGCTGCGGGAGGCAATGTGGCAGATGCCGCCACCATCACCAAAATGATACGCGTCATGCTGTTGGCACCCGTTTTGGTCATCATGAGTGTATGCCTCTCCGGAAAACAAAAAAATAAAGGCATAACCGGAAAGAGTAAAATCACAATACCTTGGTTCGCTTTTTATTTTTTGGTCGTCATCGGTATTAATTCCCTGTTACAATCCGCCACTTTCATTCCTCAGGAAACTTTGCAGGCAGGTATAGGGTTCATCAATAACGTGGACACGTTCTTACTTACCATGGCCATGACGGCGCTCGGTGCAGAAACCAGCATAGACAAATTCAAACAAGCCGGAGCCAAACCTTTCTATCTGGCCGGCATCCTCTATGTCTGGCTGGTATTCGGTGGATATGCCATTGTAAAATTATTGTTCTGAAAAGAATTCGGACATCTGAAAATCCCCATGGTCCTAACCGACCATGGGGATTTTCAGATATGTTCCGTCTCTTACTGGAAGAAAGGAAGCAGCAAATCGGGAATCTCTATTCCATGCTTTCGGATGTCTTCCAACTTCTCCTTGGCCTTATCAGTCAGGGCAAAATACATCTGGCGCTTGTCTTTCTCCCCCAAAGTCCGAACCAACAAGCCTTTTTCTTCTACCGAACGTATCATTTTGGAAGCATGTGAGGCCGTCAGTCCCGTACGTTCCACAACCACGCCTGCCATCACGGTTTCTTCCCCAATGCTACACAGGACCATCGCTTCATTCAACGATAAACCGTATGTTTCCGACAGACTGGTTTCCAACAAAGCAAGAGAACGATAAAGGTCCCTCATGACACAAATACATTTGATTTTCTCCATGGCAGCGCTAAATAAACAAGTTTACATTAGCCTCTTCGGCACGTCCCATATACGTAGCTACTCCACCGATCGTCACATGGTCCAACAACTCTTCCTTTTTCACCCCCATCACATCCATCGACATTTGACAGGCTATGAATTCCACTCCGTTTTCAATGGCCTGCCGGCGTAATGACTCTAAAGAATCAATGCCTTTACGTTTCATGATATGACGCATCATCCGTGCTCCCATGCCTCCCATATTCATTTTTGAAAGTTTCAGTTTCATGGAATCGGATGGCAACATCACGCCGAACATCTTTCCAAACCAATCTTTCCTCACTTTTGGCTTTTCTGTCTTTTTAATGGCATTCAACCCCCAGAAAGTGAAGAAAATGGTCACTTTCTCTCCGGTAGCCGCAGCACCGTTAGCCAAAACAAAAGTAGCTAAAACCTTATCCAAATCATCACTGAACAGAATAAAAGTCTTACCTTTTGCCGTCGAGACCGGATGTGAAACCTCCACCGCACAAGGTGCCGCTTTCTCAACTCTGACTATGTATGTACCATTTTCGGTTTGAGCTGAAACAAAACGGTTTCCTGTCATCCGGCACCAGGCTTCGGCATCACGGGGAAAACCGGCATCCGTAGCACGTATCTCCAAACATTCACCAGATTGCAATTGCTCCATACTCGTTTTCAATTTCAGAATAGGACCGGGACATTGAATACCACAAGCATCTATTCGGACAATACGGGCAACCGGCACCTTTTCCTCCTGACTTACACAACACGTGTTACTCGATTTCCGAACGCAAACGTCTTCAGGCGCAGCAGGAATACAAACCGGAGTTACAGCCGCTTTATAGGTCTTAAGCCCTCCTATCAGATTCCTCACATCATATCCATATTCTTTTAGGATATTAGAGGCCAAATAACCACGTAAGCCCACACCACAATACACCCACACAGGTTTATCGAGAGGTAACTCTGCCAAACGTTCCCGCAACTCATCCAACGGTACATTCACCGCGCCGTCTATCCCTCCCAGTGCATATTCGTCGGGCGTACGCACGTCCACCAATGTCACGCGGTTCAAATCAGCCGTTTTTAAATCCCTCCAATAAAGCGGATTCATTTTCCCGTTCAATATGTTCCCGGCCACATAGCCTGATACCGCCACCGGATCCTTGGCTGATGAGAAAGGTGGAGCGTAAGCGTGCTCCAACTCCATCAAATCGTACACTGTACCTCCGCGCTTAATGACCATAGCGTATTCATCTATCCGCTTATCCACACCGTCATAACCGACGATTTGTGCTCCGTAAAGTTTGCCTCCATCGGGAGAAAACGTAATCTTTATAGCCATCTGCAAGGCACCGGGATAATATCCGGCATGAGAACCTGAATGTATCGTAGCCGAAAGATAAGGTATCCCAAACTGTATTAAACGTTTGGCCGGGAGACCTGTTGAAGCCACGGTCTGGTCGAACACCTTGGCAATGGCTGTTCCGACTGCCCCTTCATATTTTACTTTATTGCCGAACACTATATTGTCGGCCACAATACGTGCCTGGCGGTTGGCAGGACCTGCCAAGAAATTCAGCCAAGGCTTACCTGTCAGCGGGTGAGGAAATTCTATCACATCACCGACCGCATACACCGATTCATCCGATGTCTGCAAATACTCATTCACCCGGATTCCTTTCATCTCTCCCAATTCCAATCCTGCAGCGGAGGCTAACGATGTCTCAGCACGTACCCCAATGGAAAGAATCACCAAATCCGTCTCTATCGTGATACCGGACTTGAACTTTACCGTCACTCCGGAAGCGGTTTCCTCAAAAGATTCCACCGCCTGTTCCAAATAAAGCTTCACCCCTTTCTGCAACAGATGTTCATGTACTAAAGCCGCCATAGAAAAATCTATAGGTCCCATGACCTGAGCTGCCATTTCCACCACAGCCACTTCTGCCCCTGTATGTTGCAAATTTTCAGCCATCTCCAAACCGATGAAACCGCCACCTACGATAAGTGCACGTCTGACCTGATGTTGTCGTACGTAGTCTTTTATACGGTCGGTGTCTTGTACATTACGCAACGTAAAGATTCCACGACTGTCGATACCTGTCAAAGGAGGACGTACCGGGGAGGCTCCGGGCGAAAGCAAGAGTTTGTCGTAAGTTTCCACATATTCCCGACCGTCAGATGTCCTTACCGTAACTTCTTTTCGACGTACATCTATTGCCGTCACCTCGGATGCTGTACGGACATCCACACGGAAACGACGTGCAAAAGCCTCCGGAGTTTGCACGAAAAGCCGCTCTCTATCACGAATCACTCCACCTATATAATAAGGTAAACCGCAATTGGCGTACGATATATATTCTCCCTTTTCAAACAAAATTATTTCCGCTTTTTCCGTATTTCTACGAATCCGGGCTGCCGCAGTCGCACCACCAGCCACTCCTCCCACAATTACATACTTCATATTCTTCCTTCTTATTTTATATTATCATTATTTTCCAATAGAAACTTTTGCAAAGAACGCTTTTAATTTACAGCGAAACAAATTTCCAACGGAAAACTTTCCAAGTTTAAGATTTTTTAGAAAACACGAACAAAAGCAATTCACTCCACCTCAAAATCCAGAATTTATCGTTATATTTGCAAATGAACCGCAAAACCATGGATATATGACAGACTTTGCCCCCTCCGTATTGCTGATTTATACAGGTGGAACTATCGGAATGATAGAAAACCCGGAAACAGGAGCATTGGAAAGCTTCAACTTCGACCACTTGCTGAACTTCGTTCCGGAGTTGAAACGTTTTAATTATCATATCAACACCTATTCTTTCGATCCCCCCATTGATTCTTCCGATATGGAACCTTACCATTGGGCAAGATTGGCACGAATTGTAGAACGGAATTACGAACAATACGATGGTTTTGTCATTCTACATGGAACTGACACCATGGCTTATACGGCTTCTGCATTGAGTTTTATGTTGGAAAACCTGTCTAAACCGGTTGTATTGACCGGTTCACAACTCCCGATGGGTATGTTGCGGACAGACGGCAAAGAAAACCTGATTACCGCCATAGAGATTGCTGCGGCCAAACATCCGGACGGTACGGCCATGGTGCCGGAAGTCTGTATCTACTTCGAAAGAGATTTGATGAGGGGCAACCGTACCACGAAAATCAATGCAGAGAAATTTAATGCTTTCAAGTCGTATAATTATCCGTGTCTGGGGCATAGTGCCATCGACATTAAAATCAAACCGGAACGCATACGCCGGCCTGACGCGTCACGCCCCCTGAAGGCACACTACCTGTTCGATACCAATGTAGTGGTTCTCACGCTTTTTCCGGGGATACAGGAAAGCATCATTACTTCTGTCTTCAACATTAAAGGATTGAAAGCCGTAGTTATGAAAACCTTCGGTTCGGGCAACGCCCCACAGAAACCCTGGTTTATCAAACTCATCAAAGAAGCTGCAGAACGCAACATCATTATTATCAACATCACCCAATGCCAGTCGGGAAGTGTAGAAATGGAACGTTATGAAACAGGCCGTCAGTTACTGGAAGCCGGAGTGATCAGCGGATATG
>ENA-OPSJ01000570-OPSJ01000570.1-human-gut-metagenome-genome-assembly--contig:-NODE-570-length-32598-cov-3.955259_pt1 | contig 32598 bp, 49 predicted proteins | sample MGYA00241801_ERZ501893 | MGnify/ENA primary metagenome ERZ501893 (study PRJEB25962, sample SAMEA2042219) | human gut metagenome | biome: human gut; feature: human-associated habitat; material: faeces...
ATGGCACACACCCCAACAAGGCCGGCTACGAGCGGTTTTACATGGAGCCCATCGCAGCGCTGCTGAAACGGCTGTAAGGAAAGGAAGTGGAGAGATGATCCGACAATATAGTCTTGCCAAGGACGGGGCAAAGCTGCTGGCACCGGACTTCCGCGTGCGGGAGTTTCGCTGCAAGGATGGTTCTGACGAGATCCTTGTGGACGAGGCGCTGGTGCTGCTGCTCCAGTGTATCCGGGAGCATTTCGGCAAGGCAGTGACCATTACCAGCGGCTACCGCACCCCCGCACACAACGCCAAGGTGGGCGGCTCCAAGAGCAGCCAGCACCTGCTTGGCCGCGCTGCGGACATTCAGGTGGCGAGCACCAGCGTGGAGGACGTGGCAGCATACGCGGAAAGCCTGCTGCACAACTGGGGCGGCGTTGGCCGCTATCCCGTCAAGGCAGGCCGGGCAAAGGGCTGGGTGCACGTTGACACCCGCCCGAACAAAAGCCGGTGGACGATGTGAGGAGGCGAGCCGTGAAAGACTATGTATGTTTTGCCATCGGCGCGATCGGCAGCATGATCGCCAGCCTTTTCGGCGGCTGGGACGCATCTCTGCAAACGCTGGTCATTTTTATGGCCATCGACTACATCACCGGTCTGATCGTGGCGGGCGTTTTCCACGCAAGCCCCAAGACCGAGACCGGCACACTGGAAAGCCGCGCAGGCTGGAAGGGGCTGATCCGCAAGGGAGAGACCCTGCTGATCGTACTGGTTGCCTGCCGTCTGGATGCCGTGATGGGCTCCAACTTCGTGCGGGACGCTGCCGTTATCGCGTTCGTGGCCAACGAAACCATCTCCATCATCGAAAACGCGGGCTTGATGGGGCTGCCGATCCCGGCGGTCATTATCAAGGCCGTGGATATCCTCAAGCAAAAAGCAGAAAGCTCCACAGAGCAGAAAGGATCTAACCATGTCTAAGTATCACATCTCTACCGCAACCATCGCCCGCACCGCTGTCCTGCTGCTGGCACTGACCAATCAGGTGTTGAGCGCTCTGGGCAAGCCCGTGCTGCCTATCGAGAGCGCCACCGTGGAGCAGTTGGTCACGGCGGGCATTACCACCGTGGCCGCGTTGATCTCGTGGTGGAAGAATAACTCTTTCACCCCGGCGGCCATTGCTGCGGATCAGTATCTGGAACGGCAGCGGAAAAACGTATACTAATGTTTTCGTGACGTTGCGAAAACATAACCATTTTCGTTGCGCCACGAAAATGGTTACATAGCAAAGCCCCGGGGAACCTTAATGGATCCCCGGGGCTTTTTGTTATTTGTCGCACCAGCTGCCAGATGCAGAGAAAACAGGGTGCATCAGAGGGTGCAACTGTCACAGGCTTTTACAGTCTGTGGCGTTTTAGATTTTTCTGACAAAAGGAAAATCCCCCGCAGTTTTCACGAAACTACGAGGGATTTTCTTGGCGGAGTAGGAGGGATTTGAACCCTCGCGCCGTTGTTTAGACGACCTACGCCCTTAGCAGAGCCTTAAAAAACAACGCTATAACGTTGCCGGATACAACCAGATGGGGCAACACCGGGGGCATCGCCGTCACTCGTTAAAAGCGGCGGTTGCCAGCTCCACGGCTGCCAGCTTATCCTCAAAAAGCTGGTGGCGGCTGTAATGCTGCGTGATATCCCTGACCGCGTGACCAAGGATCAGCTTTTGCAGCAGCGGCTGCACCCCGGCGGCTTCCATGGCTGTTGCCAACGTATGGCGGCAGCTGTGGGCGGTCATGTGTGGCCTGCCGCCCCAGTGCTCCACTGCCGGGCACCAGCGATCATAAAAGTGCTCGCGGCAGCCATCAGCCAGACCGTGGGTGGCCACCTGCATGGCCTCGGCCACCAGCGGCACAATGGCGGCGGCAATGGGGATCTCCCGGCTTTTGCCCGCTGCCGTCTTAATACCGCCCACAATGCGCTGCCGCTGCAAGTCGATGTTGGCAAGATCCAGCTGCATCAGCTCGCCCGGTCTCATGCCGGTGTAGCACAGGATCAGCGCATACCGGGCAAGATCGTCCCCGGCGCGGTACGCCTGCCACATCCGGTGCACCTCGTCCACGGTGTAGGCATCGCGCTCGCTGTCTGGCACCGGCGGCAGCTCGATCAGGGCGGTCTTGTCCTGTGCCATGTCCAGCGCCTCGCTGGTGACCGCCACCTCGTACAGCTTGCCCAGCAGCGTCTTGATATCCCGGTGGGCATAGTAGTCACCGGGCGCGGCGTCCGTCAGTTCCTGCAACACCTTAAAAGGTATCTGCCCGACAACCTGCATCTGGATCCGCTCCAGCCTGCGCCATGCGGTGCCGTAATGGCTGCGCTTGTCCTTACTGAGCGCCTGCCACTTTTTTGTTTGCTGCAGGGCTGCCCAGCAGTCAATCAGGCGCATGGATCTGGGCGCTACACCGGTGCGGGTGTAGGTATCCAGATACTCCTCGGCGGCTGCCCGGGTGGGAAAGCCGCACTTTTTGCGGGCATAGACCACCGTGCCGGCACGCACCACGCGCACCTGTATTGTCCACGTTTTCCCGCTCCGGTAGATGCAGCCTTTGCCGTTGGCGCGCTTGCGCGGCTTTGGTGCTGCCGTGCGCTGCTGCTTTTTGCCGCAGTATGGACAGTATAGGGCATCTTCCTGTATTTCTCGCCCGCAGGCGGTTCTTTGACATTTCATTTCTTCCCTCCGCTTGCATACTCTGCCCGGCGGTGGTATTATAGATCTGCAAGTTTTGGCTTGTTTGAGATCTACGATGCTACCGCAGGCATACAGATCGGAAACGCTCCTGGTGTTCCAGCACTGGGGGCGTTTTTTATTCGCTGATCGCTCTGAAAATTTCCAATTTCAAAGATTCGTTATCATCGTAGGTTCCATCCATGATAGCCTGTATGATTTGGTGCAAAAGTTCTTTATCAATTTTGCTGGCAGCAACATTCAAGCAGATATTTTCTGTCTTAGCTAAAAATGTTTCTGCAACAGAAAGATATCCATTCAGAAGCAGAAAAAGCGTAGATAATGTAATCGCCAACCGTTTATTTCCATCGGCAAAACAATGAAATTGGCATGTGCAGAAAAACAAATGCGTCAGTTTATCCACAAAGGTAGGATACCAGTCATCGTTCTGGATGTTATACAGAACGCCCTCAAGCCGACCAAAGTCGATTTCTTCAAGCGTTCCACCACCGCTATATTCAACCGTTTTAGCGTGTGTGATCCTCGCCTGTTCTGGCGTGATATATATGATGTTTTCCATTACTGACTTTCCTTTAATCGGGCTAACACATCTCGGTTTTCGTCCATCAGCTTTTCAAGTTCGTGTCCGGCATCGCCGAGAAAGCGTTCATACTCATTCTTTTCCAATGGACGGATATACTCTTTCAGCTGATAGTGGAACGCATCTCGCAACGCCATATCACGACTTGCCATTTTTGTTCTTGCTTGTATAATGAGCGGCTTCCAGAGTGGAAGATTTTCAAATGCGGTAAAAAGGCCTGAAAGTTCCCAGTTGTTCAGCTTGTGACCAAGTGCTGTGGACTGTTGCTTTATCATTTCAGCCAAACCACATTCGTAGGATGCGATCAACGTGAGAATCTCTGAATAGAAGGTATCACGCACCCTGTCTTTTGCGCTCAGATTGAGGACTTGCTTATATTCTTTTGCTTTTTCACGGAAAATGCTCTGATATATCTTATCTGTATAAATCCCGTATTTTGCATTTCCCATATCAACATAATCGCGCAATGCATCCGTAAACTCCCGGCGGTAATTTTCCTCCTGAAGAAATGCTCCCAAAAAATCGCTATCACGTTTGTTGATATACTTGGTTCCACCACCGGCTTTACGGTTGATAAAGTCAATGACGATATCCAGAATCACCTTTCGCAAACTCTTTGCAGGGTCGCTTTCTACCAAAAGCATCGCCAAATTTAAGAAAGCGCGAAAATCAAAAATTGCGATTTGGGAAGTGCGATTACTGATGCTCCCGACATAAATGTCGGGAACATCCTGCGTCTGGATGCAGTCTAAAAAATCCTTCAAACGCTTGCCAATCAAAATTTCATATCCGTTTTCGGTAAGTTCACCCTGATTCTCGCTGACATAGCGCTCAATCGTGCGTATATCGACCTCAAAATACGTTGCAACCATGCTTTTTGTAAAACAAAGTTTTTCCTCAAAGAGAAATCCCTTTATGTTTGTCTGTTGCTGAATTTCGGCAAGCGCAGCATCATTATTGAGAATATTTTGTCGGTCTATCTGAGATGCAGTCAGGTCTTTGTCCACACTAAGTTCCCTCCTCCTGCTTATATATCCCTGCAAAGCCCCACGGCCTTGCCTTCAATCGTTACGGTGTTTATTTCCTCCAGCTGCCGATTCACAAACGCCATGCTTTGCGTTGGTGCGCTGGGGAGAGGTTTTTGTTTACCGATAACAAATCTTGACGGTAACAAAGGGTCCGCTTTGGTTTTTTATCATATCAGACTCAGAAATAATTGTTTTATATTCTCCACCGGTAATTGTCGCAGAGATACTTTTTATCGTTTTGCTTTTCAAAATACTTTTCACATGAAGGTTTTCATCTGCACCGATATAACCGATTTTTTCTCCATCAACTATTACCATTACGGCATTTTTATCGTGCGGATTATTCGGTTCTTCAACAAGCTCGGCTGTTTTCGTTGTGCGATCAAAACGATAAATTTTCTGATTTGCTTTTCCTGCTTTAATCAATGATTTACAGTTTTTTCTCCAATCAGGATTCGGGGTGGCCACTTTTGCGATGCTGGTCCTATGATAATACGCCCCCGGAATTTCAAAAGTTTCCTGCAAATGGGTTGCATCCTTTGACAGGATTGATTTTTGCACCGTATTTCTTTCAACACTTTCTTTTTCCTCTATAAATTTATCAAGTGCGCCCGCTGCTTGTTTTTCATTTTCGGGTAAAATGCCCTTATGGAACACAGATTCAGCAGCACCTGCTACCATGCCATACAAAAAGCAGATGCCCAAATAGCTTAGAGCACCCATCAAAGCACCCGAGGCGATGGCAAGGGAGATTTCCTGACCTTGTCCAAAATAGTAATATGCTGCAGAACCAACTCCGCAAATGCCGGCTGCAATAAACATCCAACTTTTTTTGTTTTGCATAAATACCCTTCCTTTTTATCAGAACACTTTACGGCACTCCACAACAAGACCTGCAACCCGTACAGGAATTTTCTTCAAATCATATATTTGTGGCTGGTGTACCGGATTGAAACTTTTAGGAGTCAGGATAATGAGACTTCCCTCCTGACGAAAATACTTTACAGTACCTTCATTGCCATTGACAAGCACCACCGCAAGCTGACCATTCTCCACTTCTGGTTGTTCTCTTACAAGGATCTGATCCCCTTCATCCATGCCAGCAGCATTCATACTGTCGCCCTTGACATTGAGCCAGAAATATCGTGCTCCATCGGTCTGACGAATTGGAATATAGCCCTCGATATTTTCTTCCGCAAACATCGGTAGTCCTGCACGAACCGTTCCAAGCAGCGGAGCAACATTTTGAGGGTCATAAGGTGCACCATTTATGGGAACGGCTTTCTCGGTTTTTTCCTTCTGTTGTTCTTCCCACCCCATCAGGAAGGCAGGAGAAACATTTAACTTCCTAGCGATCGCATCAACCTTGTCGGTCGGAATATTGGTTACAATATTATTCTCATACTTATATACCGCCTGCTTTGATACTCCAATATAATCTGCAAGTTCTTGCTGCGTAACATCTTGCTCCAAGCGTACCAGTCGGATACGGTCACCTACGGTCACTGCAAGCACCTCCTTTAATGTCTACAGTATAGCAGATAACTCACCGGTTTACAATAATTTTAATCCAGTTACCAAAAATAACTTGACAAGTCACTATCATGGTGTTATCATCTATGTAACTTAACAAGTTACATTTAGTCAGAATGGGGTGAAATCGTGGTAAACATCAATCTACTCAAATCCTACATGGTAAAGGCTGGCTACACCCAAAAAATGTTGGCTGAAAAGCTTGGTATTTCCGAGCAAACCTTTACTCGTAGGATGAAAAAACGTGCATTCGGCACAGATGAAGCAAGCAAAATAGTAACGCTTCTGAGTATTGACGATCCAGAAGCAGTATTTTTTAGTCATTGAGTAACTTGTCAAGTTACTCTTGAGCAATCTAAAAAAGGAGTATACCGTGAAAGCATCAACTAAAAATCTCCTGATGGCGGCTGTTGGCATCATCCAGCACGCACAGGAGATCAACAGCACAACCGGCACCGCCGCCATCAAGGGCGAGCGGGTCAATTATGATGATGTGTGCGGCAGGCTGTGCGCCGATCTGGAGGATCTGGAAAAGACCATTGAGATCATTGCCAGTCAGGAGGAGGTGGATATCAGTGCGGCGTATTGCAGCAGCTGCACGCCTTGTGCGTGATGACATTGAGATCCTTGCCTGCAAGGTCAAGGTTGCGTATTGCCGGGCACGCATTGCCCACTGCAAGCGCATGATCGCCCTCTATGAGCGCATTGGCGCGTGGATCGAAAGGAGGCGGACGTAAAAGCATGAACCGCTACATGATCTATATGCCTGCTGGCACGCAGGGGCGGCTGATCCCCTGCCATCTTGACGGCAGTCTGACGCTGGGCGAGATGGAGACGCTGGTTGACGGCTTTATCGATGTGCTGGACAGCAGCCTCGAACCGGAATGGGCGCGGGAGCCGGTGGACGGCATCCGGCTGGTCGTTGGTGAGCACGCTAGGCTGTTCGGTGCCAAGCGCAACGATAAAGCCACTTGGCTGTACTGCCGTCAGGACGGTGACCTGATCGTGGGTGACGTTTTTCTCTGTGCAGCGGTGGACGGCGATCTGATCGGCTTTACCAAGCCGGTGGCAAAGACCATCTGCGAGGAATTTGGCATTGACATGGAGGATGACGCATGGAAAGACTGACAGCCCCGCGGTGCAGCGGCATCAAGAGCGGCTATTGGAGCACCGCCAAAAAGGACGAGCTGGTGCAGCGCCTCGGCCAGTACGAGGACACCGGCCTCACCCCGGAGGAGATCAAAGCGCTGGAAGATTTCAAAAACGGCAAGGACGACCGGTGCCAGACCTTTAGCCCGGACTAAGGAGGACAGCATGAAAGCATTTGTAAGGCCGCAGGTGGCCGTGGATTACCTGCGGGACGTGGGCTTTTCCATTGGCAAGGACACGCTGCAGCTGGGGCTGCAGCAGCGGGTTTTCCCGTTTGGCGATTACATCAAGGCACCCGCCCCCGGCGGGCAGGACGTGTATCTGATCTACCCGGCATTGCTGGCCAAGTGGGCAGCAGAGCGCAGCCCGGTGGCAAAGCCGGAGGACGCGGAGAGGATTGGTGTGAAAGAAAAGGATGGTGCAGCATGAAGATCACAGCCAGCGATGAGGGAAGCCTGACCGGCAAGGTCAAGCCGTATCTGCGTGTGCAGTATGGTGACGATGGAAACCCGGAGGTTGAAACAACCTGCATCGGCATAGATGCAACAAACCTTTGTATTGCGCTGGTGGCTGCTCTGGCCGCAAACAGCGCAGACCCCGAAACGTGGCTGATCCGGGTAATGACCAACGCCGCCGATCTGCTGGATCGTGTGGAAACTGAGGAGGACAAGGATAATGAAACGGTATTTTAAAATTTTCGGCGTGGCATTTCTGGCAGGCGTGGGTGCAGCCCGGGTGCTGATCTGGCTGAACATGGGCATTGTGCACCTGCTGGTCATGCGGGGCGGCTGGGAAGCAGCTGCGGCGGTCAAGGCTGCGCCGTGGATCCTGCTCGCGCTGGGCGGCGGTCTGATCTTCAGCGTTGCTGTGATGCTTGCCGACAGCAAGCACTATGAGCACAGCGCCCAGAAGCAGCAGCAGACCACTGTCAAGGCCTCCAACGAGAGAAAGGCAGGGTAACATGGATGACCTGAAAGAGCTGCGCGCTTTGCGGGATCGGCTGCTGCAGTCCATTGGATGGTACACCGGCACAGCTGAAAACGGAAATACCGAGGTGAAAACCGATGATGTGATCTGCCGCCTGCGCTGGGTACTGAACGGTGAAGAGCCACGGCGGGGCGCGTGAGCGGAAAAGACTGGATATCGTGGTACACGGTCTACAACGCCAAAACGGACGAGATCGTGGCCTGCGGTACTGCTGACATGATCGTCCGGCAGATGGGATATGTCAACAAAAACAGCCTTTACTCCGCAGTTACTCACTCAAAAACAAGAAAGGGCCCGCCCCGGTTGTACATCTACCATGTGCAGAAGGTACGGCGGGAGGAACTGGAAAAGGAAGGTATTTTATGAAAATTATCATTGAAGAGCATGAGGACACCGTATCTGTCAGCTATATCGGGAAAGGCAAGAAGATCGACCGGCTTCTTCTGCTCACGCTGGCAACTGCTGAAACGGTGGTTGATTGTCTCATCCCGAACTTGCCGGACAAAAAGGTGCGCGAGGCTGCGGACTGTTTCGCCGATGATATGAAGGCTGTCATCATTTCCGCCTACGAGGACAAGGCCAGCGACCACAAAAGCAAGCTTACCAGCAAGGAGGCAGCTTTTCTCTCCAAGCTGATGGGCTTATGACCGGGCAAAAAGAAAGAGCCTGTCAGGAGTGGCTGCAATATGCCGGTATCCTGTACTACGCCGTGGATGGCCACGGGCACAAGTTTCAGCCGCAGCTGGGGGAACTGATCCACTGGCTGCACTACCACCTGAAAGGCAGCAACCCGCCGCCTGCCCTGTATCACCTTGAAATGCTGCTGCAAAGCCTCGAATACCTGCGGGGCGGGCGGCACTACCTGTATAACTCGATCTATGAGATCACACGTCTGGAGGCGTACCCATGAAAAAAATAACTGTATCGTATGAGATGACCCTTTTGCATGGTGCCATAGATGGAAATTTTACTGATGGCGTAGCAGAGCGCACCATTGGCTTTTTACTTGACGATGCTGCCGCTGCACAACTGGGCAGGGTGCGCGTGCCGTATGAAAGCAACAACTGTACATCGGAGGAGCGCTACCTTCTCCAAGCAGTTGTTGCTTTATCCCACCTGTCGAGCAGCTATTTTATCGCAACCCATTATCGCGTTATGTCGGTGAAAATCGAGGAGGCGTACCCATGAAAGCACTGATCTATGTGATCCTCGGTCTGGATCTTCTGTATCTCGCCCTGATGTACCACAACAGCAACCGCTGAGAGGTGAACCAAATGAAAGATATTCGCATTACTTACACATACCACAAGAAAGATTTTGATTTTGACGAGGAGCCCACAACGGGCACCATCGTCCTCCCGGTAGAGGAGAACGTTGCCGCTGAGTTACTTATATCTGACCTCTCGCAGCCGATAGCGGGCCGTCACATCGGCACATCTTTCCACTGTGTCTGCGAGATGCTTTTGTGGTATTGCTCAATGCACCTTTGGTGCATTCAGGGCGATGACAAAATTTTGAGCATCAGCCTGAAATAACAAGCGCCCTCCACTGGTGGCAGGAGGTAAAACAAGAGCCACTGCCACCCCCTTTGAGACGCAAAAACCGACTGGATCAGTCGTATCTGATCGGGCCGCACGTTGAGCCTCTCTCATTGTGACAAGATGTGTGGTATTGGGGCCACACGGGACTCCGGCGGGCCTTGATAGGCCGGTGCGTGCAGAAGCAGCACAACAGAAAAAAATCCGCAACAACCTATTGCGTCAAAAGGTGGGTGACTTTGTATCCGTAAGACTCGCACCCGGTAATAAACAGTTGAAAAGTAGTGTCGGTGACTGCTGGAACATAGACAGCCTTCCGATGGCGGCAGGAAGTAAAACAAAAGCCGCTGCCAGTGTATCAAGCACAGAAAGGAGATGATCCCATGGGAAGAATGGTCACCGTTGAGGAGTGGGCAGAGATCCACGGGAAAACGCCTGCCGCGGTACGGCGCATGATCCGCAAATGCGTATGGAAAAAGGCGCAGAACGTCCTTGTTGACGGCAAGCTTACATGGTTGTTAGACGAGGATTGGCTGTGGCCTAAAGCCACCACACCGGCCAAGCAGGCAAGTCTGCTGTGCGAGATCCGCAAGCTGATGCCGCCTGTGGTATATGCCACCTCAGCAGACGGCGTGGTGATCTGCATGGTGCCATGCACCGGATACACCCGCACCGCCGTCAATGTCACCGCAGAAGAAATGAATGAACTGTGGAGCGTCAAGCCGCAGCAGCGTGCAGCCGCGCAGGGTGCCCTGCAGTATGGCTGGCAGCACCCGCTGGCTGATCCGAGATCCTACAACGAGAAAGGAGAGCGTTTGCAGAATGTCTACAACCGCAAAAAGTAACGCGAAAAGCACCACCCGCAGAAAGCCCGTCCAGAGCGCACAGGAGCGCCCGGCGGCGCAGGTGGTACAGTTTCCCCTGTTTGCCCCCAAACCCCGCCAGACAGCCCCGCAGGAGGTGCAAGTGGTCATTTGCGAGTGCAGCGCGGATGCCGTGCGCGTCCGGCTGCTGCCTGACCCTGCTGCCGTCTGGTGCATGATGGATGAAACGTTTGGCACGCTGGGCTGGACGCGGCGCTACTACTTCGCAGATGGCCGCCTCTGGTGCGGCGTGGGTGTGTATCACCCGCTGATGAACAACTTCGCCATCAAGGACGCAGCTGCCCCGGCGGGCAAGCTGCAGATCTCTAACCCCGACAAGTGGAAGGAAAACGGCAGCTTTCTGGCTGCTTGCGCACTCTGGGGTGCCGGTGCTGACGTGATGGCACTTCCCTCCCTGACCTTTGCCGCCGATCAGGTCAGCATTGACCCGGTGCACAAGCGGGCAAAGAACCCCAACGACCCGCCCACGGTGGCGGGCTACCGCCTGCACAGCGCTCTGACCGTGGACAAGCTGCTGCGGGCTGAGGATGGGCACATCATCGGTGTGCAGCTGCTGCAGGGAGAGCGTAAAGTGGTATGGCAAGCAGAGTGATCGGCCGCCTGCCGGTGGTGTACTATCCGCAGACCGGCAGGCTGGAAGTGGAAAACGCAGGTGAATTTGTGGAGAAACAGATTTATCAGCGTCTGGATGAACTGGCACACGGTCAGCCCCTGCACATCACCCTGACGGTAGAGCCGGTGAACAAAGCCCGCAGCACGGCACAGAACAGCCTTATGTGGGCGCTGCTCACCATCATGGCAGACCATTACAACGGCGGGCGCACCGGCGGCGTGACCCCGGAGGACTGCTATCTGGAGATGCTGGAGAAGTACGGCGCAAAGGTGGATTATCTGGAAGTCCCGGCGGGCGCTCTGGATATCCTGCGCGGCTGTTACCGCCTTGTCCATCTGGTGGAGATACTGGATAACAACCGCTGCACGGTCAAGTGCACGCAGGGCAGCTCCACCTTTACCACCCAAGAAATGAAGAACATGATAGACGGGATCTTTGACCGCCTCGCTGAGATGGGCGTGAGTGATCCCTTAGTGACTGCCTACTGGCAGGAGTGGAGTGAACCATGAAACGCAAACGCTTTGAAAAGCTGATGATCTCGCAGCACAAATCACAGGCTCGCGATATCCGGCAGGCCGTCCGTACCATCATCGAACTGCGCCACTACTCTGAGGGGCACAAGGGCATCCTGATGGTCTACAACAAAAAAGCCGAGTGCTTTACAGAGGCCACGCTGTACCCTTACGGCGAAATGTATGCCCGGATCCAGAGAGGTCAGGGCGCTATTGGAAAGGAGTCTTGACAGATGACCAAGAAAATGACCCGCAAGCGCTTTTGCAAGCTGCTGATGGCTCACGGAACCGACCGGAACACCGCACGGGGCTTGGCGCAGTGTATCAACGCCGCCCGGCGGTATGGCTTCATTGATGGGTTCACCATTAAACTTGTCAACGGCCAGAAGTATCAGGTCGATAATGTGCACTCTTACCGCGAGGCTTATGAGAGCACGCAAAAGGATGGGGTGCCGCTTGTCTAAAAGCATCATTCAGGCAGAAAAGGAGTGCTACATCTGCCGCCGCTGGTATGCGGTAAAGACCACGCGCGGGCTGGAGGAGCATCACGTCCTCAATGGGCCGCTGCGCAGCTTCTCTGAGCGGCACGGCCTCAAGGTCTGGCTGTGCCACCAGCACCACAATGAGCCGGGCATGAGCCCGCACTATAACGCCACCTGCGCCCAGACCCTGAAAGCCGTTGCGCAGGCGAAATATGAGGAGAAGAACGGCCCCGGCGCACACGCTGCATGGATGGCCGCCGTTGGAAAGGACTATATCAATGCTTAATGTTATCGCAATTATGGGCCGCCTTGTGGCGGATCCTGAACTCCGCACCACCCCGGCGGGGGTGAACGTCTGCAAGTTTCGCATTGCCTGTGACCGAAACTTTGCAAAGCCCGGCGAGCAGCGGCAGGCGGATTTTATTGATGTCGTAGCATGGCGGCAGCAGGCTGAGTTTGTGTGCCGCTATTTCCAGAAGGGCAGTCTGGTTGCCATCAATGGCCGTCTCCAGACCAACAATTATCAGGACAAGAACGGCAACAACCGTACATCCGTTGCCGTGGTGGCCGACAATATCAACTTTGCGGGCTCCAAGGGCACCAGCAAGCCGGTGGACGAGGGCGGCGAGGCTGCCCCGCGCTCTGATGCCTGGCCGAAAGCAGACCCGCCCGCCAACTACGGCGGCGTGGATGACTTTTCCGTGATCGATGACAGCGATGACCTGCCGTTTTGATAGAAAGGAATAACCCATGAACGTGAAACAGGAAAGCTATACCGTGCAGCCGCACTGGATGATCTCCGACTACCATCTGAAAGGCACTGAGCTGGATGTTTACTGTCTGATCTGGGGTTTTACGCAGGACGAGCAGGGCTGCTATTACGGCTCAATCAAGTACATTGCTGATTATTACGAGATTGACACCCGTACCGTGGAGCGCACCCTGAAAGCGCTGGAGGCAAAGGGCCTGCTGCGCAAATGGCAGGAGCCTGTCAACGGCGTAATGGTAAACCGTTATACTGCCCTGCGCCCAGAAGTTGAAAGCGCCGAGCAGAACCCCCGGCAGAATGCCACCCCCGGCAAGTTGCCGCCCCCGGCAGAATGCCGCCAAGACCCCCGGCAAGTTGCCGCCAAGACCCCCGGCAAATTGCCGGACAATAATAAAAGCGATAAAGCTAATAATAACAAACCCCGCGCGGGGGCGCGGGAGGAGCCGAGCGGTCTGACCGTTGCCGAGGTCTTTGACGAGTTTTCCCGTGGTGCACCCGGCGGGCTGTATGACGCTCTGATGGATTTTGACCAGCACCGGCAGGCGCTTGCCAAGAAGGACAAGAAAAAGTTGTGGAGCCCTCTGGTTGCAAAGAAGATCTGCAAGTCCATCAAGCGGCTTGTGGATGAGGCGGGCGTGAAGGATCGTGCCGGGTACGCCATCGCGATGCTGAACCAGAGCGTTGAAAACGGATGGACGGGTATTTTTGCGGTCAAGGATTTTGTGGACAAAGCCCCGGCGGCGGTACATATCGCGCAGCCTGCACCGGATAAGCCCCGCAAGATCACCAAAGACACGACCCTCGCAGACCTGCTGGGGGGTGTAGGAGCGTGACAAACAACAAGATCTCCACTGCGCAGCAGCATCAGCTTGCTGTGATCGGCGCTGCAATCTTAGACCCGGCGGCGTGCAAGGATACCGTGCAGCGTCTGACCCCGGCCATGTTCGAGGAAGGGCCATACCGGCAGTTGTTCGCAGCCATCAAGCTGCAGCTGGATACCGGCCATAACGTGGATGCCGTGATACTGGAGCGGATGCTGGGCGCTGACTTCCGGCCTCTGATCGTGCTGGCAGCAGAGACCGTGCCCACCATCAGCCATGTGCAGGACTATGAGGCACTGGTGATGGAGGACTACCGCAAGCGCCTGCTGCTGGAGCTTGCTGCCAAGATCGCCATGAACCCTGCGGACTCTGACACCATCTGCCGGGATCTGAGCGAGGCGCTGAAAGAGCAGGATCACCTGCGGCGGGAATCGGTGGACGCGAATGTCAAAGAGTTTTCCGAGGTCTGGGACGAGACGCTCCAATGGCTGCAGCAGCCAGACACCAGCGTCAGGATGGCATGGCGTGAGCTGGATGATCTGGGTCTGTTCGGTGAAAAGATGGTCACCGTCATTGCCGGACGTCCCGGACACGGCAAGACAGATCTGGCTCTCGCTCTGGCTCTGCGCCTGAGTAATAGCTGTCAGGTGTATTACCTGACCATGGAGGAGGACAGGCGCAAGCTGATGCTGCGCACCATGTCCAAACTGACCCGCATCAACTCCACCCGGCTGCGTGACCGCAAGCTGACCGAGGAGGAGCGGGAGAGCCTGAACAACGCTTTTGCCCTCATCAAGGGGCACACCGGCATGATCTACGATGACGGCACCCGGATGACCGTGGACGATATCCGCGCCCGGGTCATGAAATACCGCCCGCGTGTGGTCTTTGTGGATCACATCGGTCTGATCTCCGACACCCAGCAGGGGCGCAAGGAGCAGGAGCGTCTTGCTGACGTTACCCGCAGCCTGAAAGAGCTTGCCATGGAGACCGGCACCACCATTGTGGAGCTTGTGCAGCTGAACCGCGTAACGGATCGCAACGGCGGCACCAAAAAGGCATCACTGGGAGACCTTCGCGGATCCGGCACCATCGAGCAGGACGCGGACGCCGTTGTTTTCATCGAGAGCCAAGTGGACGGTGAGCGTCAGCTGCAGGGCCCGAATGATTACTTTGACGTTAACCTGCGCATCCCGAAAAACCGCGAGGGCGCAACCGGCAGAGTGCCCATGTGGTGGCAGCCGCAGTATCATGAGTGGCAGCCTGCGCCTGATCCGTCCGAAAACTACAACGAGGATTTTGCCCCGGCGGATCATGAGGATATCCCGGCGGGGTGGTAAACAGGAGGCAAACAAAAATGGATTGCAGTTCTTGCGGGGTACGTTTTCGGTGCCCTCTGGCAGCTGAACCCGGTTCTTTTGCGTGCACATTAACACGGGTCATGTACGGCGGGGAAGAAAGCCCATACCGGAAACACGGCACGCCCAAGTTTTGCCCGCTCTGCGGGAAACCTTTGAAAGTCATTGGCACCGAGCGCTTTTGCAACAACGTCCAATGCGAAAACAGATTTATTCCTATGGGGTGAGTAAGCCATGAATGAAAAAGAACGTCAGAATGCTGCCGACATGAAAGAAGCTCGTGCAAAACTCCTTGAATGCGCATTCCCGCCGCGCTGGCCGGAATGGATCAGAACGGCAGAGAGGAAGCCAACCGCAGAGGACGCAAACGAGGACGGCTGCGTCCTGAGCATCAACATGAACCGCGGCGACAGGAACACGACAGCTTGGCCGTGGAACATGGTGGCAGCTTTCCCGGATTGCCTTCCGGTCTGGATGCCGTTGCCCAAAAAACCGGATCTGAAAGAGGAACATTTTCACCGCTGATAAAGGGAGGATGCAGTCCGATGACCTATGAAGAAAAAAAGGAATGGTTGTGGCGGTACCGCAAGGCCGCCAAGCTTGAAAAGATCAAGCTGGAAGAGGTCGAGCGGTACCGCACAGACGCGGAGCATATCACACAGGTGCTCTCCCCTGTTCCCGGCGGCGCTGGTGACGGTCAGGCACTGCCCAGATCTGTGGAGCGCATCGCGGATGCAATGCAGGCAGCCAACGCGCAGGTGATGGAGTGCCAGAGGATCTGCAAGGAGATCCTGAGCGTTATGAGCCAGACCGTGGATATACAGGATTATGAGATCCTGTACCTGCGTTACATCGGCGACAAGAAGTGGGAGCAGATCGCCGTCAAGATGGGCATGGACGTGAGCCGCGTATACCGGCGGCACAAGCGTGCTGTGAAGGCTCTCGACATCCCGGAGTGCCAGTAAACGCACTGTTTTTGAAGCAAAGCGCACTGTTTTGCACTGTTTTTGATGAAAGACGCACTGTTTTGCACTGTTTGACCTGTGATATTATTAGACTGCGAAAGCCGCAAGGAGCTGGACAACATCCAACACCCTGCGGCTTTTGTATTGCCCGGCTGCGACAGGGGAACACCTTACCGACCAACAGCCTGAATGTACCAGCTGGGCAATTTATGTTTTGGTATCCGTGGCACTGTTGAGGGCACCACCCCGGCGGGGTCACTGGGTATACATGGCAGTCACAGCATCATCCCGGAGTGCGTGGCAGCGTATCGCCAAGCGGGTTCCTTTGTCACCATCCTACCCAGCAAGCTGCTGTTGCTGGCAGCTGCGCACTCCATCCTATGCCGTTGTAGCTCAACGCAGAGCGCTGCCCATTTAAGGCGGGTCACATTGACGATACGCAAGAGCGGCCCTGTCCGGCCTGTCCCCGGACGGATTGAAACTCTTGTGGTGCCGGTTCGAATCCGGCCAACGGCTTATGTTATATTCCCCCGGGCTTGTAAAACACCCCCGGGGTCTTTTTATACCCTGCTCCTCCCGCAAGTGCCGCCCCCTGCAAATACCCCGGGGCTTTGCACAGTGCAGCGGGCTATGAGGGCACTGTACGCTATAACCACAACGCTGCCAAAGGAGGCCTGCACCATGACGAACCCGCGCTATGCCAACGGCAACCTGCGGCGCAAGCATCGGGAGCGGCTGCGGGCAATGGGCTGCGAATGCGGCATCTGTCATGGTCGTTTCGGTCCGATTCATTATGATGAACCTTCAGACGCGCAGCATCCGCTCTCTTTTGTGGTGGACGAGATCCGGCCTGTATCTAAATGGCGGCAGTTCGGGTATCCATCGGCACGGGCAGCGGCCGAGGACTGGACGAACCTGCAAGCGGCGCACTATTTCTGCAATGCGCAAAAAGGCAACAAAACCGGGCAAAACAGCCCGAAAACCGGCAAAAAAGGGGCAAAACCGTGCCGTATTCCGCAGGTCAGTGACGGCGAGTGGTAGGGTGGGGAGGGTCCCCCTCCCGCCGCCCTCGGCGACTCCGCGCTGTCCAGCGCCGATTTACACACAGGAAGTTTTTTGAAAGGGGCATCCAGACATGGCGACCATGAAAAGCATCACCTCCAGCGGCAGCCGTCTGGAGCAGCTCAAGCGGCTTGCGCTGGTGCTGGCCAAGAATATCGACAGCTGCGAGGATGCCCGGCTTTTGCCCCAGCTGGCAAAGCAGTACCGTGACACCATCCGGGAGATCGAGGAAATGGAGGGAGCACCCAGCGATGACGACGAAGTCGGCGCGATCCTCGCGCAGCGGCAGCAGGATGGGAAGCCAGGAGCCGTCCGCACGCATCGCTCCGGCGTACCGGAGCACTGACGGCGGCGATGCCGTGCGCATTCTGCGGGCGGGCGGTACCATCCCGGATCCGTGGCAGAGTGACGTGCTGGAGGACTGGATGGGGCGCACCCCTTCCGGCAAGTGGGCAGCGCCCACAGCGGGCGGCAGTGTGCCCCGGCAGAACGGCAAGAGCCTGCTGGTGCAGGGACGTGCCGAGGCCGGGATGCTGCTGTTCAACGAAACGGTCATCTACACCGCCCACCTGCAAAAGACCGCCACCGAGACCTTTGAGGAGATGCGCGCCTTCTTTGAGGGTGCGCGGATGCGGCGGTATGTGGAGGAGATCCGCACCGCCCTCGGGCGGGAGCAGATCATCCTGAAAAGCGGTGCCCGCATCAAGTTTCTGGCACGCACCCGCAACGGCGGACGCGGCCAGCACGGCGACCTGCTGATCTTTGACGAGGCGCAGGAGCTGGACGAGACCGCGCAGGGCTCTTTTCTGCCTGCCATCTCTGCCAGCCTGAACCCGCAGACCATTTATGTGGGCACACCACCGGGGCCGGATGCCGTGGGCACCGTGTTCCGTTCGCTGCGCCGCCGTGCTCTGGACGGCGATGCCAAAAAGGCCGCATGGTTCGAGTTCTCGGTGGACAAGATCGGGGACGTGAAGGACCCGGCACGCTGGGCAGCCGCCAACCCCGCACTGGGGCGGCGCATTCAGCTTTCCACCATTGAGGGCGAGGCCGAGCAGCTGGACCCGGACACCTTTGCCCGGGAACGTCTGGGCTGGTGGAGCCCGGAGGCCACCCAGCAGCTGGATCTTGCCATCGACCCCGCCGCGTGGGCAGCCTGCGCCAGCGAGGAGCAAAAGCCCGAGGGCAAGACCGCCTACGGCGTTAAGTTTGCACCGGACGGCAGCGCGGTCTGCCTGTGCGGCGCGGTGCTGCCAAAGGACGGCCCTGCCCGCGTTTCCCTGATCGACCTGCGCCCCACCGGGCAGGGGCTTGCATGGCTGGCGGACTGGCTGAACCAGCGGTACGGCAAAGCCAGCTGCGTGGTCATTGACGGACGCAACGGCGTGGACGTGCTGGCAGACCGCATCAAAGAGGTGTGGCGGGCAAAGAACGCCGTGATCCGCCCCGGTACCAAGGACGTGATCGCCGCCGTGGGCGGCTTTACCAACAGCATCAGCGAGCACAGCCTGACATGGTATCAGCCGCAGACCGTGCTGGACGAGAGCGCCCGCACCACCATCAAGCGCCCCATCGGCGGCGGGTACGGCTTTGGCGGAGACAACAGCCTGCCGGTAGAAGCCTGTGCGCTGGCGCTGTGGGGCGTAAAGACCTGTAAACGCGACCCGACCCGCAAGATGCGCATCGGGTGAAAGGAGCACCATGACCACCACCTTTTCTTTTGGCACTGTGCCGGGCTTGACCGGGGAGGAACAGCGGCAGCTGACTGAGCTGACCGAAGCCTACAATTACCACCAGAGCCGCAACGCCACCAAGGACAAGTATTACGAGGGGCACGTCTCCTTGCAGGACGTGAACCTTGGCATTGCGCTGCCCAAGGGGCTGAGCAAGCTGGAGGTGGGCTGCAACTGGGGACAAAAAGCGGTGGACGCGCTGGCATCCCGCAGTATGTTCGATGGCTTCGTGAGCAACGGCGGCGCACTGGACGGGCTGCAAAAGCTGGTGGCAGACAACCGTTTGGTTTCCGCCTACGCCAAAGCCTGCCGGGATCAGCTGAAATACGGCTGCGTGTTCGCCACCCTGTCCGCAGATACGGACATCGGCTGCCGCATCCGCTTCCACTCCCCTGCCACGTCCTCCGCGCTCTGGAACGGTGAGAAGGGGCGTATCGACTGCGGGCTTACCATCATCGACACGGTACAGGACGAGCACCAAAAAGACAGCTGGCGGCCTGCGCTGGTCAACTTTTACACCGACACCGCCGTCATCGTGCTGCGCTCCAACGGCAGCAGCTGGACGGCGGAGCGGAAGCTCCACCGGATGGGGCGTCCACTGATGGAGCCGCTGATCTGGAACGCCACCAGCAACAAGCCCTTTGGCCGCAGCCGCCTGAAACGTGCCATCCGTTCCCTCATTGACGACTATGTGCGCACCGTGGCAAACGCCACCATCGCGCTGGAGTTTGACACCACGCCACAGAAGTACATTCTCGGTGTGACCGATGAACAGTATGATGCCATCATCGGAGACAAATTCCGCACTTATGTTGGCTCTTTGCTGACAGCCACCTCCAACCCGGAGACCGGCGAAAACCCGGTCTTTGGGCAGCTGGCACAGGGCAGCTTACAGCCCCATGTGGAAAAGATGCGGATGACCGCCACCCAGTTTGCGGCAGCCACCGGCCTGACCGTGACCGACGTGGGCGTGGTGAACGATGCTAACCCCACAAGTAGCGATGCCATCCTTGCCCAGAGCCAGACGCTGGTGCTGATGGCGCAGCAGCTGAACACCGGCAACGGCGATGCCCTGCACACCATCGCCTGTATGGCGCAGGCCATTGCCCGGAACGTCTCTCTGACCGATCTGACCGAGGACGAGCGCGGCGTGATGGCTCACTTCAAAAATCCCGCCATGCCCAGCGTGGCCGTAACTGCGGATGCTGCCATCAAGATTGCAACTGCGCGGCAGGAGTTTGCCAGCACCGACACCTTTTTGGAGATGATCGGTTTTGATCAGGCGGACATCCGGCGCATCCGGGCACAGGAGCAGCGGGTGCGCGGACAGGCGCTGCTGATGGAGATGGACGATGCAGATAACGACACGGACGTGGAATAATTACATTGCCCGGCTCTCCCGGCTGAACGAGACTGCCGGGCAGAAGATGCGGGAGTACATCCGGCTGCACGGCACCGAAAACACCGAGGAGCTGATCTCCTACGCCTACGCGGTCATCACCCGGTACGGCGAGGGCAGCGCGGAGCTGGCCTGCCAGATGTACGACGCACTGGCCGAGGCCGAGGGGATGCTGCTGCCCGCAGCAGAGCCTGCTGCCACTGCCAGCTATGGCGAGGTTGTCCGCATGGTGCACGCCACCAAGGACCAGAACCCCGAGAACCTGCCCAGCGGCGTGAGCCGTCTGGTCAAGCGGGCGGGCGCAGACACCACCCTGCACAACGCGGTGCGGGACGGCGCACAGTGGGCATGGGTGCCCCACGGGGACACCTGCCCCTTCTGCATCACGCTGGCCTCCCGAGGCTGGCAGACCGCCAGCCAAAAGCTGCTGAAGAATGGGCACGCGGAGCACATCCATTCCAACTGCGATTGTGAGTTTGCGGTGCGGTTCCATTCCGGCACAAGCGTGGCAGGCTACGACCCGGAGAAATACCTCAAGCAGTACCGGGACGCCGGCAGCGATGTGAATGCCATGCGCCGCATCGACTACGCTGCCCGGAAGGATGCCATCAACGCCCAGAAGCGGGCGGCGTATGCGGCGCAGGCATACCGCAATGATCTGGGTGCGGCAAGCAAGATTATTCTGACCCGCAGAGCGGAATCTGTTGAAATCTCCGTGAAGCAGGTCGAATCTTACAAAACGCCTGTTTTTGTTTCAGATAAGGCCTCTATCAAGCCCAAGGCACTGCACAAGGCCAATCAGAACACAGAGCACTCGTTGACCAACTGGGGTGTAAGTATCAACCGCAAGCCAAAAATCGTGATTGTCAGTGACGATGAGTTGCGCGGTGCATTGGGTATCTATGACCCTTGTGAGAATATTGTTTACTACGCTGAAAGCATCGGCAAAAAAGCTGTTCAGGAAGCGTCTGGCGGTGCAGGTGCCATTGAAGCTCATGAAATGTGGCACATGAAGCAGGCTGAGGATTTCCGACAGGCAGGCTGGACGATTACCCGCGAAAATCGTGGAGAGTATCTCGATGCTCTGTGCAAAAAATGTAAAGAACGCATTGACAAACTCGGCGTAACGCGCGATAATGTTGGAGGAATCAGCAAATATGCCGCTGATATGTACTTAGTCGAGCGCTATGATGAAGTCGAAGCGGAATTTATGTCGTTGAGGAGGCGAACGTGATTATGTGCACATTGGGCTATCCCACGGAAATTCAAAAGCTGGTCGATACGTTCGACCCCTACCGTGAAGCCATTTCGTCCAAACAATTTGACCGGATTCCACCTGAAGCGGTGGACGCATTCAACAAGTTCAAACAGTGGTCTTGGGAACAAGACCAGTAATTCAACCACGATGCACACGCACCGTGGTTTTTTCATGTCCCAAAAAGAAAGGAAAGCTTCATGAAAAAGATTCTTCTCTCCCTCGCACTGGCCGCATCTATCCTGCTGTGCGGCTGTTCGGAGGCCGACAAGGCCAATGCCAACATCTCCAAGCAGGCCGATTACTTTGAGAGCGAGCGCAAGATCACCGTCTACAACGCCCGCACCGATAAGATCATCATGGAAGCCGAGGGCTACATGTCCATCTCCAACAACTCAAGCAACGAGCTGGTCTGCACGGTGAAAATTGGCCCGGACACCTACCGTAAAAATTATATCTACCTGAACGGCTACACCATGTATGTGGTGGAGGACATTACCGGCACCCATACCGACCCGTACCACTATAAACTCTATTTCCACACGGACATCCTGCCCAGCGTGGAAGCAAAACCGTAAAAGCACTAACCAAAACACTCTGTTTTAGCCCGTATCAAGCACGATGCAGTTTGCACCGTGCTTTTATTATGCCCATTTTGCCCGCATGAGGACGGAACGGGCACCATCGCAGCGGGCAGTGCGTACCCTGCCCACAACCGGACGCAGACGGAGAACTGCGTCACCAAACCGAGGTTTTACCCACAGAAAGGAGTTTCCACCATGAAACGCGAAGACGTAAAGAACAAGATCCCTGGCATTACCGAGGAGCAGCTGAACTGGCTCATGCAGGAGAACGGCAGCGACATCACCCGGGAGAAAAACGCAGCCGCAGCCCTGCAGACCCAGCTGAACAGCGCACAGGCGCAGCTCAAGACCGCACAGGACGGCCTGAAGGCCTTTGACGGCGTGGACGTTGCCGGGCTGCAGGCGCAGGTGACCAAGCTGAAGGCGGATATGCAGGCGCAGGCCGATGGCTTTGCCTTTGACAACGCCCTGAACACCGCCATCCTCGGCAAGAAGGGCCGCAGCGTGGATGCAGTGCGCGCTTTGCTGGATCTGGATGCCCTGAAGGGCTCTAAAGACCGCACCACCGACATCAACAAGGCGCTGGAGGACGCAGTCAAGGCGAACCCATGGGCGTTCGGCGACACACAGTCTGCCGGGTATCCCAATGTTAAAGATGGCGGAGACCCTCGTCACAATCCTACCGGTTCCACCCGTGAGCAGTTTGCAAATTGGGCGGAGCAGATGCTTCACTAAGAAAGGAGATTTTTCACATGGCAACCATTGATATGAACCGCACGACCAGCATTTCCCTGCCCGGCGCTGTTTCCAGCGAGATCTGGCAGAAGACTCAGGAGGGCTCGGCCGTTATGCGGCTGGCGCGCAAAATCGAGCTCCCCGGTCTGGGCGTGACCATTCCTGTCATCACCGGTGACCCGGAGGCTGGCTGGGTCGGCGAGACCGAAAAGAAGCCCGTCAAGCGCGGCACGCTGGCCACCAAGCAGATGACCCCGTACACGCTGGCCGTCATCGTTCCGTTTTCCAATCAGTTCAAGCGCGATCTGCCCAATCTGTACGATGCGCTGATCCAGCGCCTGCCTTTGGCACTGGGCAAGAAGTTCGATCAGACCGTATTCGGCGGGGCAACTGTGCCGGGTTCCAACTTCGACACCCTGAAGGGCTGCACTGCGCAGGAGATCGGCACCGATGCATACGGCGGCCTCGTTGCTGCACAGGCAGACATTGCCGCCCATGACGGCATTCTGAACGGCTGGGTCCTTTCTCCCAAGGCGCAGTCTACCCTTCTGACCGCGGTGGACGGCAACAAGCGCCCGCTGTTTATCAACAATGTGGCCGAGGGCGCTGTGCCCATGATTCTTGGTGCAAGCGCTATGCAGAGCAAGGGCGCATACGTTGCCGACGCCACGACTGCCAAGAAGCACGTTGTCGGCTTTGCCGGTGACTGGACGCAGGCTGTGTACGGCACTGTGGAGGGCGTTCAGATCGCAATCTCCGATCAGGCTACTCTGACCGATGGCAGCACCACCATCAACCTGTTTGAGCAGAATATGTTTGCCGTGCGTGCTGAAATCGAGGTCGGCTTCCGCTGCGACACCACCGTGTTCAACAAGCTGACCAACACTGCCACCTGATGAGGTGCCGCCATGAGCTACGCAGAACTGCAGGACGTGGAGGCAGGCTTCCGCGTCCTGTCGGATGAGGAGCGCGGCCGCTGTACCGCCCTGCTGAGCGAGGCGGCGCTTATCATCGACGCCTACAACGCCGATGCCGACACTGACCGCAAGCGGCTGGTATCCTGCCGGATGGTGCGCCGTCAGTTGGGCGAGGATGACAGCGGGGACGCTGTCACCTTCCCCATGGGCGCAACGCAGGGAACTGCCACGGCGCTGGGCTACAGCCAGAGCTGGACCATGAGCGGCGGCTCTACCGGCGAGCTGTATCTTTCCAAGCTGGAAAAAAAGCTGCTGGGCGTGGGCAGCAGGCTGGGCGCACGCAGCCCGCTGGAGGACTTATGCTGAAGGGTATCGATATCATCCTGTATGAAAAGACCAAGACCGGTGAGGACGGCTTCCACGATCCCATCTACGAGGAAAGCCCCGTTACCGTGCACAACGTACTGGTGGGGCAGCCCACTGCCGAGGAGATCACCACCGAATTGCAGCTGACCGGGCGTCGCATCGCCTATACGCTGGCAATCCCAAAGGGCGATACCCACAACTGGGACAACGTCCGGGTGGCGTTTTTCGGGCAGACCTTCCGCACCTGCGGCGGGGCTGTGCAGGGTATCGAAGCCATGATCCCGCTGCGCTGGAACAAGAAAGTGCAGGTGGAACGCTATGAGTAAGGTGACCATCAAGCTGAACCGCAAGGGCGTGCGGCAGCTGCTGCAAAGCCCGGAGATGGAGAACGCCCTGACCGGCATTGCCTTTGCGGCGCAGAACCGCCTTGGCGAGGGGTACAAAGCCAGCTACTACAAAGCCGGCACCCGCGTTGTGGCCAAGGTGAGCGCCGAAAGCCCCGCCGCCCGCAAGGAGAACGCCGACACCAACTCTATTCTGAAGGCGCTGAAGTGATATGATCGAAGAAATCATCCAGAACTATCTGCGTGAAAACGCTTTTCCCTGTTATCTGTCCGTGCCGGAGAAGCCCTCCGGCAATTTTTGTGTGCTGGAAAAGACCGGCTCCAGCTACAAGGACGGCATCTTTACCGCTACGCTGGCGGTGCAGTCCTACGGCAGCAGCGACTATGCCGCTGCGCAGCTGAGCCACCGTGTGATGCAGACCATGCTGGACGCGGACACCCTGCCGGAGATCGTCTCCTGCACACTGAACACCGACTACAATTTCCCGGACACCACCCGCAAGCTGCCCCGGTATCAGGCAGTTTTTGAGGTGGTGCATTACTGACGAAAGGAGCATTTTCTATGAATGCAAAAAATGTGACCGCAGCAAAGCCCAAGGTCGGCGGCGCTATCTGGTGCGCACCGCTGGGCACGGCTCTGCCCAAGGATGCAAAGACCGAGCTTGACCCGGCGTTCAAGAGCCTTGGCTATATCTCCAAGGACGGTCTGACCAACTCCAACTCCCCCTCTAACGAAAATACCGCTGCATGGGGCGGCGACACTGTGCTGAGCCTGATGACCGAGCGCCCGGATACCTTCCAGTGCACGCTGATCGAGGCGCTGAACGAGGAAGTGCTGAAGACTGTATACGGTGACGACAACGTTACCGGCACGCTGGAGACCGGCATCACCGTCAAGGCCAGCGCCGACGATCTGCCCTTCTATGCCTACGTTGTGGAGATGGTGCTGAAGAACAATGTGAAAAAGCGCGTGGTCATCCCCTGCGGCACTGTAACCTCTGTGGGCGATATCACCTATGCAGACGGCACTGCCGTTGGTTACCAGACCACCATCACCGCGATTGCCGACACGGATGGCAAGACGCACTACGAGTATATGCAGAGTGCTGGCAAGTAAGGAGGACTATCATGATCACTGCAAAGACCGAATCCGGCTTTTCCATTGAGTTGGAAGAGAGCGCACTGGACAACATGGAGGTGCTGGACGCACTGTCTGATCTGGACGAGGGCAACCCGCTGGCCATGTCCCGGCTGGTCGTAAAGCTGCTGGGCAAGGACGGCAAAAAGCGCCTGTACGACCATCTGCGTACCGAGGACGGCCGCGTGCCTGCGTCTGCCGTTGAGAGCGCCATCATGGAGCTGTTCCAGTCCATCAACGCCGGAAAAAACTCTGCATCCTCGCCGAACTGATCGCAACGGACGAGGACGCACTGATCTGCGATTTTGTCCAGCATTACAACGTGCTGAACTGGCGTGCCCTGCCGGTGCGGCTGGCGGCCACACTGGCCGCCGGTCTGCCGCCGGACAGCCGCAGCATGATGGTGCTGCATGGGCAGAAACTGACCCTTGCGCAGACCCTGCAGGCAGCCGAACTGGACACCCTGCAGGCCATCTGCTGGCGCATCGGACGGCTTGCGTATGCGGACGAGAAACCGCCCACATCCATCCTGAACACCCTGCTGGGCAAGCCAGAAGCGGAATCCGAGGACAGTCCGGTGCAATATTTTGATACCCCGGAGGAATTTGAGGCGGCGATGCGCGCCGCAGAAGGAGGTGAACCAGATGGCAAACGGCATTGAACTGGCAAAGGCTTGTGTCCAGATCGTGCCCTCTGCCGAGGGCATTCAGGGCAGCATCAGCCGCATTATGGGCGGCGAGGCGTCCTCTGCCGGTGAAAGCGCCGGCACGCTGTTGGGCACAAAGCTGGTGGGCACCCTGAAAAAAGTGATCGCTGCTGCGGGCATCGGCAAGATGATCTCGGATTCCCTGAACCTTGGCGGCGCATTGCAGCAGTCTATCGGCGGCATCGAAACGCTGTTCGGTGCAGGCGGACGCAACATAGAAGAATACGCCCAGTCTGTGGGCAAATCAGTGGATGCCGTCAAGGGCGAATATGCTGCTCTGATGCAGTCCCAGCAGACCGTTTTTGACAATGCCGCACAGGCGTACCGGACGGTGGGTCTGTCCGCCAACGACTACATGGAACAGACCACTAGCTTTGCCGCCAGTCTGCTGTCCAGCGTGAGCAAGGACACCAACGCCGCTGCGCAGCTGGCCAACATGGCCATGGTGGACATGGCCGACAACGCCAACAAGATGGGCACTGACATGGCATCCATCCAGAACGCCTATCAGGGCTTTGCGAAGCAGAACTATACCATGCTGGACAACCTCAAACTAGGCTACGGCGGCACGCAGGCAGAGATGCAGCGGCTGCTGACCGATGCAGAGAAGCTTTCCGGTGTACATTACGAGCTGGGCAATCTGGCCGATATGTACAGCGCCATCCATGTCATCCAGACCGATCTGGACATCACCGGCACCACGGCGAAGGAAGCCGCCACCACCCTGACCGGCAGCTTTGCAGCCATGAAGGCAGCAGCGCAGAACGTACTGGGCGACTGGAGCACCGGCGCAGACCTGACCGCACCCATGCAGGCACTGGCAGATACCGCCCGCACCTTTTTGCAGGGCAACCTGCTGCCCATGATCGGCAACGTGCTGGCGGGCATCCCGCAGCTGGTGTACGGCCTTGTACCGGAGGTGCTCCAGACCGGCACGGAGCTGGTCAGCAGTTTGGCGGCGGGCTTTGCGCAGGGTATCCCGGCGTTTCTGTCCACTGCCCTGCCGCAGCTGCTCTCCTTTACCGAGGAGCTGCGCGCCAACGCGGGGCAGTTTGTGGATGCGGGGCTTAACTGCATCACCCAGCTGCTCAACGGCCTGATTGCCGGTCTGCCGCAGCTGATCTCCTATGTGCCGGATATCATCATCAACATTGCGGGCATCATCAACGACAATATGCCCAAGATCCTTGCGCAGGGTGTTTCCATCATCGTGCATCTGATCGCGGGCATCATACAGGCCGTGCCTTCCCTGCTGGCCAACTGGAAGAAGATCCTGCAGGCGGTGCTGTCGGTGATCTCTGCCATCAACTGGCTGAACATCGGCAAGAACATCCTCACCAGCGTGGCGAACGGCGTAAAGAGCATGGGTTCCAGTATGCTGACAGCCTTCAAGGGCGGCTTTTCCAGCGCACTGAGCTGGATCAAGAGCCTTCCCTCGCAGGCTGTGAAGTGGGGCAAAAACCTGATACAGAGCTTTATCAAGGGATTGACCGGCAAGGGCAATATGGTGAGCAATGCCGCCACCGCTGTCACTGCCGGTATTTCTTTGGCCGAGACCGCCAGCGGCAAGCAGGATAATTGGGCTGCCAGCTGGGCAAGTTCCAACACAAGCCTTGGCAGCAGCGCCCAGACTATGGCGGAGATCGCCATCCCGGCCTATACCAAGTCCGGGGATGCTGCCGTGGCTTCGGCCTCCAAAGCCGCTGCGGCAGCGTCCAAGACCGCCACAGCGGCCTCTGTGGTCAGCTCCTACGCCGATACCGTCACGGAGGTGCTGGGCAAGATCACCCGCACCACCCAGACCACCGACGAGGTGCTCTCCAACGGCCAGAAGCAGCAGAAGCAGACCATCACCGAGACCAGCCGTCAGCTGGTGAACGGTGTGCTGAAGGCCATCAAGACTGTTACCACCATCGGCGCAAACGGCAAAAAGACCGTGCAGCAGACCATGGAAACGGTGCGGGAGCTTGCCTCCTCTGTCACCTCTACCAATGAGGCGCTGGTGGATGGCATCCGCGCCACCATTCAGACCGTGACCGAGACCCTGACCGACGGCACCGAGAGCCAGAAACAGACCATCACCAAGACCTACACCGCCATCATCGACGGTGCGCTGCGCACGGTGAAGGAGGTAAAGACCATCGCCGCCGACGGCACCGAGCAGGTGGCAAAAACGCTGGAGGAAGCCTCCTCCAAGAACTTCTCCGGCCTTGTGCAGGGCTGGAAGAAGGAGGCCGACAAGGGCGTGCTGGGCACCTTCAACACGCTGATCTCTGCCGTAAAAAGCAAGGACTGGAAGTCCATCGGCCAGTGGGTGCTGTCCACACTGTACAACGGCCTTGCACCGGAAAGCCAGAAGTTCATTGATGACTTCGGGCAGAACCTCATCCAGCAGCTGAACAAGGCGCTGGGTGATAAGATCAGCAGCATTTCGCAGAAGGCGTGGGATATCGGCAGCAGCATCGCTGACGGTATTGCCAAGGGTCTGGGCAATGCACTGGGCAAGGACGGCGGGGTACAGGATATCCTGAACGGACTTAACATCAACGTTTCCGACGTCGGCAGCAAGATCATGGGTGTGTTGGGCACCATCGGCACGAGCATGGGCACTTTTGCAACCGAAGCTGGTGCCAAAATTGCAGGCCTTGCCGGGAGCATGGGCAGTCTGGGCACGATCGCAGAGGGCGTAGGCGGACTGATCACAAAGGTTGGCAGCCTGATCATCTCGAACCCGGAAGTTGCCGCCATCGTGGCCATTGTGGCGGGTGTTGTGGCGCTGGGCGCTGCACTGTTTGCAAAGTTCGGCAAGAGCAAAGAGACCACCAACACGCAGAAGGCGCACTCCTACAAGGACATTCAGGACGCATACTGGTACGGTAACGAGCGTGCCTTTGCGGGCTACGATTACCGCACCGACCCCTATGTCATGAACCCGGACAACAACGCCATGCTGGCATACCAGGCCAAAATGCAGGCGCAGATGGAGCGGCTCTACGGTGTAGTGGAGAAATATCTGCCGGAAGCCGGAAACAGCGTGATCGCGCTGGACGGTGAACAGGTGGGACGCATCATCACCCCCAGCGTAAACAGAAGCCTGGGAGACCTTACGGTGCTGAGCGAACGAGGAAACTGATATGTACGAGATCTACGCATACCCCTACGGCAACCCGGACGCAAAGCTGCTGCTCTATCGTCCCAACGACCCGCAGGCACTGGTGCTGTCCCCCAAGCTGACCCGTGAGGTCAGCAAGGGCGGCAGCCTTGTTTTTACCATGACACGGGATCATGCACAGTACGATATGCTGCAAAAACTGAGCACGGTGGTACAGGTGCGGCGGGATGGCAAAGAGATCTGGCGCGGACGGGTGCTGAAGCACGAGGCCGATTTTTACAACCGGCGGGTGGTGTACTGCGAGGGCGCACTGAGTTACTTCAACGATTCTTCCATCACCCCCTTCAACTACAAGGGCACGCTGCGCCAGTTTTTGCAGCACCTGATCGACGCACATAACGATCAGGTCAAAAGCAAGATGAAATGCTTCCAGCTTGGCACCGTGACGGCGGCGCTGGGCAACCTTGTGGTGCAGTTCGGCGATGCCGACCAGTACGGCGTTGGCGAGGACTACGGTAAAGTGTGGGACATTCTGGACAAGCTGGTGCTCAAGGTGTTCGGAGGGTATTTTTATTGCAGCTTTGATTCCTCCACCGGCCTGAACGTGCTGAACTATTGCGATCAGGCAGTGGAAGCCAAGCGGCAGACCGCCCAGAAAATCGAGTACGGACGCAATCTGCTCAACCTGAGCGAAACCACCGACGCCACCGACCTTTATACCCGCATCTACCCTATCGGTAACAAGCACACGGTGGACACCTCCAAGTGGTACTACAAGCTTATGTGGTGGCGGGACACCTCCAAGGATAAGCACGAGGAGCGCTGGGGCATCATGGAAACAGATGCCGCTACTGTTGCGCAGTATCTGCCTGCATCGGGCTACTCCTACAACTTGGAAGAGGGCTGGATCCAGAACGATGCAGCCGTGCAGAAGTTCGGCATCATTACCCGCATTGTAGAGCTGGACACCGACAGCGCCAACGACACCTTTGCAGCCGGTGTGCAGGCATTGCAGCAGAACTACGCCATGAAGACCAGCTACGTCATCCGGGCAGTGGATCTTGTGGATGCAGGCTACGACACCGACCGGCTTGATTTTTCCATGTACTCCCACATCGTCAGCACACCGCACAGTGTGGATGCCGTGATGCTCTGCACAAAACTAGTGGAGCCACTGGAAAAGCCTGCGCAGAAAGAGTTCACCTTCGGCATGACCCGCCGCACCCTGACTGACCGGCAGGTGGCCAACATGGGCACGACCAATCTGCTGCAGGAAAGCGCCTATACTTCCGAGAAATACCATCAGGATATGCTGAAGCGCTTGTTTGCCTACAAAAGCAGCACAGACAGTAAGCTATCGGATATCTCCAAGGGGCTTTCGAATGCTGTCGTGAAGATGGGAGATCTGCAGAACCAGATCGATGATAACATCACCAGCTGGTTCTATGCCGGCACGCCCACCGCTGCAAACGAGCCTGCAAAAAACTGGACGACCGACACCTCCAAAAAGCAGCACATCGGCGATCTGTATTACGACAAGCTCACCGGTCTGGGCTACCGCTGGGTGCTGGATGGAAGCACCTACAGCTGGACCGTCATCCGTGACACGGGCGTTGCCAAGGCTCTGGCAGACGCTGCTGCGGCGCAAGCCACCGCAGACGGCAAGGTGCGCTGCTTTTGCGTAACACCCGCCCCGCCCTATGATGTAGGCGACATTTGGATGCAGGGCGACAGCGGTGATATCCTGCGCTGCCAGACCGCCCGCCAGTCCGGCAGCTATCAGGCTGCTGACTGGGTGAAAGCGTCTAAGTATACCGATGACACCGCCGCAAATCAGGCAAAGCAGGATGCAGCCGAAGCTGCCAAAACTGCCACGAACTTTCTGGAGTTCACCCCGCAGAACGGTCTCATCGTCCGGCATGATTCTCTGCCCGGCAAACGAGTACAGATCCTGAACGATGGCATCCGGGTCATGGATGGCAGCAGCATGGTCAATATCCAGTCCAACGCCATCTCCATCACGGACGGTGCAGGCAGCTGCTCTATCAGCAGCGGAAACATCACTTTTAATGGCATCCGTAACAAGCAGGAGCTCTGGTATAACAGCGAGCTGACCTTTGCCGCTCAAACCATCAGACCGAGCGGGCTGTCTAACTACTCGGCGCTACTGATCCTGTTCCGCAGCCAAAAAGGCGGGACGTGGTTCGCTGGAGGCGGCAACGCAGGACTGGTCTCTGTGATCGTACCCGTGAACGGCGTTGAAATGAGCATGGTGTACCCATGGAATACCGTGCACAAACGCAGCGTGACCGTATACGCCGACCGTATCGTGTTCGGCAGTGGATATGAAAGAACCTCTAGTTATACAGGCACAACTGTTTTGGGTATCTGGTCTTTTAATCTCCAAAATCCGGGCGGTGACGGCTGGTCAGAAGATGCCGGTATGTGCGTACCGTTCAAAATTTATGGGTTTATGTAATGAAAAAAGAAGGATTTAAGTATCTGGCAAAGGTTTGCTCTGATGGAAGACTGTACAATGGCGCATGGTACCATATCAGCTTTTTGCCCGTACCTGAGCCCAACGAGGCTGTTTTTGACGAATTTCCCGAGACTGGAAACGGCACGAGCTGCAGCGACTATGTATGGGACGGCAAAAAACTAATCTACAGCCCGCCTGAGTCTCCCGCCGCTCCAGTACCTGCAGTGCAGATCGCTGATGACGGAACCGAGGTGACCTACACATGAGAGACTATGCCGCACTGGAAGCGCTTGCTGCCAAAAGCCCCCGCCTGAACGATATGCGTATCACAACGCCAAAGGGCACGCTCTCCATGCGGTCGGACTTTGGGTTGTGGCTCAAGCGCGACTCTCCACAGATCGGCAAACCGGAAACCGATTCTATGCTCGTTGAGGTGCCCGGCGCGGATTTTCTGCTGGATCTGACCCGCGCCGTAGACGGCAGCGTACACCACAAAAAGCGGAATATCTCGATGGAGTTTGTCTGCGACCGACCCAAAGCACAGTGGGCGTCTATCCGTGCGCAGCTGGAAGCGCTGCTGCAAGGGCAATGGCTGCACTTCTATTTTGTTCGGGACGGTGAGGTCTGGGCTGGGCAGCTGGACGTGGAGATGACCCCCGGCGAGAACAAGGCTGTCGTGAAGATCACCGCAACCTGTAACCCATGGCCGAAAGACCGCATTCCAGATCAGCCAGACCCTCCGCAGCCGGATCCACCGACGGACACGGCTTCTGCTGTGCTGGGACAGGCAGTCCTTGGAAAAATGATCTTAGGGAGGAACAAATGAGCTA